>WPCG01036862.1_pt1 | contig 76520 bp, 73 predicted proteins | sample 5403311 | NCBI WGS metagenome assembly WPCG01 (sample SAMN12869467, study PRJNA574797) | sludge metagenome | isolation source: wastewater treatment of Control | place: China:Beijing | collected 2019-05-17
GGCGCCAAGGTCGACGCGCTCGCCACCCAGCTCGCCGCCATGCCCACCAAGGCGCTGGTGCGCACCCGCCAGGCCATGCACGCCGCCCCCGGCCACACCCTCGAACAGCAGCTCTCCTTCGAAGGCGGCTTCATGCGCGAGCTGGGCTGGAGCGCGGACTACGCCGAGGGCGTCGCCGCCTTCATGGAAAAGCGCGCGCCGAAGTTTACCGGCCAGTAAGCGCTCAGCGCTGCATCCGCAGGCGGCGGACGAGCCCCCAGGCCACCGCCGCCGTAACGGCTGCCGACACGCCGATACCGGTGATCATGGGCTGCGCGCTCCCGTCCATGCTCGCACCCAGCCACTGCCCCACCGCAAACGCCGACAACATCATCAGGCAGCCGCTGAGCGCCGAGGCCGCACCGGCCGCGTGCGGAAACGGGCCCACCGCGCCCGCCTGTCCGCAGGGCTGGTGAATGCCATGGCCGAGCATGTAAAGCAACATCGGCAGCATGATCGGCCACACCCCGGCAACGCCCGACCACGCCAGCGCCGCCATCACGCCGCCGCCCGCGAGCGACAGCGCACCCCCGACCACGACTGTCCGCTGCACCCCCAGGCGCTTGAGCAGGGCGCGGCAAAGGAAGGTGCCGACCAGGTAGGCAAGCGCCATCAGGCACATCAATAAGCCGTAGTGAACCTTCGTTACCCCGAACAAGGTGATGAAGACGAAGGACGAAGCCGCGAGAAAGGTGAAGAGGCCGGCATACGTCGTCATCGCCAGTAGCGCAAAGGCGATGAACTGGGGATGGCGGACGATGCCCATCCACGTTGCCAGCAAGGCTGAGGGACGCAAGGCGCGCGGATCCGGACAAGCCAGGGTCTCCTCGAAGCGCATCGCGATCAGCGCCAGCGTACCGCCGCCGAACACGGCGAGCGTCAGCAGGGCCGCGCGCCAGCCCCACAACTCGGCCACGACGCCGCCGAGCGGAATGCTCAGGCACGCGATGACACCGAGCCCGGACAGGCCCTTGCTGATCGCGCGCGCGCCAGCCTCGGGGGCGTAAAGATCGCGTACCAGTGCGCGCGCGCACATCACCACCGCCCCCATCGCCGCCCCCTGGGCAAGCCGCCATGCCAGCAGCGTATCGATCGTCCCGGCAAACGCACTGCCGACCGCCGCCAAGGTGTAGATCGACAGACCGAGCAAGAGCACAGGCTTGCGCCCGAAGCGGTCCGACACCGGCCCCCACACCAGCTGCGAACACCCGAAGGCCAGCAGCAGCCCCGACAGGGTGAGCTGCGCCTGCCCGACCGACGCGCCGAGCGCATGCGTGAGCGAAGGCAGCGCCGGCAGGTAGAGGTCGGTGGTGACGGGCTGGATGCCCAGCAGCAAGGACAGGGCAAGGACCACGAAGGCCCCCGACATGGCTGGCGCCGAGGCGCTTGCGGTCGTCATGACAGGGGCCCGTTGCAGCACTGCGGGGGCACGGGGCCCAGGGCAGCGGCGGTGTCGACTTTCTTCATGCAGGTGGGGCCCATTCGGTTGCGCAGCCCCCGTGGCGCGGCGGCATCATTCGGCGTCAGGCTGGTTGCCGGGTGCCGCCAGCCTGAAAGCCTCGATGGTCTCGCAATTCGCGGCGATGCGCACGACATTCGGCATCGTCGACAGGTCGCAGCCGAAGCGCCGGGCATTGAACACCTGCGGCACCAGGCAGCAGTCTGCAAGCCCTGGCACATCGCCATGACAGAAGTCGCCGGTACGCCTGTCGCCGGCCAGCAGCGCCTCGACCGCGCCCAACCCGGCAAGCACCCAGTGCCGGTACCAGTCGGTTTTCTGGCTGTCGGCGGCGCCGAGCACCTCGCCCAGATACTGCAGCACACGCAGGTTGTTGATCGGATGGATGTCGCACGCGATGGCGAGAGCGATCGCACGCACGCGGGCTCGATCGAGCGGCGCCTGCGGCAGCAAGGCCGGCCATGGATGGACCTCCTCGAGGTACTCGATGATTGCCAGCGACTGGCCGAGCACCTCGCCCCCATCTTCCAGCGCAGGCACGAGCCCGGCCGGGTTCAGTTGCAGGTAGGCAGGCTGGCGATGTTCGCCGCCGCCGCGCACGAGGTGTACGGGCACCGCGTCGTAGGCCAGCCCCTTGAGCCCGAGCGCGATGCGCACGCGATAGGCTGCGGAGCTGCGGAAATAGGTGTAGAGCCTCATCGTCTATCCTTTCAGATGCAAGGGCGTCAGCCACCCAGCAGATGCACCAGCCACAACGAAAGTCCGGGGAAAAGCGCCAGCAGGATGATGCGCACACCGTCCGACGCCAGGAAGGGCAGCACGCCGCGGAAGGTCTCGCGCATCGGAATGTCGCGCGCCAGGCTGTTGATGATGAACACGTTCATGCCCACCGGCGGCGTGATCAGGCCGATCTCGACCACCATCAGGGCAAGGATGCCGAACCAGATCGCCTTGTCCGTCGGGTTGAGCCCCCAGAAATCGAGCCCCATCACGATCGGCAGGAAGATCGGGATGGTGAGCAGGATCATCGACAGGCTGTCCATGACGCAGCCCAGCACCAGGTAGATGAGGATGATGCCGATCAGCACCGCAGCAGGCGTGAGGCCGCTCTCGAGCACCCAGCCGGCCAGGGCCTGCGGCATCTGCGACAGGGCCAGGAAGGCATTGAGCACGTCGGCACCGAGCAGGATCAGGAAGATCATCGCGGTCGACTCGGCGGCACCGAACACGGCGTGCGCGAGCCCCTTGAGATCGAGCTCGCGCGACGCCACTGCGAGCGCCGCGGTGGCGATGGTCCCCACCGCCGCCGCCTCGGTCGGGGTGAAGATGCCGCCATAGATGCCGCCGATCACCACCACGAATACGGTCACGATCGGCCACACGCGGGCGACCGCCGTCATGCGCTCGGCCCACGACTTGCGCGTCGAGGCCGGGCCGGCGTCGGGCACCACGCGGGCATAGATGGCCACCACCAGCATGTAGCCGAGCATCGCGATCAGCCCGGGAATGAGCGCGGCCATGAACATCGCCGCGACGTTCTGCTCCGCGAGGATGGCATAGATCACCAGCACCACCGAAGGCGGGATCAGGATGCCGAGCGTGCCGCCGGCGGCAAGTGCCCCTGTGGCGAGGGCCGGCGAATAGCGGTTGCGCCTGAGTTCGGGCAACGCCACCTTGCCCATCGTCGCCGCGGTGGCGAGCGAGGAGCCACAGATGGCACCGAAGCCGGCGCAGGCGCCGATTGCACTCATCGCCACGCCGCCGCGGTAGTGGCCGAGGAAGGCGTTGGTGGCCTCGAACAGCCGGCGTGACAAGCCCCCGTGTGAGGCGATGTTGCCCATCAGCAGGAAGAGCGGCACCACCGACAGATCGTAGACCGAGAAGCGCCCGTAGGCGAGGTGCTTGAAATAGCTCATCAGCGGGTCCCAACCGGAGACTGCGATGTAGCCAATGGCGCCGCCAAGCAGCATGGCCATGCCGATGTGGATGCGCAGGGCGAGCAGGACAAGGGTCAGCCCACCCACCAGGAAGCCAATGGTCACGCTACTCATTGCTCGCCCACCTCGTTGTGCATCTGCCCCTTCCAGGCGGTGTACAGGGCGGTGAGGGCAAGCAGCAGGAAGCCCGGCCCAAGCGTGAGATAGGACCACCACAGCGGCCAGCCCAGGATCATGGTGCTCTCACCCGTTTGCGAGGCTTCCCAGGCACCGACGAAACTGCGCCAGGCGATCACTGCAGCCCCCAGCGCAAGCACGACCGAGGCGATACGATCGAGCACGCGGCGCACCCGGGCCGAGGCGTTGTGGGTGAAGAAATCGACAATGACGTGGGCGTTCTTCATCTGTGCATAGGGCAGACAGGCAGCGATCGCGAGCGCACACGCCATCTGCACGAGTTCGACGTCGCCCAGCACCGGCGCATCGAACAGCCAGCGTCCGAGCACGCTGTACACCGAGACACCGCAGGCAGCGAACAGCAGCACCGCGCCCCCCAGCGCCGAGAGCTGCGACCATGCAAACAGAAAGTGCCCGACCGGATCGCGCGGGCCGGGGTCGCGCTGGTCGTCGAGTTGGGGAATGACTTCGGCCATGGCGGGGCCTCCGGACTGCCGGGGTTGTGCGATTGGCGGCCCGCCCGAGGGCGCGGCAGGCCGCCAGCAGGTCAGCGGGCGCTGTGCGTGGCGATCAGCGCGCGCGCGGTATCGAGCATCTCCTGGCCCGGATAGCCCTTGCCGCTGACCTCCTTCACCCACTCTGCGGCGAGACGATCGCCAACCTTCACCCATTCGGCCGCCTCGCTCGCCGGGATGGTATGGAACTGGTTGCCGCGATCGACCGCCTGCTGGCGAGCCGCAGGTGCCGACTCGTCCCAGGCGCGACCGATCGCCGCCGAGAAATCGGCACCGGAGTTGGCATCAATGACCTTCTTGAGCTCGTCCGGCAGGCTGTCGTAGCGGGCCTTGTTCATCGCAATGGTGAAGAAGGTGGTGTAGAGCGAGGGCTGCGAGGCGTCCATCTCGGTGTGGTACTTGGTCATCTCATGCAGCTTCATGGTCGGGATCACCTCCCATGGCAGCACGTAGCCGTCGACCACGCCCTTGGACACCGCCTCGGGCGTCTGCGGCATCGGCATGGCCACCGGAGTCGCGCCGAGATGGGCGATCATGCGGTTCGTGAGCCGCGTCGGCGCGCGCATTTTCAGGCCGCGGAAGTCGGACATGCGGGTGATCGGACGCTTGTTGTTGTGGATGTGGCCGGCGTCATGCACATGGAAGGCGAGCGGCTTGACCGACTCGAAGTCCTTCTGGCCGAACTGCTCGTAGTAGGCCCAGGCCGCACGGCTCGCGCCTTCGGCATTGTGGGTCATGAAGGGCAGTTCGAAGACCTCCACCGACGGGAAGCGGCCCGCCGTGTACCCGGGCAGGGTCCACACGATGTCGGCAACGCCGTCTGCCGCCTGCTGGATGAGTTGGGCAGGCGTGCCTCCAAGCTGCATGGCCGGGAAGATCTGGCACTTGAGCCGGTTGTCCGACTCGGCGGCAATCTTCGCGCACCAGGGTTCGAGGATCTTCTGCTGGCTGAGCGCGGTAGCAGGCCAGAAATGCGCGACCTTGAGCACGATCTCCTCGGCGCGGACCGGGGCAGCGAACAGGGTGGCAGTGGCGGCGGCCAGGCCGATCAGGGCTTTCAGCTTCATGTGTCTCACTCCTCTCAAGCGTTTCTGTGTGACTGCGGGTATTGCCGGCGCTGGTGCGAGCCTTCTGCGGGTCATCGCCAGGCCGGGGGGGGGAAGCTCAGGACTGGACTGCGGTGACGCGGTTCTCGATGGCGCCGAAGATGCTGCGCCCCTCGCGGTCGAACATCTCGATGCGTACGACGTCGCCATCGCGCATGAAGGGCGTGGCGGGCGTGCCCTGTTCGATGGTTTCGTAGGTGCGCAACTCCGCCAGGCAGCAGTAGCCGACGCCACCGTGCTCGATCGACGAGCCCCACAGGTCGCCCTGCTTGTTGGATACCGTCCCCGAGCCGATGACGGAGCCGGCCTCGAGCTCGCGGGTACGTGCCACATGGGCGACGAGCTGGCCGAAGTCGAAGGTCATGTCGACACCCGCCTCGGGCTTGCCGAACAAGGCGCCGTTCAGGTGCACGACGAGCGGCAGGTGCAGCTTGGCGTCCCTCCAGGCATCGCCGAGTTCATCGGGCGTGACCGCTACCGGACTGAACGCAGAGGCGGGCTTGCTCTGGAAGAAACCGAAGCCCTTCGCGAGCTCGTTGGGGATCAGGTTGCGCAGGCTGACATCGTTGACCAGCATCACCAGGCGGATCGCGCGCGCCGCATCGGCGGGCGTCGCCCCCATCGGCACATCGCCGGTCACCACCGTAACCTCGGCCTCGAAGTCGATCCCCCAGCGCTCATCAGCCACCACCGCGTCGCGCGGCCCGATGAAGCTGTCCGAGCCACCCTGGTACATCAGCGGGTCGGTGTAGAACGAGGGCGGCATCTCGGCATTGCGTGCCCTGCGCACCAGCTCCACGTGGTTGATGTATGCAGAACCGTCGGCCCACTGGTAGGCACGCGGCAACGGCGAATGGCAGGCGGCCTGGTCGAACGGCTGCGACTCGATCGCTGCGCTGTTCAGGGCTTCGTACACCTGGCGCAGCTGCGGCTCGCAGGACTGCCAGTCGTCGAGCGCGGCCTGCAGGCTGCGCGCAATCGCCGGGACGGCCCGGCAGCGCGCCAGGTCACGGCTGACGACGACCAGGGTGCCGTCGCGGCCGCCGTGCTTGAGGGTGGCGAGTTTCACTGGAACATCTCCTTGTAGCTGCCGTCGTGCATCCAGGCAGCATGCTTGGGCGCCTTGCGGGTCTGCGCCCACTCCTCGAGCATCTCCCACTTCACCTTGTCGAGGGCTTCCAGCATGCCGGGCCGATGGGTATTGCAGGCCAACTCGAGACGGTGGCCGTTGGGATCGAAGAAGTAGATCGACTGGAACAGCGCATGGTCGGTCGGCCCCACCACGTCGATGCCCTCGGATTCGAGGCGAGCCTTGGTGGCGAGCAGGGTGTCCATGGAATCGACCTCGAGCGCGAGGTGCTGCGTCCATGCCGGGGTGTTCTCGTCGCGCCCCATCGGCGCACGGGTGGGGAGCTCGAAGAAGGCGAGCACGTTACCCATGCCGGCATCCATGAAGATATGCATGTAGGGATCAGGCTCTCCGGTCGACGGCACCGCGTCCTCGGCGATCGACAGCACCAGCTTCATGCCCAGGTGCTTCTCGTACCAGCGCGCAGTCTGGAGCGCGTCCTTGCAGCGGTAGGCTACGTGATGAATCTTGTTCACGATCGGCGTCATTGCAGTCTCCTTCTCCTTCCTGGTTCCAGGGTTCGCGCCCCATGCTTCGTTTATCGCCCGATAAGGCATACCCACATTACAGGCGAAAAACTAATATCATTCCAACAGCTTTTTCAGATTCATTTATCGGGATACCTGATGAATATCACGCTCCGCCAACTCCGCGCCTTCGTCGCCGTGGCGCGCAACGGGAGCTTCACCCTGGCGGCCGAGAGTCTGTTCCTGACCCAGTCGGCGTTGAGCGGCCTCATCAAGGAACTCGAACAGTCGCTCGGCGTGCGCCTGTTCGACCGCAGCACGCGACGCATCCAGCTCTCGGAGATCGGTCGCGGCATCTATCCGCTGATCGACAAGATCCTCACCGACCTCGATGGCGTGGTCGACGAGGTCACCAACCTGAAGGCACTCAAGAAAGGCGTGGTACGGGTGGCAGCCCCACAGTTGATGGCATGCACCCTGCTGCCCGAGGTGATCGCAGCCTATCGCGCACGGCATCCCGAGGTGGATATCCGCCTGATCGACTGCGCCGTGGAGAGCGTGACCTCGCGGGTGTTCTCCGGCGAGGTGGATTTTGGTGTCGGCCCCGAGCGCGACCCGAGCTCGGACATCGACGCTGCACCGCTTTTCGAACTGCCCTTCCATGCGGTGTTCCCGCACGGACACACGCTCGGTGCGCTACAGGCCGTGCGCTGGTCGGACCTGGTGCACCACCCGCTGATCACCCTGCAGGGCCAGTTCACGGAACGCCTGTCGGTGGACCTGCACAATGCAATGCGCGAAGTCGACCTCGACCCCGCCACCACCGTGACCTTCATGTCGACCGCCCTCAGCATGGTGGCATCCGGGCTCGGGGTGACGATCTGCATCCCCTATGCCGCTTCGCTGGTGCGTCTTTACCAGCTCGACATGCGCCCGCTGGTGGAGCCCGAGGTCACGCGCCGCTTTTACGTCTTCAGTCGCAATGGGCGCTCGCTGTCGCCCGCGGCACACAGCTTCCGCGACATGCTGTTCGAGCACGTCGCGGACATCGGCTGCGGCGCCCGGGACTGAGCGCCGCAGCCGACGAGGGCGTGGCGAGCGCGGCTCAGCCCTCGGCCGCCACGCCCTCACGCGCGAGCTTCAGCGCCTCGCGCAGCACGGCGATGTCACCGACATGGTTGGCGAGGAGCAGGATCAGGCGGGCGTTGAGCATCTCGCTCTGCTCGTCGCTGAGTTCGCGGTGGGCGTCGATGAGCGCCTCGTAGAAATCGTCGCCGGGCGAAAAGGCACGGAAGTAACGCTTGCCGGGTTCGGCCAGGTTGGGCTGCAGGTTCAGGGCCATGACGATCTCCTTCAGGCGTTGCAGGTGGCACGGACGAGGGCCGCTCGCACCCGCTCGGTGTCGAGCAGGCGCCAGCGCGCAGCCACATGCTGGTCGGGACGGATGAGATAGGTGGTTCCGGGCCTCATGTCGTAGCGCTCGCGCACACGCCCCTTGGCGTCGATCAGCGTACGCAGGCCGGCAGGCGCCCGCCCGCGGGCCGCGACGATGACGGGCTCGAGCGCGATACCGCCATCAGCGAGCGCCTGCACGGTGGCGAGGTTGGTGTCCGCGAGGGCGGATGCATCGTCGACGTAATGCAGTACCTGGAAGCGGTTCCCGAGCACCTGCAGCAGCCAGGCGTGGCCATCGGCCGCGAGCACCGGCGCGTCGTCCATCGGCGCTCCCGGCACCATGGTGCCGGCAAAGTCGTCCTCGTCGGGCGTGTTGAGGCTCGATGCGGTCAGGTAGCTCGGCACCGACAGGCGCCCGGAATTGACGAGGGCGCGAGCGAAGGGATGATGTTCGGCCAGGCCCAGGACGGCGTTACGGAAGGTCTTGCTGGTGCGGCTCTTCGGGGTGATGAAGTCGGTCGAGCGCGTCGAGTTCATGATGTTCTCGTCCGCCGCGAAACCGCGCTCTTCGGTGTAGCTGTCGAGCAGCTTCGGCGGCGCCTTGCCGTCCATCACGAGCTTGAGCTTCCACACCAGGTTGTCGGCGTCCTGGATGCCCGAGTTGGCGCCGCGCGCTCCGAACGGCGATACCTGATGCGCCGCATCGCCGACGAAGAGCACGCGCCCATGGTTGAAGCTGCTCATCCGCCGGCACTGGAAGGTGTAGACGCTGACCCATTCGAGCTCGAACTCGCGCTCGTCCCCGATCATGGCCTTGATGCGCGGAATCACGTTCTCGGGCTTCTTTTCCTGCTCGGGATCGGCGTCCCAGCCGAGCTGGAAATCGATGCGGAAGACGTTGTCGGCCTGGCGATGCAGCAGCACCGACTGATTGGGATGGAACGGTGGGTCGAACCAGAACCAGCGCTCGGTCGGGAAGTCGGCCTTCATCACCACGTCGGCGATCAGGAAGCGGTCCATGAAGATCTTGCCCTCGATGTCGAGGCCGAGCATGCTGCGGATCGGGCTGCGCGCGCCGTCGGCGACGACCAGCCAGTCGGTGGTGAGCGAATAGGCTCCGTCCGGCGTCTCCACACGCAGCCCCGCCTTGTCGTCGCCGGGCGTGACGCCGATGACGTTGTTCCGGAAGCGGATTTCCAGGTTGGGAAGCTGGCGGGCGCGGCGGACGAGGTATTCCTCGAGGTAATACTGCTGCAGGTTGATCATGCCCGGACGATGATGGTCAGGCTCAGGGCAGAGGTTGAAGTTGAAGACTTCGTCCTCCCGAAAGAAGGTGCGCCCGACGTTCCAGGACACACCTTTGGCGACCATCTCCTCGCCGCAGCCGAGGCGGTCGAGGATCTCGAGCGCGCGCTTGGCGTAGCACACGCCACGCGACCCGATGGATACGGTGTCGTCGTTGTCGAGCACCAGCACGCGCTGGCCCTGCTGGGCGAGGTCGATCGCAGTGCACAGGCCAACCGGGCCGGCACCGACGATGATCACGGGATGGTGCCCTTCCCGCCCCTCGTCGATCTCGGGTGGTCGGACATATTCGAACTTCGGGTATGTGTACGTGCTCAGCACGGCGGTCTCCTCCTGGTGTTGGTTCGCTCCGGCCTCACGTCTGGGCGTGAGTTCGACCGGATACGGGCGCCCACGGCGGGCACCCGATCCCTCTGCTGCGGGGCCTGGCGCAATCTGCGTCCTTCAGTGCGGCACCTCAGGCCTGCAGCGCATGCCACATCTGCTGGTCGCGCTCGGCCGTCCAGATGCGCGGGTCGGCGATGCCGCTCGCCTCGTCATGGGCACGCGTCACATCGAACGGCAGGCAGTGCTCGTAGATGAAGACGTGGCCGAACTTCGGGTCCATGTTCTTGCGCGTGTGCGCCATCGCCGCCTTCAGGTCCATGCCCTGCGCCACCGCCTCCTGTGCGCTGAGGTACAGCGTGGAGACGAAATCGCGCGTGTAGGCCAGCCCTGCCTGCACGGCAGCAGGCGTCATCAGGGCGGGGCCGCGCCCCGGGACGAGCTTGGCGAAGTTCATCGCGGCAAGCCTGTCGAGCGTCTGCGGCCACTCGGCGAGATAGGCGTCGCCGGTGTAACAGGCCGCGTCCGCCTCGACCAGATCACCCGAGAAGCAGATCTGCTGAGCAGGCAGGTACACGATGGTGTCGCCCTTGGTATGGCCTCGGCCGATCTGCTTGATCTTCACCTCGAGCTTGCCCAGCCAGAGCGTCATCTCGCCCTCGAAGCTCATCGTCGGCCAGGTCAGGCCGGGCACGCTCTCGACAGCCTGGAACAGGCGCGGGAAGCGGCCGATCTCCGAATCCATGTCCTGCTGGCCGCGCTCAACGATCAGATCGTAGGTGTCGCGGCTGGCGATGACCTCCTGCAAGCCTTCGCGCTTGTAGCCCGAAGCGCCGAGCACGCGGACAGCGTGATAGTGGGTCAGCACGACATACTTGATCGGCAGGTCGGTGATCTCGCGAACCTTGGCGATGACGCCCTGCGCTGCTACCGGCGTCGCCGTCGCGTCGATGATCATGACGGCGTCGTCGCCGATGATGACGCCGGTGTTGGGGTCGCCCTCAGCAGTGTAGGCGTAGGCGTTATCGGACAGCTTCTCCCAGCTGATCTTCTTCTCTTCGACGTCGGCCTGCGATGCAAACTTCTTGCTGTTCATGATCGTGTGTCTCCTGCATTGACTGGGTGCGTCGAATCCTAGACCGCGATTTGCCTATAGTCAATCGATTTGCTATTAACAAATCCGAAGGCCATGATGAGACCGACCGTGGCGCGCGCACGGAAGCTGCTAACATTCGCCGCGATTCAGGAGGGAGTCATGCAGGACAACACGCCGGCGGTAGCCGACACCGAACGCAGCGAACGGCGCGGCATCCAGTCCATCGAGGTCGGCGGCGCCCTGCTGCAGGCCCTGGTGCGCAGCGGCAAGCCGATGATCCTGAAGGAGCTCGCGCGCGAGGCGGGCATGCCGCCCGCCAAGGCCCACCCCTACCTGGTGAGCTTCGGCAAGCTCGGCCTCATCGAACAGAACCCGCTGACCGGGCGTTACGGCCTGGGGCCCTTTGCCCTGCAGGTCGGGCTGACTGCCCTTCACGGACTTGACCCGCTCAAGGCCGCGATTCCCGAGGTCGCTCGCCTGGCCGACGACATCGAGCTCAACGTCGCCATCGCGGTATGGGGAAACCTGGGTCCGACCATCGTTCACATCGAGGAATGCAGCAAGCAGATCCACGTCAACATGCGCCCTGGCACGGTGATGACGCCCTTGCTGCTGTCGGCCACCGGACGGGTGTTCGCGGCTTTCCTGCCCGAGCGCATCGTCGCGCCGATCCTCGCCGGCGAGACTGCGGCCGAGCCCGCCTCGGCGACCGACCTGACGGCCACCTCGCCCGAGGCGGCAGAGCAGCTCCTACAGGAAGTGCGCCGGCACCGCCTCGCGCGCGCGCTCGGCAACCCCATCCCCGGCATCAATGCGTTCTCCGCGCCGGTCTTCAACGACGTCGGGCAGCTCACGCTCGCGATCACGGCGATGGGCCCCGCAGGCAGCTTCGACACCGCCTGGGATGGCGCGACCGCACAACGTGTGCGCACCTGCGCACAGGTCGTCGCGGCCCGCCTGGGCGCCGCGGCTCAGTCGCCCAGCGCGGGCGTGTAGAAGCGGTGGTGGCCGCGGCCGCCGTGCTTGACCGCATAGAGGGCAAGGTCGGCCCGCCTGAGCAGGCTCTGCGCGTCGCCTCCGTGCTCGGGCGCCAGCACGATGCCGATCGAGGCCGACACGCACCCCTCGCCCTTCTCCAGCACGAAGGGCGTTGCGATCGCCTCGCCGATGCGCAGGGCAATCTCCTCGACGTCGTCCATACCGCCGATCTCGTTGAGGATGACAGCGAATTCGTCACCGCCGAGGCGGGCAACGGTGTCCGATTCGCGCACACAGGCGTTCAGGCGCTCGCCCGCTTCGACCAGCAGGGCGTCACCGGCGAGATGCCCCAGGCGGTCGTTCACCGCCTTGAAGCGGTCGAGGTCCACGAACAGCAGCGCGAAGGCCGAACCTCGCCGGTGCGCCCCCGCCAGCGCGGAAGCGAGGCGGTCGTCGAACAGCGCCCGGTTCGGCAGGCCGGTCAGCGGATCATGGTCTGCCCGGTAGCGGATCTTGTCCTCGAGCGCCTTACGGCTGGTAATGTCGCTGAGGGTGGCGATGTAGCCCTGAATGTCGTCGGCGGCACCGACGCGGACGATCGAAATCCACTGCACGTAAAGGTCGCCGCTCTTGCGCCGGTTCCACATCTCGCCCTGCCAGCTGCCCTCGCGGGCGAGGCTGTCATACATCTGGGCAAAGTAGTCGGCATCATGACGCCCGGACGCAAGCAGTGCAGGCGTGCGGCCAAGCACCTCCGCAGCGGCATAGCCGGTAATGCGGCAGAAGGCGGGATTGACCTGGGTGATGCGGGACTCGGCGTCGGTCACGATGATGCCCTCGGCTGCGCCGTCGAACACCGCGCGGTAGCGCGCCTCGCTCTCTGCAAGCTGGCGCGCGCTGTGCCGATGCAGATCGACCTCGTCCGCCAGCTTGCGATTGGCGTCGGCAAGCTCGCCTGTGCGCAGCGCGATGAGGCGCTCCTGGTCGGCATTGATCGCGCGCACCACGCGCAGGTGGCGGCGATTGACCAGCAACAGGCCATGGATCAGCCCGGCGGAGATCAGGAAGGCGAGCAGGTGCATGGCCCCGGTGCGCAGGCGCTGGGTGTCACGCATGGCAATCAGCGCCTGCGCAGGCATGGTGACCGAGATGCCGCCGCGGATGTCACCGACCTCGTAGCCCTGATTGCCATGGCACTGCAGGCAGGCCGGCACCACCAACAGCGGCGCCATGTAGCGATGGGTCTGGGTGTCGCCCGCAGCGACGAGCTCCAGCACTTCCGCCTCGCCACGCTCGAAGCGCCGTAGCGCCTCGCGCTCCCAGGGGTCGGGCGCATTGCCGGGGCGGATGGGGGACAGGCTCGTGATACGCACGCGCACGCCCTGCTTGGCCTCGGCGAGTTCGGCGATCTGTCGCGTCATGTAGGCCGGATTGACCATGGTGAGACGGCGCCCGTCCGCGCTGTCGATATCGCGCGCAGGATGCTCGAGGTAAGGATTGGGCTGGCCCTCGTCCGAGACAAGAACATACACGCCTCCGTGGCGCGCATTCCATTCGCGCGTGGTCTCGACCAGCGCGAACAGCGTCGCGCCACGCTCGCGCGCCAGGGCGAGCACGCTGCGATCGATCGACCGCCACTCGAGCACCAGCAGGACGCCGAACAACAATGCGCACACGAGATACCCCAAGGCGACAGCCGAGGCAAAGCCCCCCTCGCGCAGCGCGCGACGGCCTTCGGGGATGGGCTCGCGGGGTGGACTCATGCGCCTAGTCTAGACCGTCGGAAAGATGGCTGGGAAGCTCATGCATCCACAGTGGAGACCGTCGTCCGCCCGGGCGCAGCCACTGCCTCCTCGTCCTCGCTACCCAGAAAACCGCCGCTCTGATGCGCCCAGAGGCGCGCATACAGCCCCCCCTGGGCAAGCAGGCTGCGGTGATCGCCCTCCTCCACGATCCGCCCACGGTCCATCACCACCAGGCGGTCCATGGCGGCGATCGTAGACAGCCGGTGCGCGATCGCCACCACGGTCTTGCCTTCCATGAGACGGTAGAGGCTCTCCTGGATCGCGGCCTCGACCTCGGAGTCGAGCGCACTGGTGGCCTCATCGAGCAGCAGGATGGGCGCGTCCTTCAGCATCACGCGCGCGATCGCGATGCGCTGGCGCTGGCCGCCGGAGAGTTTGACGCCGCGCTCGCCCACATGGGCGTCGTAGCCGCGCCGCCCCTTGGGGTCGGTGAGGCCGAGGATGAAGTCGTGCGCTTCCGCACGCTTGGCTGCCGCAATCATGTCCGCATCGGAGGCATCGGGGCGGCCGTAGAGGATGTTGTCTCGCACCGAACGGTGCAGCAGCGAGGTGTCCTGGGTGACCATACCGATCTGCGCGCGCAGGCTGTTCTGGGTGACGCTGGCGATGTCCTGGCCGTCGATCAGGATGCGGCCCTGCTCGAGGTCGTAGAAGCGCAACAGCAGGTTCACCAGGGTCGACTTGCCCGCGCCCGAGCGCCCGACCACGCCGATCTTCTCGCCCGCGCGGATGGTGAGCGTGAAATCGTCGATCACCCGCCGCGCCTGCGCGCCCGTCGCACCATAGGCGAAGCCGAGGTGCTCGAAGCGGACTTCGCCACGGCTCACCACCAGCGGCCTGGCATCCGCGCGATCCACAACCGCATGCGGGCGCGACAAGGTGTTGATGCCGTCCTGCACGGTGCCGACGTTCTCGAACAGCGAGGCCATCTCCCACATCACCCAGTGCGACATGCCATTGAGGCGCAGCGCCATCGCGGTCGCCGCCGCCACCGCGCCAACGCCGACCTGGCCCTGGCTCCACAGCCACAGCGCCACCCCGCTGGTGGAGAGGATGAGGCCCATCGACAAGCTGTGCACGACGATCTCGATGCCGCTCACCAGGCGCATCTGCGCATGCACCGTGTGCAGGAACTCCTGCATCGCGCCCCGTGCGTAGCCTGCCTCACGGCCAGCGTGGGAGAACAGCTTGACGGTGGCGATGTTGGTGTAGGCGTCGGTGATGCGCCCGGTCATCAGTGCACGGGCGTCGGCCTGGACGCGCGACACCTTCGACAGGCGCGGCACGAACCAGCGCAGCACCAGTGCATAGAGCGCCAGCCAACCCAGGAAGGGGGCGAGGAACCAGACGTCGAAGCTCGCCACCACCAGGGTGAGAGTGACGAAGTAGATGGTCACGAAGACCAGGATGTCGGTCATGATCAGGCAGGTATCGCGCACCGCGAGCGCGGTCTGCATGACCTTGGCCGAGACCCGGCCGGCGAATTCATCCTGGTAGAAGCTCATGCTCTGGCCGAGCATCAGACGGTGGAAGTTCCAGCGCAGCCGCATCGGGAAATTGCCCGCCAGGCTCTGGTGCTTGAGCATGGTCTGCACCGCCACCAGCGCGATGCTGCCGACGATGATGGCCGCAAGCAGCAGCAGGGTGCCACCCTCGTCGGCCCACAGGCGCGCGGGTTCGACCGCAGCGAGCCAGTCGACCACCTTGCCGAGCATGGCGAACAGCAAGGCCTCGAAGGCGCCGATGCTCGCGGTGAGCAGCATCATGCCGAGGATGAAGGGCCGCATGCCCTCTGTACCCGCCCACAGGAAGGCGAAGAAGCCGCGCGGCGCAGGGCCGGGCGCGGCTTCGGGATAGGGGTCGATACGACGTTCGAACCAGCTGAAAGGCACTGATGGGCTCCTCGATGATCTCGGCATGTGACAGCCAGAGTGTGCCGTGGTTGCCCGCACAATGGCAAAAAGCCCCGTACGGGGCTGGGCCGCGCGAGGCCGCGCGAGGACTGCTGTAGGAGCGGCGCCAGCCGCGAGGGGTTGAAGGCGACGGCGCCAGGGCACTGCACAACAACACCTCGCGGCTGGCGCCGCTCCTACATGGGGGGCAGCAGCACGGGGGGCAGCGCCCCCGTGTGAGCTTACATCGCCGGTGCGCTGCTGCGAATCAGGTGATCGAAGGCCGACAGCGAAGCCTTGGAGCCTTCGCCCATGGCGATGATGATCTGCTTGTACGGCACCGTGGTGCAGTCGCCGGCAGCGAAGATGCCCGGCACCGAGGTCTGACCCTTGGCATCGACGATGACCTCGCCGAAGCGCGACAGCTCGACCGTGCCCTTGAGGAAGTCGGTATTGGGCAGCAGACCGATCTGCACGAAGATGCCCTCGAGCTCGACGCGGTGCACCTGCTCGGTGTTACGGTCCTTGTACACCAGGCCGTTGACCTTGTCGGTGCCGGTAACCTCGGTGGTCTGCGCGCTCTTGATGACGCTGACGTTGGGCAGGCTGTAGAGCTTCTTCTGCAGCACGGCGTCGGCACGCAGGTCATCGGCGAACTCGAGCAGGGTCACATGAGCAACCACGCCGGCGAGGTCGATCGCGGCCTCGACACCCGAGTTGCCACCACCGATCACCGCGACGCGCTTGCCCTTGAACAGCGGGCCGTCGCAGTGCGGGCAGTAGGCCACGCCCTTGCCGCGGAACGCCTTCTCGCCGGGCACGTTCATCTCGCGCCAGCGCGCACCGGTGGCGACGATCACGGTCTTGGCCCTGAGGCTGGCGCCGTTCTCCATCTTTACTTCGTGCAGGTTCTCGCCCGGCACCACGGCGGCGACGCGCTGCAGGTTCATGACGTCGACTTCATATTCCTTGACGTGCTCCTCGAGGGCCGCGACCAGCTTGGGACCTTCGGTGTACTTCACCGAGATGAAGTTCTCGATCGCCATCGTATCCATCACCTGGCCACCGAAGCGTTCGGCGACCACGCCGGTGCGAATACCCTTGCGTGCAGCGTAGATCGCCGCCGCCGCACCCGCTGGGCCACCGCCCACCACCAGCACGTCGAATGCAGCCTTCTCGGCCAGTTTCCTGGCGTCGCGCGCCGCAGCGCCGGTGTCGACCTTGGCCAGGATCTGGCCCAGTTCGAGGCGGCCCTGGTCGAACTCCTCGCCATTCAGATAGACGGTGGGCACCGCCATGATCTGGCGCTCCTCCACTTCCTTCTGGAACAGTGCGCCGTCGATCATGGTGTGGCGGATCTTCGGGTTGAGCACTGCCATCAGGTTCAGGGCCTGCACCACATCCGGGCAGTTATGGCAGGACAGCGAGATGTAGGTCTCGAAATTGAGCTCGACGTCGAGGGTCCTGATCTGCTCGATCACCTCGGCCTCGACCTTGGGCGGGTAGCCACCGGCCTGCAGCAGGGCAAGGATCAGCGAGGTGAATTCGTGGCCCATGGGCAGGCCGGCGAAGCGCACACGCGCCTCTCCACCACGCGGCCCGACCGAGAACGAGGGCTTGCGCTCGTCGTCATCGCGGCGCTCTACCAGGGTGATGAGTTTGGACTGCTCGACCACGTCGTGCAGCAGTTCGAGCATTTCCTTGGACTTGGGACCATCGTCCAGCGACGCCACGATCTCGATCGGCTGCGTCACCCGCTCCAGGTAGGCTTTCAGTTGAGTCTTGATGTTGGCGTCAAGCATGACGGTTGTTCCTTTGGATGATTCCGGCCGCTGCGGTTTTGAGCGGTCCTGATACGACACAGCCGGCACGGGGCCGGCTGCTGGACTCACGGCCCGGACCCCATGGGCCCGGGCAGATGCTGCGGCCTGCTTAGATCTTGCCGACCAGGTCGATCGACGGCGCCAGCGTGGCTTCGCCTTCCTTCCACTTGGCCGGGCAGACTTCGTTCGGGTGCGACGCGACGTACTGGGCGGCCTTGAGCTTGCGCACGGTTTCGGTCACGTCACGGGCGATGGCGTTGTCGTGCACTTCCATCGTCTTGATGACGCCTTCCGGGTCGATCACGAAGGTGCCGCGCAGAGCCAGACCAGCTTCCTCGATATGCACGCCGAAAGCGCGGGTCAGCTGGTGAGTGGGGTCGCCAACCAGGGGGAACTGGGCCTTGCCGACCGCCGGCGAGGTTTCGTGCCAGACCTTGTGCGAGAAGTGGGTGTCGGTGGTGACGATGTACACCTCGGCACCAGCCTTCTGGAACTCGGCGTAGTGCTCGGCAGCGTCCTCGATCTCGGTCGGGCAGTTGAAAGTGAAGGCAGCCGGCATGAAGATCAGCACGGACCACTTGCCCTTCAGGTCGGCTTCGGTCACTTCGATGAACTTGCCATTCTTGAAGGCTTGGGCTTTGAACGGCTGGACTTGGGTGTTGATCAGCGACATGTAGTTGCTCCAGGAGGGGTTGCAGGACGTTGGGTGAAACTCGATGGATGACAGTCTAGATCGGCGCCATGCATTGATCTAATTGATTATCGAGATACTCTCGATTGAAACAACCTATCAGAGAAAGCAGGCGCCAGGGCGCCCCATCGATTTCAGCATCATACGTCAGGGCATACGCGCGGATTTCAAGCCCCGGCAAGGTGCCTGCGCACCGAGATGGCAGCCCCCAGCCAACCGAGCAGCGCGGCGAAGGCAACGATGGCCAGTGCAGCACGCCAGTCCGGCCCACTGAGCACGAACACCGCGCCGTAGGTCTCGGCCAGCGCGGTGACGGGGGCAGAGAGCGCCCGCACGCCCAGCGACACCGTACCCAGGGCCACCAAGCCGCCGAGCGCGCCCTGCAGGCCACCAAACCAGTAGAACGGCCTCCGGATGAAGGGGTCGGTGGCGCCCAGCAGGCGGCTGACGGCGATCTCCTGGCGTTGCGTCAGAATCTGCAGGCGGATGGTGTTGAAGGTGACGATCACCAGCGCAAAGCCGAGCAAGCCCGCCAGCATGAGCACGGCAGAGCGTCCGAGCCCAAGCAGCGCATGCAGGCGCTTGACCCAGGCCGAATCGAGCTGGACATGGGCCACCTTGGGCCACGCCGCCATCTGCTCGGCCATGCGCTCGAACAGCTCCGGATCCTCCTCGCGCAATGACAGCACGAAGGCATCGGGCAGCGGGTTGGCGCTGAGCCCGCCGAGGACGTCGCCCAGGCCGCTCGCTTCGAGCTGGCGCAGAGCCTCGTCGCGCGCCACGAAACGATAGCTGCCGAGGTCGGGCGTTGCCTTCAGGCCCTGCTCGATGGCGGCGCGATCCTCGGGCCCGGCGTCCATGTCGAGAAAGAGACTGATCTCGGGAGCGCCCGAGACGCCGCGCGCCAGCGAGGACACATTGTCCAGCAGCAGGTAGCCGCCGCCCGGCAGCGACAGCGCGATGCCGACCACCAGCGCGGACAGCAGGGTGCTCAACGGCTGGGCGGCAAGGCGGCGCAACGCATGGGCGATGGCGCGCAGGTGCAGGTAAAGCCAATGGATCATGCAGCCTCCATGGCCGGGCGCCCGGTGGGACGCGAGTCCTCCACGAGTTGCCCCTTCGCGAGCACGAGCCGGCGCGGCCGGCTCGCCGAGAACAGACTGGCATCATGCGTGGAGATGAGCACGGTCACCCCGGCCTGATTGAAGGAGCGGAACAGCTCGGCAATGTCCGCCGCATAGGCGGGATCAAGATGCGCCGTAGGTTCGTCGGCAATCAGGATGGAGGGCCTGTTGACGATGGCACGTGCGATCGCTACCCGCTGCTGCTCGCCACCGGAGAGACCTGCGGGCATTTCCTTGCCACGCCCGTCCAGACCGACACGCTCGAGCGCCGCCCCGACCCGGCGAGCGGCATCACCCGGCGGATGGCCAGTGATGACGAGAGGCAGCATCACGTTGTCGAACACGCTGCGGTCGAACAACAGGCGGCTCTCCTGCAGCACCAGCCCGAGGTTGCGCCGCAGGTAGGGAATGGCGGTGCGCGGCAGATGGGAAACATCCTGCCCATTGATGAGCACACGCCCGGCGCTCGGACGCTCGATCACCGGGATGAGCTTGAGCAGCGTGCTCTTGCCCGCACCCGAGTGACCGGACAGCACGACGAGTTCGCCGTGGCGGACCTCGAAACTGATCCCGGCCAACGCCGTATAGCCGCCCGCATAGCGCTTGGCTACGCCCTCGAAGACGATCATCTGCGCGCTTCCGCTCCCGCCTTTACCGCACCTGCACCAGGTTCGAACAAGGCATCCACGAACTCGCGCGCCCTGAAGGGCTGCAGGTCGTCGATACCCTCGCCGACACCGATGAAGCGCAGCGGCGTGGGGCATTGGCGCGCGATCGCCGCCAGCACACCGCCCTTGGCGGTGCCATCGAGCTTGGTCACCACCAGGCCGGTGACGCCGATCGCCTTGTCGAAGGCCTTGACCTGGGCGAGCGCGTTCTGGCCGATGTTGGCGTCGAGCACCAGCAGCACCTCGTGCGGGCCGCTCGGGTCGGCCTTGGCGATCACCCGGCGCACCTTGGCGATTTCTTCCATCAGGTGGAGCTGGGTGGGGAGGCGCCCGGCGGTGTCGGCGAGCACGACGTCGATCTTGCGCGCACGCGCGGCGTTGATGGCATCGAAGATGACCGCTGCGGCATCGCCGCCCTCCTGGGCGACCACGGTGACGTTGTTGCGCTCGCCCCAGGTCATCAGCTGCTCGCGCGCAGCGGCGCGGAAGGTATCGCCGGCCGCCAGCAGCACACTCTTGCCCTGGGCCTGGAAATACTTTGCCAGCTTGCCGATCGAGGTCGTCTTGCCCGAGCCATTGACGCCCGCGATCATGATGATGAAGGGCTGGTGGCTGCCGAGCTCAAGCGCCTGCTCGAGCGGCGCAATGATGCCGTGCAGGCCGTCGGCGAGCGCCTTCTGCAGCTGGTCGGCGGTTTCCAGGCGGTCGCGCTTCCAGCGCATGCGCAGGTCGTCGATGAGGTACTGGGTGGCATCTACACCGCAATCGGCCATCAGCAACGTGGATTCGAGTTCCTCGAGCAGATCCTCGTCGATCTTGCGCAGGCCGAAGAGGTTGGCCAGGCCACCGCCGATCTGCTGACGCGTGCGCGCCAGCCCTGCCTTGAGGCGCTCACCCCAGGACAGGCGCGGCGCCGGCGCCACCACCGTCTCGGCCACGGCTGCAGGCTCCCCCTCCTCAGGCACCACTTCGGCGACGGCTTCAGCCGCTGGCTGCGCGACCTCGACCGCCGGCACTGCAGCGGCCGCTGCGGCCGGGTCGATCGCCGCAGGCGCGGGAACGCCAACCTCGGCCGTCGGTTCCGCTACTGCGGGCGCCACGTCCTCGGGCTTTGGGGACTTCTTCTTCAGGAAACCAAACATGAAACGCTCGGGTCAGAGAGGTCGTTTTGCGTCGGTGCGCACGGCACCCGTTGCGTGGGCGCCCGCCTCCGATCACGCTAAGATGCGGCTCCGCGGCACGCGCCGGCCCTGCCTGCGCCCGTACTGCGAAATGCCGCGAATTCTAACAGATGCAGGACAACTCCATGTTTCGCTCACCCCGCCTTCGTTCAGTGCTGCTGGGCATTGCGGCAGCCACCCTCGCCGCATCGCCCGCCCTCGCCAACCCGTTCGAGACCACGCTTGCAAACGGCATGAAGTTGATCGTAAAGGAAGACCGCCGCGCGCCCTCCGTGGTGCACATGGTCTGGTACAACGCCGGCGCGATGGACGAGCCGGACGGCGTGTCGGGCGTGGCCCACGTGCTCGAACACATGATGTTCAAGGGCACGCGAGAGGTCGGCCCGGGCGAGTTCAACAAGCGCGTCGCCGCCGTCGGCGGGCGTGACAATGCATTCACCGGCAAGGACTACACCGCCTACTTTCAGCAGGTGCCGCCCGCCCATCTGCCGGCGATGATGGCACTCGAGGCCGACCGCATGCAGAACCTGGTGCTCACCGACGACGAGTTCGCGCGTGAGCTCGAGGTCGTGAAGGAGGAACGCCGCCTGCGCACCGACGACCAACCGCGCGCGCTGGTCTACGAGCAGCTGATGGCCACCGCCTTCCAGGCTCATCCCTACCGCCGCCCGGTGATCGGCTGGATGCCCGACCTCGAGGCCATGCAACCCGAGGACGCCCGCGAGTGGTACCGGCGCTGGTATGCGCCCAACAATGCCTGGCTGGTGGTCGTGGGCGACGTCGACCACCAACAGGTCTTCCGCGACGCCGAGCAGCACTACGGCGCGATCCCGGCACGCGCCCTGCCCGAGCGCCGCATCTCGCCCGAGCCTGCCCAGCGCGGTCCGCGCAGCTCGGAGGTGCGGGCGCCGGCCGAACTGCCCTACCTTGCCATGGCCTGGCAGGTGCCCACCCTGCGCGACCCGGCAAACGAGCGCGAACCGTACGCGCTGCAGGTGCTCGCCGCAGTGCTCGACGGCTATGACGGCGCCCGCCTCACCCGCCGCCTGGTGCGCGACGAACAGCTCGCGGTGTCGGTCGGCGCGGGCTACGACGGCAGCGGCCGCGGCCCGTCGCTGTTCTACCTCGACGGCGTACCCGCCCCGGGGCGCACGGTAGATGAACTCCAGGCCGCGCTGCGCGCCGAACTGCAGCGCGTCCGCGACCACGGCATCAGCGCGGAAGAGCTCGCCCGCGTCAAGACCCAGGCCATCGCCAGCCGCGTCTACAAGCGCGACTCGCTGATGGGCCAGGCGATGGAGATCGGCTACCTGGAGTCGGCAGGCCTGTCCTGGCGCGACGAGGACAGGCTGCTCGAAGGCCTGCGCGCAGTCACTGCGGACGAGGTGCAAGCGGTGGCACGACGCTATTTCGACGACGCCAGCCTCAGCATCGCCCGTCTCGACCCGCAGCCGCTCGGCGAACAACGCCCGCGCTCGCCCTTCGCCCCCGCCCGCCACTGACGCCTCAGCACAGGAAACCGCTGCAACCATGCGCGCATCGATCCGCCCCCTGATCATCCCCGCTCTCGCCCTCGCCAGCTTCCTCGGCCTGGCCTCACCTGCGCTCGCCGGCCCGCAGATCCAGCACTGGGTCGCACCGACCGGCGCGCGCGTGCATTTCGTCGAAAGCCGCGCCCTGCCCCTGGTCGATATCCAGGTGAGCTTTGCCGCCGGCACCGCGCTCGACCCTGCCGACAAGGCCGGCCTGGCCAGCATGACCCAGGCCCTGCTCGATGCGGGCGCCGGCAACCTGGACGAACAGACCATCGCCGACCGCAAGGCCGACCTCGGCGCCCAGGTTCGCGGCGGCGCCGACAACGACCGCGCCAGTCTGGCGCTGCGCAGCCTGTCGTCGCCAGTCGAGCTCGACGCGGCCGTCGAACTCATTGCCACCGTGCTGGCGCGACCGACCTTCCCTGCCGAGATTCTGGAGCGCGAGCGCGCACGCGCGATCGCCGGCCTGCGCGAGGCGCTGACCAAGCCGGGCAGCCTTGCTGCCCGCCAGTTCAATGCCGCGCTCTACGCGGGCCACCCCTACGGCAACAACAGCAGCCCGGAATCGCTGGCGGCGATCAGCCGTGAAGACCTGGCGGACTTCCATCGCCGATACTACGGCGCCAACCGCGCCGCAGTGGCGATCGTCGGCGATATCGACCGCGCCACGGCCGAGCGCATCGCCGTCCGCCTCACCGAAGCCCTGCCGCAGACCACGGCCGCCAGCCCGCCGCCGCCCCCCACCCCCACCCGCGCCCAGACTTTCCGCATCCCCCACCCTTCAGCCCAGGCCCACATCCTCGTCGGCCAGCCCGGCATGGCACGCGAGGATGCGGACTACTTCGCGCTGCTGGTGGGCAACCACGTTCTGGGCGGCGGCGGCTTCGTGTCGCGCCTGACCCGCGAAGTGCGCGAGCAGCGCGGCTTCGCCTACAGCATCTATAGCTTCCTGTCGCCGCAACAGGTCGCCGGCCCCTTCCAGATCGGGCTGCAGACGCGCGGCAGCCAGGCCGACGACGCACTCTCGGTCGTGCGCCAGACACTCGACACCTTCATAGCCGAAGGACCGACCGCCGACGAGTTGCAGGCCGCCAAGGACAACCTGATCAACGGTTTCGGACTGCGCCTCGACTCCAACGCCAAGCTGCTCGACCATGTCGCCATGATCGGCTTCTACGGCCTCGCCCTGGACTGGCTCGACACCTATCCAGCACACGTCGAGAAGGTCACCGTGGCGGCAGTGCGCGACGCTTGGCAACGCCGCATCCGCCCGGATCAGCTCATCACCGTGATCGCTGGCGGCGACGGTGATCGCGCGCCGGATGCCGCTGCCACGCCGAGCGCCGCGATAACGGACGGCGCCAATTGAGCCGGGTACGCATCGTCGGCGGGCAATGGCGCTCCCGCCTGCTCGACGTCGCCCAGGTACAGGGACTGCGCCCCACGCCCGATCGCGTGCGCGAAACCGTGTTCAACTGGCTGGGCCAGGATCTGGACGGCCAGCACTGCCTGGACTTGTTCGCCGGCACCGGCATCCTCGGTTTCGAGGCGGCCTCGCGCGGTGCCGCGGGCGTGGTGCTGGTCGAGCGTGATGCACGCGCCCTGGACGCACTGCACAAATCGGCAAAGACCCTACAAGCATCGCAAGTAGAGATCGTGCGCGGCGATGCGGTAAGATTCGCGCAAACCACACCGCGAAGGTTCGACGGCGTGTTCCTCGACCCCCCGTACAAGCAGGGTTGGATCGAGCGTGTAGCCCCCTGGCTCGACCGCATCGTCCAGCCCGGTGGCTGGCTTTACGTGGAAGCCGAGGCGCCGGTCACGAGTCTGGGCAAGTGGCACGTCGTCAGGCAAGGACATGCCGGCCAGGTTCATTTCCATCTGATGCGTGGGAGCGATGAATGAAGGAAGCGATTGCGGTCTATCCGGGCACCTTCGACCCGTTCACCCGAGGCCATGAGGACCTCGTGCGACGGGCCTCGGTGCTGTTCGACCGTGTCGTGGTCGCAGTGGCCAAGAGCAACAGCAAGAACCCGATCTTCTCGCTCGAGGAGAGGGTCGAGATCGCACGCTCGGCCGTCGCCGCCTTTCCCAATGTAACGGTGGTCGGCTTCGACTGCCTGCTCATGGACTTCCTGCTGCAGCAGAATGCGCGCGTTATCCTGCGCGGCCTGCGGGCGGTGTCCGACTTCGAATACGAATTCCAGATGGCGGGGATGAACCGCAAGCTCTATCCGGACGTCGAAACAGTATTCCTGACCCCGGCAGAAGAGTACATGTTCATCTCGGCCACCATGGTGCGTGAGATCGCCCGCCTCGGCGGCGACGTGAGCAAGTTCGTGCAGCCTCAGGTGCTGGCACGGCTGCAGGAAAAACTGAACTCAAAGTGAAAGCAAGGAAGCAAAGAACATGGCTCTGATCATTACCGACGAATGCATCAACTGCGACGTGTGCGAACCGGAGTGCCCGAACGGCGCCATCTCCCAGGGTGACGAGATCTACGAGATCGACCCCGGCAAGTGCACCGAATGCGTCGGCCACTTCGACGAGCCGCAGTGCCAGCAGGTGTGCCCGGTCGACTGTATTCCGCTCGATCCCGACCACAAGGAAACCAAGGATCAGCTCATGGAGAAGTTCCTCAAGCTGACCGGCAAGGCCTGAGCCCCTTCTCGGCGGGCAGACGCTGAAAACTCGAATGGGCGAGCCACGGCTCGCCCATTCGTCTTTGCGGCCGCATGCGCTCAGGCGACGGCGCGCCCCGCCTCCGTGTCGGCAGACTCCACCCGGGCCAGGCCAAGCGCGTCTGCGATCGCGTTCTCGTGCGCATCGAGGTCGGCGATGAGCGCCAGCACGGCCTGCTCGCCCTGCTTGAGCTCATCGACACGGCTCTCCAGCGTGTCGGTCGCCTCGTGGATGCGCTTCACGCTCTCAAGGCGGCGCTTGAGCTGGATCTGGTACTCGCGCACCTGGGTTTCCAGTGGCGACATGACTGCACGCAACCACTGCTCGACGTCGCGGTTGGCGATTTCGAACGTGCGGCGCGCCTGCACGGCCACGGTCTCGAAGAACTTCTGCGTGAGCGCGTGCTTCTCCGTCGTGACCAACACCAGCGCGGTATTGATCTGGCGATTGAAGGCCGCCTCGAGGCGGTCGATCTCCTTCTCGTAGCGTAACGTCGAGAAGCTCTCCGGCGGCGTCAGCTTGAGCCCGTGCTCGACGCTGAAGCGCTTGTACATGGCGTCGAGCATGCGCGTGATCTCGCCGATCTCTGCCGTCGACCGCTCCAGATTGGCGCGCAAGTGTTTGAAGAAGCCCTCCATCGCCTCGCGCAGGCCGCGCGAGAAGGAGGACTCGAGCATGGCCTCGCGCGTGCGTCGGGTCTCGTCGCGCAATGCATCCAACCCCATGTGGGCAAGAAGGTTGTTGGTCAGGTTGGAGAACACCGAGCGCACCGCGTAGTACTTCTGCAGGCCCTGCTCGAACTCCTCCTTTTCACTGCGGATCTTGCGCATCATGTATTCGATGACGCTCTGGTTCTTGCCGCGCAGGTCGGTGAGTTCCTGCAACTGCTCGCGCAGGCTGCCCAGGCGGGCCTCCAGCAGGCCGCGCGTGGCAGCGATGACCTCGTGCGTCTCGGCGAACATGTCCTCGCGCACGATCTCCTGCTTGGTGGGCAGCAGGTCCTCGCTCAAGGCGCGCTCGAGCACGGGCACGCGGCTACGCTCGAGCAGCGCCGCATCGCCCTGGATGCGGGCCACCAGCCCCTTCTGCGCCGACACCGGGAAGACCGCGGCGGGCTCGATGCCCAGCGTATCGGCCACCGAATCGACCTGGCGCGCGATCTCGGCTTCGATCCGCGCCTCGTCGCGCAGGCCGTCCCACAGGCCATCGATCTTGTTCAGCACCACCATGCGACCGCGCTGGCGCTCCGCACCACCCTGCACGTAGCTGCGCCATACGGCAAGGTCGCTCTGCGTCACCCCGGTGTCGGCCGCCAGAATGAAGAGCACGGCGTGCGCATTGGGCAACATCGACAGGGTCAGCTCGGGCTCGGCGCCGATGGCGTTGAGGCCGGGCGTATCGAGCACGACCAGGCCCTGCTCGAGCAGCGGGTGCGGGAACTGGATCACCGCATGGCGCCAGACCGGAATCTCGACCAAGCCGTCGGCGCCGGGCTTGATGCCCTCCTCGCCCTTGGCATCGACCGCGAAGCCGAGCGCGTCGGCTTCGGGCTGGCTGACGCGCTGGGTGTCGCCCACGCGTGCGAGCGCACGCTGCAGGCTGGGCGCATCGACCGCATCGAGCGGCAACACATGCCACTCCTCGGGATAACGCTTGAGCTCGCTGACCGGCGTCTGGCGCACGCGCGTGCCTATCGGCAGCAGCCTGAGCTCTGCCTTCGCCCCCTTGGACCACTGCAGCTCGGTCGGGCACATCGTGGTACGCCCGGCGCTCGAGGGCAGGATGCGATCGCCATGGTCGGCAAAGAAGATGGCGTTGATGAGCTCGGACTTGCCGCGCGAGAACTCGGCAACGAAAGCCACCGTGAGCTTGTCGTCACGCAGGCGCTCGAGCAGGTACTGCAGGCGCAGGTCGGACTGCGCGTCACCCACCTCGTTGCGCGTCAGCCAGCTGCGCAGGCGGGTCACCGCATCGCCTGCATTGGCGCGCCAGCGGGCGTAGGCGGAGAACTGTTCGGTCAGATCGGTCATCTGCACCCTCGTCGAGTGGGTTGCCATGGATATTCCTGAAGGATAGCGGCGAGCACCGCCGTTTACAACGTGAAAAGCGCCTGCTGCGGACAGGAGGCGTGCCGCGGCCGACGAGCGACCTAGTTGCGACGCTGGCAGCGCGGGCAGAAGTAGGTGGCACGCTGGGCGCTGACGATCCGCCGCACCGGCGTGCCGCACACCCGGCATGCCTCGTCGTCACGGCCATAGACGAAGTACTGCTGCTGAAAGTAACCCGGCTGGCCATCGCCACCGACAAAATCGCGCAAGGTACTGCCACCCGCGGCGATCGCCGCCTCCAGCGTCTCGCGCACGGTACTGACGAGGCGTTCGCAACGCTGCTCGCCGAGCCGCCCGGCCACCTGGAGCGGATGGATGCGCGCCCTGAACAGGCTCTCGGAAGCATAGATGTTGCCGACACCGACAACCTTGTGGCTGTCCATCAGCACATGCTTGATCGGAGCACGCAGCCCACGCGTGACGCGGTACAGCCAGGCACCGTCGAAGCCGGCTTCGAGCGGCTCGGGCCCCAGACCGGCAAGCAGCCGGTGCCCGGACGCGGCACCGGGCTGCCAGAGCACCATGCCGAAGCGGCGCGGGTCGCGCAGACGCAAGGCCTGCGCACCGAACACGAAATCGACATGATCATGGACACCTGCGGGCTCATTCGCCTGCACCACGCGCAGGCTGCCGGACATGCCAAGATGCACGATCACCGTACCCGTACCGAAATCGAACAGGAGGTACTTGGCGCGCCGCGTCACCGCCTGCAGCGTGCGCCCCCCCACCTGCGCGGCCAGGTTGTCGGGTACGGGTTCACGCAGGCGCGCATTGCGTACCACGACAGCGTTCAGGCAACGCCCTTCGACATGCGGCTGGATACCGCGGCGGGTAGTCTCGACTTCTGGCAGTTCGGGCATGAAGATGGGCTGGGCGAGGCGAAACCCCGTGACGGGAAGGGAAGGCGCAGCGGGCGGAGCACCCACATTCGCGGGCCGGGCGGTGCCAATGGCGCACGCTGCTTGCGAGCAGTGCATCGAACTGCATACCATGACGCGAACCGAATTCTAGATCAGCCCTCCAACCCGCGTCAGCCCGCACACGGCCCCGTAACGCCGCGGCCCGCGCCGCATCGATCGAAGTCTGCCGGACCCTGCCCATGAAGACCCACTTGAAGCGCCTTGCCCGATCAGTCTGCCTCGCACTCGCGCTGGGCACGGGCGGGACCGCCGTAGCAGCCAATGGCGACATCGTCGGCGGCGCACTGCCCGCGCAGGAACTCACCGCGCGCACGCTGTACCACTTCCTGCTCGCCGAGATCGCCGGCGCCCGCGGCGAAATCGGCCTGTCCGCCCAGCTCTACCTCGACCTTGCGCGCTCCACCCGCGACCCGCGCATCGCACGCCGAGCCACCGAGATCGCAATGTACTCGCGCAACGTCCAGCTCGCGATCCAGGCTGCGCACATCTGGAGCGAAGTCGCGCCGGAGTCGGAGGAGGCCCGCCGCCTGCTTGCAAGCATCGCCGGATCCGGAGAGGCACGCGACAGCATCGATCTCGACGCGGTGCAGATCCAGCTCGCGCGTGTGCTCGCCCAGTCGAGCGAGCGCCTGCCGCAGAACCTGCTCGGCCTCAACCGCACGCTCGCGCGCATCCCGGACAAGCAGGCCGCCAAGGAGATCGTGCAACGCCTCACCGAGCCCTACCTTGAAGTGCCTGAAGCCCATATCGCACGTGCGCAGGCCGCCATGATCGCCGAGTCCCCGATGGAGGCCCTCGCTGCGGCCGACAGCGCGCTCGCACTGCGCCCGGGCTGGGAACCCGGCGTGCTGCTCAAGGCCCAGATCCTGCAACAGGCGGGCGCCGGCGCCGAAGCCATGCGCCAGCTCGAAGCCGAGGTCAAGCGTGCGCCCGAAAGCCGCAGCCTGCGCCAGGCCTACGCACGCGCCCTGGTCGGCAACCAGCGCTTTGCCGAAGCGCGTGCCGAGTTCCGCCACCTGCTCGTCGGCGCGCCCGAGGATGCCGAGCTGCACTATGCCGTCGGCCTGCTTTCGCTCCAGCTCGGCGAAACCAGCGAGGCCGAGTCCAGCTTCCTGCGCGCCCTTGCCGCCGGGCACCTGCAAGCCGACATCATCCGCCTCCACCTTGGCCAGATCGCCGACGGACGCGGCGAGGGCGAACGCGCCCGCCAGTGGTTTGCCGATGTCAGCGACGAGGGACACCGCACCGAAGCCATCATCCGCAGCGCCCAGAGCCTGGCGAAGGAAGGCCGCCTGGATGAAGCCCGGACGCTGCTGCAGGCTGAAGCCGACGAACCCGAGACCCAGCGCCGGCTGGTCCTCGCCGAGGTGCATCTGCTGCGCGACGCGAACCAGCCGGGCGAGGCCTTGCTGGTGATCGATGACGCCCTGCGCGAGACACCCGACGATACCGACCTCCTCTACGAGTCGGCCATGCTGGCCGAGCGCCTCGACCGTATCGACCTGATGGAGACGCGCCTGCGCCGCATCATCGAGCTCGACCCCGAGCATGCCCACGCCCACAACGCCCTCGGCTACTCGCTCGCAGACCGCAACCTGCGCCTGGACGAAGCGCACGAACTGATCGAGCGCGCGCTCGAGCTCGCCCCCGACGACCCCTTCATTCTCGACAGCCTGGGCTGGGTACATTTCCGACGCGGCGACAAGCTGGCCGCGCTCGAGCACCTGGAGCGGGCCTACTCGATCCGCCAGGACGCCGAGATCGCAGCCCATCTCGGCGAAGTGCTGTGGGCGCTGGAGCGCAAGGACGCGGCCCGCCGCATCTTCGACGAGGCCTTGAGCGCCCACCCGGACAACCGCCTGCTCAACGACACCGCGCTGCGCCTGGGCGTGCGATGAGCACTGCGCAGCCTGCACACCGCCGGCACGGCCGCCAGCGGCGCGTGCTGATCCTGGCTCTGGGCGCCAGCCTGGCGCTCTCTGCATGCGCCCCCCTGCTCCCCTCATCGCCGGCAGGCGGCACGCCCGCGGCCGCGCGCACGGCATTGCCCGCCTTCCTGCTAGAAGGCCGCCTGTCGGCAAGCGACGGGGTGCAGGGTGCAAGCGGCAGGCTGGAGTGGCAGCACACGCCCGACGCCGATACGCTGGTGCTGCTGTCCCCGCTCGGCCAGATCGCCGCCCGCCTCGACAGCAGCGCTGAGGGCGCCCGCCTGAGCACCGCCGACGGCGCGATCATCGAGGCCCCGAGCGCAGACCTGCTGCTTCCCCGGGTGCTCAACGTCGACATCCCCGCTGCGCGCCTGCGCCTGTGGGTGCAGGCAGTCACCGACGGCAGCGCCGAGGTGCGCCTGCGCGACACCGCCGGGCGCCCCGTACTGCTCATCGACCGCGGCTGGCGGATCGAGTACGCCGCCTATGCCGACGACAGCGCCCAGGCCCTGCCCACGCGGGTGGACATCTCCCGCGGCGATGCCCGCATCCGACTGATAGCCGATTCATGGACCATCCTGCCCTGAACACCCCCCCCCTCCTCAGCACCGTTCTGCAAGCCGGCAAGCCGACCCAACTGCTGGGCTGCCCTGCGCCCGCCAAACTCAACCTCTTCCTGCACGTCGTCGGCCGTCGGCCCGATGGCTACCACCTGCTGCAGACCGCATTCCGCCTGCTCGACTGGGGCGACACGATCGACCTGCGGCTGCGCACCGATGGCGTCATCCGGCGCACCAACGCCATCGCTGGCGTTGCCGAGGAACAGGACCTTGTCGTGCGCGCCGCACGCCTGCTTCAACAACGCACGGCCACCACCCTGGGGGCAGACATTACCCTGCACAAGCAACTACCCATGGGCGGCGGGCTGGGCGGCGGCAGCAGCGATGCCGCCACGACGTTGATCGCGCTCAACCGCCTTTGGCAAACCGGCCAGTCACGCGCGCAATTGCAGACCATCGGACTCGAACTGGGCGCCGACGTGCCGGTTTTCGTCTTCGGCGAGGACGCCTTCGCCGAGGGCGTTGGCGAGCAGCTGCAAGCCCTGACGCTGCCCTCGGCGTGGTACGTGATCCTGTCGCCAGGCGTCTCCATACCGACTGCAGAAATTTTTTCGTCGAAGGACTTGACGCGCAACACACCTCTCATCAAAATGGCGGACTTCGCAGCAAGCACCACCCAAAACGACCTGCAGACAGTAGCCTGCAATCGTTATCCGGAGGTGCAAGAAGCGATCGACTGGCTGAGCAACTTTGCACCAGCCAGAATGACAGGCTCGGGCGCCTGCGTATTTGCGGAAGCACGCTCTGAAGAGCAGGCGGATCGCATCACGAAAAGTTGTCCGCCACGCTGGAAAGCTTGGAAAGCGCGCAGTCTTGCTCGCCATCCGCTTTACGAGTGGTTACAATAGCGCCCGCCCTGCCAAGCGATCTGCATCGCGGGCGAAAAGGTTTCTTGGGGAGTCGCCAAGTCGGTTAAGGCACCGGATTTTGATTCCGGCATTCGAGGGTTCGAATCCTTCCTCCCCAGCCAGATGACGACGGGCAGGCCATGGGCCTGCCCGAGTCGTTTCTGCGCGACAATTTTTATTCGCGCGTCGTTTAAACGGCTTCGGAGTAGCTGAAATGCCCCACGGCAGCCTGATGGTCTTCACCGGCAACGCCAACCCCAAGCTTGGCGCCGATGTGACGCGACGTCTGGGTATCTCCCTCGGTTCGGCCACCGTCGGCCGCTTTTCGGACGGCGAGGTCAATGTCGAACTGCTCGAGAACGTGCGTGGCAAGGACGTCTTCGTCCTCCAGCCCACCTGCTCGCCGACCAACGACAACCTGATGGAACTGCTGGTGCTGGTCGATGCGCTCAAGCGCGCCTCTGCCGGCCGCATCACCGCTGCCATCCCGTATTTCGGCTACGCCCGCCAGGACCGCCGCCCGCGCTCGGCGCGCGTGCCGATCACGGCCAAGGTCGTCGCCAACATGCTGCAAGCCGTGGGAGTGCAGCGCCTGCTGACCATGGACCTGCACGCCGACCAGATCCAGGGCTTCTTCGACATCGCGGTGGACAACGTCTACGCGGCGCCGGTGCTGCTCGCCGACCTCGACAAGCAGAAGTACGACGACCTGCTCGTGGTCTCGCCCGACGTCGGCGGTGTGGTGCGCGCACGCGCCTTCGCCAAGCGCATGGAATGCGACCTGGCGATCATCGACAAGCGCCGCCCCAAGGCCAACGTGTCCGAAGTCATGAACATCATCGGCGAGGTCGAAGGCCGCACCTGCGTGATCATGGACGACATCGTCGACACCGCAGGCACGCTGTGCAAGGCGGCTGCCGCGCTCAAGGAGCACGGCGCCAAGCGCGTGCTGTCCTACTGCACACACGCCGTGCTGTCGGGCGCAGCCGTATCGCGCATCAATGATTCGGCGCTCGACGAGCTCGTCGTCACCGACACCATCCCGCTGCGTGAGGACGCCAAGGCCTGCAACCGCATCCGCCAGGTCTCGGTCGCCTCCCTGCTCGCCGACACCATCCTGCGCATCAGCAACGAGGAATCGGTGTCCTCGCTGTTCATGGAATAAGTCTTTCGCCCGTACGGCCCCGTGCCGTACGGGCTTTCACCGTCTTCGCCTGGTCGCGGGCGAAGACACTCTTCACTCAGGAGCAACACAATGCAGATCGAATTCAAGGCCACCAAGCGTGACGCTCAGGGTACGGGTGCGAGCCGCCGCCTGCGTCGCGCCGGCCAGCTGCCGGGCATCATCTACGGCGGCGCGGGCGAAGTCAGCCTGATCACCATGGACCACAACGAGCTCTACCACCTGCTGCGCAAGGAAGCCTTCCACGCCTCCGTGCTGAGCATCGAGGTCGAGGGCGCCAAGGAATCCGTGGTGCTGCGTGACACCCAGTGGCACCCGTTCAAGCAGCAAGTGCTGCACATCGACTTCCAGCGCGTCGCTGCCGACCAGAAGATGCACCTGAAGGTGCCGCTGCACTTCGTCGGCGACGACGTCAGCCCGGCCGTCAAGCTCGGTGGCTGCATGATCTCGCACACCATCAACGAAATCGACGTCCAGTGCCTGCCCAAGGATCTGCCCGAGTTCATCTCGGTCGACCTGTCCGCGCTGGAAGCCGGCCAGTCGGTGCACGTGTCGCAGATCAAGCTGCCGGCCGGTGTCGAGCTGGTGATGCACGGTGAAGGCGACCCCGTGGTCGCCACCGCGCTGCTGGTCAAGGGCGCTGCGACCGAAGGCGAAGGCGAAGCGGCCTGATCGGCCACAGCCCTGCCCGTACAGCCAAGGCCGACACTGATGAGCACTGCGCCCATGCGCCCGCCTCGTCTGATCGTCGGCCTCGGCAACCCGGGCGCCGAATACTCCGAGACCCGGCACAACGCCGGGTTTTGGTTTTGTGAGCGGCTCGCCGACAAGTTCGGCGTACGCTTCTCGCACGAATCACGCTTCCACGGCCTGGTCGCCAACGCGCGCGAAGCCGGCATGTGGCTGTTGATGCCACAGACCTACATGAACCGCTCCGGCCAGGCCATTGGTGCGCTCGCGCGCTTCTACCGCATCGAACCGGCCGAGATCCTCGTCGTCCATGACGAGCTCGACGTGCCGCCCGGCCAGCTGCGCCTCAAGTTCGGCGGCGGCCTCGGCGGCCACAACGGACTCAAGGACACCTCCGCCCACCTCGGCACCAACGACTACTGGCGCCTGCGCATCGGCATCGGCCACCCTGGCGACCGCAACGAGGTGGTCAATTTCGTGCTCAAGCCGGCACGGCGCGAAGAGCAGCAGCTGATCGACGAGGCCATCGACAAGGCGCTCGCGGTCTGGCCGCAGATCCAGCGCGGCGAGCTCAATGCCGCCGCCACCAGGCTCAACGCACGCCCCGCGCCGCCCAAACCTCCGAAGTCGCCCAAGCCCCCCGGGCCACCCGCAGCCGTCGGCTCGGACGAGCCGCCCGCAGGGGACGGCTGAGGCCCTGATCGCGCTCAGTAGCCGACTGCAGCCAGCGCGCGCAGCGGACCCACCGCGCGGATCGCCTCGATCTGCTCGCGGTGGCGGGTGTATAAGGTCCCGCCGAAGCACACTGCGCTCATCGAGATGCCCTCGAAATGCTCCCGGCTGCGCGGAATCGCCAGCAGCCAGCCATCACCCACGAGTAGGTTGAAGGGCGGCAGCAGGCCATCCTCGCCCGCGCGCAACCCGAGCTCGGCACAGGCACGCTCGAAGCCCGCCAGCAGGCTGTCGGCTGACACGGCCACCGCCTCACCCCGTCCGCAGCGCACACGCACGAAGCAGTGCCGCATCGGCAGCGCCGGATGCGTGGCCACCCCCTGCTCTGCCAGCGCTGCCGGCAGCCCGGGCACGAACAGGCGCAGGCTGGCATTGCCCTCGGCCTCCGGCATCCACTGCACATGCTTGTGGCGCTGGCTGGCGCCCGCGGCAGCGCCGCCGTTGTAGAGCCCGATCCCGCCTGCCGCGGCCATCAGCTCGGCAAGCGCGGCAAAGTCGCAAAGCGCCAGCGGTGACAACTGCTCGGCGAACTCTCGCCGCGCCAACACCAGGTGACGCGCGCACAGCGGGAACTTGTTCAGGATCGCGACATGATGGCCGCCGACCGGCCCGACGGTGAGCTCGGGGTCGGGATTGAGGAAGGGATTGAAGTTCGGGTCGCGCGGACCGCCGGGGATCGCCACCGTCTTGTCGTCCCTGGCGCCCTCAACCTTCACCGCGGCGGCTGCCTTGCTCGCATCCTTGGCCGCCAGCGAGGACACCCAGCGCACGATGAAGCGCATGCCGGCGTCCTCCATCTCGACCTGCTCGGCCTGCACCGGCACCAGCGCCCCCGACGCCAGCGCTGCAGCGCTGCGGGCATCGATCGCCTCGATCCAGTTCGTGTTCATCCATGTCTCCCTGTTTCTGGTTTCTGTTTTGCACAAATGCAGGACGGATGATTGTAGGCCAGGCACAGGGCAAGAGCCACGCCGCCTCGTCTCGTCATGCGAAGGGATCGCCTTTGGAGCACCACACTGCGACGCGGTACAATCCGGGGTTTTCCACACCGGATCAAGCCCGTAGCCCTGCGAGCGGCGGCGCGCACCGGAACGATCAAGGATTCACATGAGCCTGAAATGCGGAATCGTCGGCCTGCCCAACGTCGGCAAGTCGACCCTGTTCAATGCGCTGACCAAGGCCGGCATCCAGGCCGAGAACTACCCGTTCTGCACCATCGAGCCCAATGTCGGCATCGTCGAGGTGCCTGATCCGCGCCTGGCCCAGCTGGCCGAGATCGTCAAGCCGCAGAAGATCCAGCCCGCCATCGTCGAATTCGTCGACATCGCCGGCCTTGTCGCCGGCGCATCCAAGGGCGAAGGCCTGGGCAACCAGTTTCTCGCCAACATCCGCGAGACCGACGCCATCGTGCACGTCGTGCGCTGCTTCGCCGACGACAACGTGATCCACGTCTCCGGCAGCGTCGACCCGATCCGCGACATCGAGGTCATCGACACCGAGCTCGCCCTGGCCGACATGGCCACCGTCGAGAAGGCCATCAACCGCTACAAGCGCCCTGCCGCTTCGGGCGACAAGGAGGCCAAGATCCTCGTCGCCGTGCTCGAGAAGTGCTTCGCCCAGCTCGACCAAGGCAAGCCGGTGCGCGCGCTCGAGCTCGCCAGGGAAGAATGGGCCAGCCTCAAGCCCTTCTGCCTGATCACCGCCAAGCCGGTGCTCTATGCCGCCAACGTCGCCGAGGACGGTTTCGAGAACAACCCGCACCTGGACGCCGTGCGCGCCCATGCCGCCGCCGAAGGCGCCGAGGTCGTGGCGCTGTGCGCGGCGATCGAGGCGGAGATCGCCGACCTCGAGGACGCCGACAAAAAGGAGTTCCTCGAGACCATGGGCCTGGAAGAACCCGGTCTCGACCGCCTGATCCGCGCGGGCTACAAGCTGCTTGGCCTGCAGACCTACTTCACCGCGGGCGTCAAGGAAGTGCGCGCGTGGACCATCCACGTCGGCGACACCGCGCCGCAGGCAGCCGGCGTCATCCACACCGACTTCGAGCGTGGCTTCATCCGCGCCCAGACCATCGCCTTCGACGACTTCATCGCCTGCAAGGGCGAGGCCGGCGCCAAGGAAGCGGGCAAGATGCGCGCCGAAGGCAAGGAGTACGTGGTCAAGGACGGCGACGTACTGAACTTCCTGTTCAACGTCTAAAGCACCTCGACCTTACACACAACGCTTACGGACCGAGCCGGCTGCATGACGCGCCCCCGCAGCCGGCCACACGTCCCCCGTTGTAGCCTACAATAAGGCGATAGTCAGCAATCGCCCGCCACATGAACATGTCTGCTCACCACCGCCTCACCCGCTGCCGCGCGCCAGTCCGTGCGGGTGGGCGTGTGCGCGCGCGCAGCATGATGTCGCCGCTGCGCGATCTCGCGACCCAGCTCGCGTTCAAGGTTACAGGGTCTCCCGCCGTGCTTTCCCAGGCCGTGCGGGGCCAGTACCGGGGCTAAGCCCCACCCCCGCACGGCACCTTGCCCGGGACGCGCATGACGCGCCTCCCGATCAACGTGCAGCCGCTGCGGGCACCTGTCCAGTCCCCCGCTCCCAGACCGCCCAGGCGGTCAGGCCCCGGTCCATCCGGGCCACCCCGGTCATCGACGCCCCCATCGGCTGCACTCCAGGATGCCGCGCCTTGGCGCGGCCAGGCGATGCACGAGGGTGATGCAATGGTTCTCACACGCAGTTTCGTCAGGGCGAAGCGGCCCTGCACAGACGGTTTTCGCTGGTTCGTCCGCCAGTTCGGCGACGGCGCCAACTATCAGGACATGCTCGACGAGATGGTGGCTGCCGGCCGCGTCGGCGACGCCTGCTGGCTGCTCGAGCAGTTCGGCCCCACCGATGAGGTCCGCGTGCTCGACGCGATCGAGGCCGAGGCAATCGTATTCGCCGGTACGCTCGAGGTGCGCGGCGGCGTCGATGTCGAAGGCATCGTGCGTGTCGGACGCTCGCTGCATGCCGGTGCCGGGGTACGCGCCGGCGGCGAGCTGCGCATCGGTGCCGACCTGCGCATAGAGGGCAGCATCCGCGCCGAAGCCGGGCTGCGCGTAGGGGGCGACCTACGCGCGGGCTGGGGCGTGGACTGCGCCGGCGAGCTGCGCTGCGACGGTGAGGTACGCATCGGCTGGGATCTGCGCTGCGCCGGCCGCGTGCGGATTGCAGGGAACGCCTTCATCGGCCTCGATCTTGAAGGCGACGAAGGCGTACGCTGCACAAAAAGCCTGCAGGCAGGCGGCGACATCCGCGTCGCGCACACGCTGCGCGCTGGCCAGGGCATCGCCGCTGGCGGCTCGATCGAGGTCGGCATGCACCTGGAGGCCGGTTGGGGCATCAAGGCCGGCAAGTTGATTGGTGCCGCCGGGGCCATCCGTGCCGGCGAGAGCCTGAACGCGGGCGAAGCCATCCGCGCTGGCACGGGCTACGGCGTTTTTGCCGGTCTCGACGTACAGATGGAGGCCTGGGAGAGCAGTGCGCGGGTAAGCGCCCCGCAGCGCCCGGAGGGCCTGATGAGCGGCTGGTGGGCCGGTCCGGCACCGTGCTGAGGGGAGGACGACGAATGAACGCAATCGCCCTTTGCCGCCGCTCGCTCGGCCACCTGCACACCCCACCCTCGCACCGCAGCAGCTTCTCGCCGCGCTCGGCGCTGGCCTTTCCGCAGCCGCCGCCCACGCGCACCGCCTGGGACGCCGTGCTGTCACTGGCGTGGCGCCTGCTCGCGCTCCACCGCACACTTCCGCCCCAAATCCGCCCACCGCGCCTCGAGCTGCGCATCGACGTCAACCCGCCCGACGAAGACATCGAGGCCGAGCTCTCTTCCCTCTACCGCCGCCTGCACACGCCGGGCGACGCCATGAACGCCTGCGCGCGCCTGGCCGCGTTGCAGCCGGGCCTGATCTTCCATCACCGCGAGGCCGACGGCGAACACTATGTGTATGTCGAGGACCCCAGCCGCGGCTGCCTCGCCGGCTACACCGTGTTCAACCGCCTGATCGAGGTCGACCGCCGCACCGATCGCCACGTGCGCTCGCCGCATTCCAAGTACGCTCCTGCCTATCAGGGTCGGGGCATCGCCAGCACCGTTTACGCCTGGGCACTGGGCCGCGGCCTGTGCCTGGTCAGCGGCGCGCGCCAGTCCGAGGGTGCACATGCCCTGTGGTGCGCGCTGGCGCGCCGCCATCCGCTGCGCTGGGTCAGCCTGCAGGCCAAGCGCATGCACGACCTCGGCAGCGAGGCGCCGGCCGCCCGCGCCGCCGCGCTCGACACCCGCATGCTGCTGCTGGGCGAGGGCTGGAGCCTGCCCCAACTGCACGCGCGCCAACTGCTGCACCCGGCCGCCCCGGGGAGCCGCTGAGATGAAGACCCCCGACGCGCCGAGCGCCATCCCCTCCTGGCTGCGCGCCGCGGCCGCGCTTGCTCTGCTGGTGTTGGTCGCAGCCCTGGCCGAGCCCCTGTTCCAGCGCCTGCCCGCCGCCCATCCGCTGCAGGGCTGGCGCGAACCCGTGCGCAATGCGGCCCTCGCCCTCGCCCTGCTGTTCGGCGCCCACCTGCTGCATGCGCTGGTGAGCACTCGGCTGTCGCAGCGCCGCAAGGGGCAGCGGCCGGTGCCCAAGGTCCTGCTCGACCTGTTCCGGGTCCTCCTCTTCGCCGCGGCCACCCTTCTGGCGCTGTCACTGCTGCTGCGCCAGGGCCTGTCTGGCCTGCTGACCGGCTCGGGCCTGGTGCTGGCGGTGCTGGGCTTCGCCATCCGCAACGTGGTCGCGGACACCTTGTCGGGCATTGCGCTCGGCATCGAGGCGCCGTTTCGCATGGGCGACTGGGTGCGGATCGAGACCCTGGCGCAGGGACGGGTGCAGGAGATCGGCTGGCGCACCACCCGCCTCGTCACGCGCGACAGCACCTACGTGATCCTGCCCAACAGCCAGATCTCGCGCCAGCGCATCACCAATTTCAGCGCGCCGCGCAAGGAGTACCGCGACCATGTCGAGCTCACCCTGCCGGTGGACCTGCCGGTGGCCGAGGCCAGGGAGCTGATCCGCGTGGCGCTGGACGGCGCCCACAGCCTGGTGGACGGCAAGCCGCCCGAGGTACAGGTGGTGCAGTACGGCCCCCAGGGCATCAGCTACCGGGTGAAGTACTGGGTGCCTCAGCACGACCGCGAGCCCATGTGTCGCGACGAGGTGTTCAGCCTGATCGATCTCGCCCTACGGGAACGGGGCGTGCGCTTCGAGCGTACGCCGGCGGCGGCGCCTTGTGCACTGCGCGGCACGATGCGGGACGAAACGCTGTGAGGCGCGGCCCGGCCGCGGGCGCGTGCTGCCCCTTCAGCCCAGACTGCGCAGCAAATCCCTGACCCAGCGCCAGCGGCTCAGCACCAGCGCCGAGAAGATCAACGCGCAGCCGAGGAACTGTTGCGCGCTCATCGTCTCGCCGAACCACCACGCCACCACCAGCGCGGTCCACATCGGCTCGAGCATCAGGATCACCGCCGCGTGGCTGGCGCTGGTCAGGCTCTGGCCGCGCAGCTGGACGAAGAAGCGCAGTGTGGTGGCGAGGATGGCGCTGGCGAGCAGCCAGCCCACGACCGGGGCGGCGACCGTTTCCGGCCAGCGCTCCAGCAGCAGCGACAGCGGCAGCATCAACACCGCGACCATCAGCACCTGCACCGCGCTCAGCGCCAGCGGCGGCACGTTGCGCACGATGCGGCTGTTGAGCGTGAACAACACAGCAAACACCAGCGCGGCGCCGAGGAAGAACCACTGCCCGGGCTCGAAGCGGAAGCCCTGCTCGAGCGACAGGCAGGCAAAGCCCAGCAGCGCGAGCGGCATCGCCACCCAGGTGATGCGCGGCGGGCGCTCGCCGAACAGCAGCCAGCCGATCAGCGGCACCATGACGATGCCAAGGCTGGAGATGAAGGCGCCTTCGCCGATGTGGGTGGCGTGCTCCAGGCCAGTGATCCACAGCGCCATCGCCGCGGCGAACAGCGCGCCGACGATCAGGGCGCCCCTGAGGCCCGCCGCCGTGAGGCGGCGCAGCTGTGGCCAGGCGAAGGCGAGCAGCACCACGCCGGCCAGCAGAAAGCGCAGGCTGACGAATTGCAGCGGCGCCAGCCCGGCGAGCGCCTCCTTGGAAAAGATCCAGCCGGCGGCAGCCAGCAGCGTGGTCGCCAGCAGCCACAGGTCGGCCTTCAGAGTGTGGGCGGGGGGCGTCACCGCGCTCACACGCCGCCCGGCGGACGTGCGAGCTTGCGCTGCAGCGTGCGCCGGTGCATCTGCAGCGCCCTCGCTGTCGCCGAGATGTTGCCCTCGTGTTCGGCGAGCACGCGCTGGATATGCTCCCACTCCAGGCGATCGACCGACATCGGCGCGCCCGGCGCGTGATCGTCGATGATCACATCCTCGGCGCGCAACGCCTTGATGATGGCATCGACCTCGGCTGGCTTGGCGAGGTACTGCACCGCACCGAGCTTGACGGCATCGACCGCGGTGGCGATGCTCGCGTAGCCGGTCAGCACCAGGATGCGCACCCCCGGACTGGCATCGAGCAGGGGGCGGATGAGCTTGAGGCCGGATTCGCCACCGATATTGAGGTCGAGCACGATGAACTCGGGGGTATGGTCCCCGGCAAGCTCGAGCGCCCCTTCGCTGTCGGTGGCGCCATAGGTATCAAAGCCGCGCTGAGCAAGCGCACGCACGAGCACCCTGTTGAAGGCGGGGTCGTCATCGACGACGAGCAGGGTGGGAGCATTGTCGGCAATCATTGCACTGCAGCCTGGGACGGAATCATCAAGCGCGCAATGGTGCCACCGCCGGGCCGCGGACGGAACTCCAGCCGACCGCCATGGTGCTCGACCGCGGCGTGGGCGAGCATCAATCCCACCCCCATGCCCTGGGCATGAGCCCCGAGCGGCGCCCGGCGCGCAGCATCGATGCGCGCAGCGGACAGGCCCGGCCCGCGGTCGGCGACCTCGATGCACGCCAGCCCGGCGCTTGCGGTGATCGACACCTCGATCGCGCCGGCTACATCGGCCGCGACAACGGCGCCGGCTGTGGCGCACATGTGCTGATTGGCGTTGGCCGCATTATCGATGAGGTTGTGCAAGGCTTCGCCGAGCGAGGCATCGGCGACGATGCTGCCACCCTCGCCCTGCACCTGGACAGCGACGCCGGGACGCAGTTGCCGCCAGCGCGCCGCCACCTGGTCCACCCAGACGCGCACTTCTACGGCACCACCGCCTTCCGCGCGCTGCTGCCCAGCCTCGCGGGTGAGACTGTTGAGGATGTCGCGACAGTGGTCGACCTGCTCGCGCACGAGCTCCAGATCGTCGCGCACCTCGGCATCAAGGTCCGTGCGCCGAGCCAGTTCGCCGGCAAGGATGCGCATCGTGCCCAACGGCGTCCCGAGCCGGTGCGCCGCGCCAGCGGCGAGCTTGCCCAGGCCGACCACGTAGGCGTCGCGCGCACGCGCTGCGTTGGCTTCGGCCAACTCGGCCTCGCGGCGGGCGAGTTCGGCATTGAGGCGGGCGATGAACCACACCACCGTCACCGCCGCGAATACGAAGCTGATCCACATGCCGGCCAGGTGCCACTGCATGGCGAGCCCGCTGTCAGTGAGGCGCACCGGCTCGTGAAAGCGCCACAGGAAGGAATAGACCCCGACTGCCAGCACAGCCAGCGCCCAGCCCTGGGCAGCCGGCAGGATGGATGCGCCAATCGCCACCACCGGCAGCAGCAATGAGATCGCCGGGTTGGCGACACCGCCGGTGAAATACAGGAAGGCACCCCAGGCGACAAGATCCACCGTCAGCTGCAGGAAGGCGCCCCAGCGCCCCACCAGCCAGCGCGCCACATCCGCCAGCAAGGCCAGATTGACCGCCAGCAGTGCGAACGTCACGCCCGCCAGCGGCGCCAACGGCTGTGCTGGCACCAGCCATGGAAACACCACAAAGCTCATCGCGGCCATCGCCGCCAGCGACACCCAGCGCAACTGCAGCAAGCGCGCCCGATTCGTGCGCACTGCGCTCAAGCCTGACGTTTCGACCCGCCCCCCTTCCACCTCCATGCGCATGCCATTCACTCCGGTTATGGATATCCCTTTTCACGTCAGGGGCACGTCCCTGTCTTTGCGGTACATCAAGGTTTATGCCATGGCTGCTTCATAGAATGACCCTGCGACAAAACGTCACAGGACAAATTGTCACAGGCAGGCCGCACAGCCAACCCGGCGCGAGGGGCGCAGGGCGCAGTGATTGACTGGATGCCGGCGATCTTATGTGAATACGGGAGCGACGAACCATGCAAGAAACCAAGATGAACACGGTCGAGGCGATGCCCGATCCTAGCCGCCGCAAGTTCCTGAACACCGCCGCCTTCGCAGGCCTGGCGGGTGCAGGCCTGTCGGTCGGCTTGTCCGCCTGCAACAAGGAGTCCGCTCCCGCAGCCGGCGCACCGGCCGCCGCTGGCACACCTGTCGCCGCAGCCAAGGCCGCCTACAACGATCCGCACCTGAAGCCGGGCGAACTCGACACCTACTACGGCCTGTGGTCGGGCGGCCACACTGGCGACTTCCGCGTGCTCGGTCTGCCTTCCGGGCGCGAACTGCACCGTGTGCCCTGCTTCGTGCCGGACGCACTGGTGGGCTGGGGCCACACCAACGAATCCAAGAAGATCATGGGCACCAAGGCTGACGGTAGCCTGCGCTACACCGTCGGTGACACCCACCACACCCATGCCTCCTACAAGGACGGCAACTACGACGGCCGCTACGCCTGGATCAACGACAAGATCAACAGCCGCATCGCCCGTATCCGCCTCGACTACTTCATCTGCGACAAGATCACCGAGCTGCCCAACGTGCAGGGCTTCCACGGCATCTTCCCGGACAAGCGCGACCCGGTGGACCCGGCGATCAACTACACCACCCGCGTGTTCTGCGGCGCCGAGTTCCATGTCCCGCTGCCGAACGACGGCCGCGACGTCGACAGCCCGGAGAAGTACCGGACGCTGTTCTCCTGCGTTGACGCCGAGACCATGGAAGTGCGCTGGCAAGCGCTGATCGACGGCAACTGCGACCTCGTCGCCACGTCCTTCGACGGCAAGCTCGCCGCAACCAACCAGTACAACACTGAAGGCGGCTACCACTACGAAGGCATGATGTCGGCCGAGCGCGACGCCTGCCTGTTCTTCAACATTGCCCGCATCGAGCAAGCGGTGAAGGACGGCAAGTACACCACCTACGGCACGTCCCGCGTGCCGGTGGTCGACGCCACCAAGGCGGCCAACACCGACCCGAAGACCGCGCTGGTGTGCTCCGTCTCCGTGCCGAAGAACCCGCACGGCGTGAATGCCAGCCCGGACGGCAAGTACTTCATCTGCGCCGGCAAGCTGTCGCCGACCGCCACCGTCATCGAACTGTCCAAGGTGCTGGACTGGTTCGACGGCAAGGTGGACGACGAAGACAAGACCATCGTGGCCGAAGTCGAGCTCGGCCTCGGCCCCCTGCACACCGCCTTCGATGGCCGCGGCAACGCCTACACCACGCTGTTCCTGGACAGCCAGATCGTCAAGTGGAACGTGGACGCCGCCATCAAGTTCCACAGCGGTGACAAGAGCGCGCAGTACGTGGTCGACCGCCTGGACGTGCATTACCAGCCCGGCCACATCAACGCGTCGCAGTCCGAAACCATGTTCGCCGACGGCAAGTGGCTGTGCGTGGGCTGCAAGTTCTCCAAGGACCGCTTCCTGCCCGTCGGCCCTCTGCACGCCGAGACCGAGCAGTTTGTCGACATCTCCGGCGAGAAGATGGTGCTGGTGGCGGACCACCCTGTCCGTCCCGAACCGCACGACTTCATCATCTTCAAGCGTGAGCTGCTGCAGCCCAAGCAGGTCTATGACATCAACGAGTTCCCGCTCGCAGTCAAGGACCCGAAGGAAGCCGGCGTCTTCCGCGACGGCAACAAGGTGACGGTGAAGATCACCTCGCTGGCGCCGGCCTTCGAGCCGCGCGAGTTCAAGCTGCAACTCGGCGACGAGGTCACGATCATCCTGACCAACCTCGACAAGATCGAGGATCTGACGCATGGCTTCGCGATCCCGAAGTACAACGTCAACTTCATCGTCAATCCGCAGGAGACGGCCTCGGTGACCTTCATCGCCGACAAGCCCGGCGTGTTCTGGTGCTACTGCACCCATTTCTGCCACGCCCTGCACCTCGAGATGCGCTCGCGGATGATCGTCGAGGCATAACGCAAAGCAATATCCAGGCTGGAAGACACAAGGGGCGAAAGCCCCTTGTGTCTTTTGATGGAGCGTCATTTCGCCCATCAAAAAATTAGAATTTGATAATGAACAAGGCAGGCGGCGGCGGGCCTCAATAGACTCTCCGCCAGCTTTCAACCGGAGCGCATCATGAACCCGTTCTCCGCCCTGCGCAGCGCCACCATGGGTGCTTTGCTGGCCGTCGCCACCCTGCTCGGCAGCCCGCCGTCATTCGCCCAGACCGCATACGAGGCCCCGCTGCCCGCCCAGATCAACACCGACCCCGACCTCTGCGCGCATGTTGCCTGTACCGAGGTGCTGCCGGCCGCCAGCAGCTTCTCGCACCGCATGGGCAAGCCGACCTACGTCGAGGGCTACCGTGACGACGCGGGCCAACGCAAGCTCGTGGGCTATGTGTTCCTGTCGACCGACATCGTGGATATCCCCGCGTACTCCGGCAAGCCCGTGATCACACTGATCGGCATGGATACTGACGGCATCATTACCGGGACCAAGATCCTGCGCCACAGCGAACCCATCCTGCTGCTGGGCATTCCCGAGAGCGTGCTGACGAAGTTCGTCAACCAATACCTGGGCAAGTTCGTCGGCGACAAGATCGAGATCGGCAAGGCGCGCAACGAGGAAGGCTACATCGGCCTCGATGCGATCACCGGCGCCACCGTCACAGTGATCGCTCAGAACCAGGTGGTGATGCGCTCGGGCGTGGCGATCGCACGCCAGGTCGGCATCCTGAAGGTCGAACCACGGCCGGCGATCCGCTATTCGGCCATCGACGAGCGTCTGAGCTGGGAGCAGCTGCTCAAGGACGGCAGCGTACGCCGCCTGACCGTGAAGTCCGAACAACTGGGCATGCCACGCACCGCTGAGCCTTATGTGGACATGTTCTTTGGCCACCTGAACACGCCCTCGGTCGGCAAGAGCATCCTCGGCGAGAGCGGCTACACCAGCCTGATGTCGCGCCTGAAGGACAACGAGCACGCGATCTTCATCATCTCCAACGGCTACGACTCGTTCAAGGGCTCGGGTTTCGTACGCGGCGGCATCTATGACCGCGTGCAGGTGAGCCAGGACATGGACGCCTACACCTTCCGCGACCTCGACTACCTCAACCTTTGGGGTGTGCAGGCGCCCGGCGCCCCGAGCTACAAGGAGTCGGCGATCTTCATCATCCGCGACCCGGGTTTTGCAGCAGCCTACCCGTGGAGCCTGGTCTTCCTCGGCAACAAGCTCGACCGCAACACCGGCCACCGCGACTTCGTCAGCTTCGACAGCGAATACTGGGTGCCTGCGAAGTACATGGAGGGCGGCCGGCCCAAGGTCGTCAAGCCCGATGCCCCCTGGGTGCGCGTATGGAAGATGCGCGCGGTCGAGATCGTACTGTTCTCCATCCTGCTCGTCGGCGTCGCCGCCGTGTATGCGATGCGCGACCGCCTGACCCGTCTGTCCACACGCAAGAACAAGTGGCCGGTCGATGGCTTCAAGTACGCGGCCTGGCTCATCAGCATCTTCTTCGTCGGCTTCTACCTGCTTGCGCAGCCCTCGATCACCCAAGTGCTGACCTGGTTCCACGCCCTGCTGTTCCAGTGGAAGTGGGAGCTGTTCCTGACCGACCCCTTCATCTTCCTGTTCTGGATCTTCATCATCGTCACCGTGTTCGTGTGGGGACGCGGCCTGTTCTGCGGCTGGCTGTGCCCCTTCGGCTCGCTGTCCGAGCTGCTGTACAAGGTGGGCGCCAAGCTCGGCCTCAAGCGCTTCCAGTTCATGCTGCCGATGAAGTGGCACAACCGCCTGAAGTGGGTGAAGTACTTCGTGTTCTTCGGCCTGCTTGCGGTGTCCATGCTGTCGATGGGTCTGGCCGAGAAGTTGGCCGAGGTCGAGCCCTTCAAGACCACCTTCCTCGTCGGCCTGTTCAGCCGCAGCTGGCCCTACACCCTGTTCGCTGCGGGTCTGCTCGGACTGTCGATCTTCACCGAGCGGCCGTTCTGCAAGTACCTGTGCCCGCTCGGCGCAGCGCTCGCCATGCCTTCGACCTTCCGCTGGTTCGGCCTCAAGCGCAAGCAGGAATGCGACTCGTGCAAGGCCTGCGCCGTGGGCTGCGGATCGCTGGCGATCGATGACAAGGGCCGCATCGACCACCGCGAGTGCATGCTCTGCCTCGACTGCATGGTGATGTACACCGACGAGCACGCCTGCCCCCCCCTGGCCCAGGAGCGCAAGCGCCGCACCAAGGCCGGCCTGGCACTCACCCCCATCGGCGCCGACGGCTACTACATTCCGATCAAGCCGGTGGCTGCAGTCACCCCTAAAGCCTGAACCAGGAGGACACGAGAATGGTCGATCCGCGCATCCTGACCGAAGCCGTCCACCCACCCTACGAGGACCAGGGTGCAACCCGCCTGCTGGCCGAGGCCTGGGACCACATCTGGCCGTGGAGCCGCAGCGGCTTCGAGCGCCAACGCGCCGTGCAGGCGGCGGGGCTGGCTATTGCGGTCGCCGCCACGGTGGCCTGGGTACTGGCCGCAATGGGCAACCTGACACCTGGCGCCATCATCGGCTGGTGGTTCGGCTGGAGTGTCTTCGAGGTCGTGGTGCGCATGGGCGCCAAGCCCTACGTGAAGGACGGCCCCTGGTGGGGCCGGCGCTACCGCAAGGCCAGCCCGATGGACATGGTGTGCTACGTCGGCTTCAAGAACCTGCTGGTCGGCGCTGTGCTCTTCATCGGCCTCAAGAGCCTCGGCCTGATCGTGATCTGAGCGCAGCCCGGCAACGGGCTGGTTGAAAAAAGGCGGAGCGCTGCTTCACCCAGATCAAGGCAGCATGCGGCACTTCGTCGCACACTGGCGCCAGCCTCGCCACAGAGCAGACAATGCCCCACCCCCTCTTGCCCTTTCGCTTTGCCGTATCCATCGCCTTCGTCGTCCTGCTCGCCGCCGGGATCCTGCCGGCCCACGCGGCGACCTGGCGGGTGCAGGCCGGCGAATCGATCCAGGCCGCAATCGAGCGTGCGGCGGCCGGCGACACCGTGGAAGTCGAGCGCGCACGCTACGTCGAGAACCTGCGCATCGACAAGGCGCTGACCCTGCGTGGGCTCAACCGGCCGACGATCTCGGGAGGGCTGCGCGGCGACACCATCCGCATCACCGCCAGCGACGTCACGATCGAGGGCCTGATCGTGTCGGACTCCGGCGACAGCCTGCGCGAGCAGAACGCCGGCATCTACATCTTTCCCGGCTCGGACCGCGTGGTGGTGCGCAATTGCGACATCACCTACAGCCTGTTCGGGCTGTGGATCGAAAAGGCCAACGACGTCCTGATCGAGGGCAACCTGATCACCGGCAAGCGCGAGTACGCCTCGCCACAGCGCGGCAACGGCATTCAGCTCTACAACACCCGCCGGGCGCGCATCATCGGCAACAACGTCAGCTTCGTGCGCGATGCGCTCTATGTCGATGTGTCGCATGACGCCGAATTCCGTGACAACAAGCTGCACCACAGTCGCTACGGCACGCATTACATGAACGCCTACGACAACCTGTGGGAGAACAACGAGACCTGGATGAACCGCGGCGGGCTGGCGCTGATGGAAGTGCGCCGCCTGACGGTGCGCAACAACCGCGCCTGGGCCAACTCGGACCACGGCATCATGCTGCGCACCATCCAGGATTCGGTGATCGAGAACAACGTGGTCGCCGGCAACCAGCGCGGCTTCTTCATCTACGACGCCGAATACAACACCCTGCGCGGCAACACCGTGGTCGACAACGTGGTCGGCATCCACCTGTGGGCGGGCTCCAAGAACAACGTGGTCGAACGCAATGACTTCATCTTCAACCGCGAACAGGTGCGCTACGTCGGCGCGCGCGACATGGTCTGGGGCGAACAGGAAGGCAACCACTGGGGCAACTACCTCGGCTGGGACCGTGACGGCGACGGCATCGGCGACGTGCCCTACGAAGCCAATGACCTCGTCGACCGCCTGACCTGGCGCCATCCGATGATGAAGCTGCTGCTCGGCAGCCCGGCAGTGCAGACCCTGCGCATGGTCGCGCAGCAGTTCCCACTGCTGCGCGCGCAAAGCGTCGTCGATCCGAATCCGCGGATGGAGCCCAACAACCCTGACTGGAGCCAATGGCGTGGCAGACACTTCCCCCGCGCTCAATGAGGCCGGCAAGGCGATGATCGTCGCCCGCGGCGTGCGCAAGCATTTCGGTGCGATCCACGCGGTCGATGGCGTCGACCTCGACATCCGGGGGGGCGAGCTCTTCGGCCTCATCGGCCACAACGGTGCCGGCAAGAGCACCCTGTTCAAGATGATGCTCGGCCTGATCCCGATCACCGCCGGCGAGATCCGCATCGATGGCGCCCCGGTGGGTGCTGGCGGCGGCAGCTTCCGCGCGGTGCGCCGCAAGGTCGGCTACCTGCCCGAGAACGTCGTCCTCTACGACAACCTGACCGGGCTCGAAACCCTCGATTTCTTCGCCCGCCTCAAAGGGGTGTCGCCCGCCGACAACATGCGCGTACTGGAGCGCGTGGGCCTGGTTCACGCCGCCCGCCGACGCGTGCGCGAATACTCGAAAGGCATGCGTCAGCGCCTGGGCTTTGCCCAGGCCTTGCTCGGGCGGCCGCGCATCCTGTTCCTCGACGAACCGACCAACGGCCTCGACCCCGAGGCGATCCGCGGCTTCTATGCCATCCTGCGCCAGCTGCGCAGCGAGGGCGTGACCACCGTCATCACCTCGCACATCCTGGCCGAGATCCAGGAGCGCGTGGACCGGCTGGCCATCATGGCTGCAGGCAAGGTACAGGCCGTCGGCACCGTGGCCGGACTGCGCGAAAGGATGGACCTGCCGCTGTGGTTCGACGTGCGCGTTGCGCCAGCCGATTTCGAAGCAGTGCGCGCGGTGCTCGGCCATCTGCCCGTCGGTGCCGTCGAGGCGCACGACGACCACGTGGCAGTGCAGTGCGCACGCGAATCGAAAATGGCCGTCATCGCCGCGCTGGCCTCGCTCGACGGCAAGGTGCTCGACCTGAGCGTGCGCGAACCTTCGCTCGAAGACGTGTTCTTCGGCTTTTCGGACTGAGAGGCAGGCCATGGAGTTCTCGCAGATCACCACCATCGCCGGCAAGGAATTCTGGGACCGCATCCGCAACCGCTGGGTGCTTGCGGTGGCCCTGGTATTCACCGTGTTCGCGCTGTCGATCGCCTATTTCGGCTCGGCCCAGCAAGGCGCGGTCGGGTTCCGCTCGATCGAGGTCACCATTGCCAGCCTGGTCAGCCTGGTCATCTACCTCATCCCCTTGATCGCGCTCCTGCTCGGCTTCGACGCCATCGTCGGCGAACGCGAGCGCGGCTCGCTCGATCTCCTGCTGTCGATGCCGATCACCCGCTTCGAGCTACTGCTGGGCAAGTACCTCGGCCTGGCCGGCGCGCTCACCTTCTCGACCATCGCCGGCTTCGGTCTGGTCGGGATCGTGCTGTCGGCCCAACTCGACCTCAACGCGCTGTTCCATTACTTCGGCTTCATGCTCAGCTCGGTCCTGCTGGGCTGCGCCTTCCTGAGCCTGGCAGTGATGCTGTCGGTGTTCGCCAGCGACCGTACCCGCGCCTCAGGCCTCGCGATCGCGCTGTGGTTCTTCTTCGTGCTGATCTTCGACCTGCTGGTGCTGGGCGTGCTGGTGGTGACAGGCGGCCAGTGGGGCGGCGAGGCGCTGCCCTACGTGATGCTGCTCAACCCGGCCGACGTGTTCCGCATCCTCAACATCTTCACGCTGGAAGATGTACGTACGCTCTACGGCCTGGCCACGGTCTTCCCGGCCACCCTCGCCCAGCCCTGGCTGCTGGGCCTGGTGATGGCGGGCTGGATCGCAGCACCGCTGGCCATTGCCGCCTGGCGCTTCCGGCGCTGAGACCCTGCAATACGTTCTGACTGAATGGAGCAATCCTCATGTGCACACATCACGCCTGCCAGAGCCGCCGCCGCTTCCTGATGGCCGCTGCCGGCGCTGGCCTGCTGGCTGCCTGCGGCAGCGGCAGCGAAGGCGGTACCGGCAACCTGGTGCCGCTCGAGATCGATCTCAACTCGAGCTGCGCACTCGACGGCATGCTGCTCGCCGACTATCCCGGCCCGAAGGTGCAGATGCACTACGCAGGGCGCGCCGAGCCCGACTGGTTCTGCGACACCATCGAGATGTTCAGCATCTACCTCAACCCAGAGCAGGCACGCGTCGTCCGCGCCATCTTCGTGCAGGACATGGGCAAGGCCGACTGGGACAGCCCGAAGGGCCATTGGATAGACGCCAAGACGGCGTTCTACGTCTTCGGCTCCAGGCGACTGGGCAGCATGGGCCCCACGGCAGCCTCCTTCTCGATCGAGGCCGAAGCCAAGGCTTTCGCCGACGAACATGGCGGCCGCGTGCTGCGTTTCAACGACGTCACCCCGGACATGGTCGTCCTGGACGGTGGCGCCCTTCATGATCAGCGAATGTAAATAGGCAATAGAACATGGATCCGGTCTACAGCGCCCTCCCTCCCGATGATGCCGCGCATGTGCAGCGGCTCAGCCGGCTGATGTACGAAAGCCGGGAAAACTGCCGCGATGTCCTCAATGCCCTTGGCGCCGGCTCGGCGGACGAACTCCTCGCCCGTATCGCGCACGCCGAACTGCCCGAACACCCGGCCTACGAGCACTACCTTGCCGCACGCATCCTCGCCGACACGCATGAGATCGCACGCAGCGAAGTCGCACGCATCCTGAAGGAGGCCAACGCACAATGAGCCTGCATCCGCACCTTGCCTCGGTGCTCGCCACCGAGCGCGCCGACTGTTTCGCCGCGCAGCCCCGCCTCACCCAGGACGCCATGCTGCTCGAGCTGGCGAACGGCGTCGAGATCACCGTCCGCTATGCCGCCCAGGACGCCTACTCCGTGCGCTGGCGCTGCCCGGACGGCAAGGAGCTTGGCATCGATACCGCGCCGACCCATCCCGGCCTGGCCACTACACCCAACCACCTGCATCTGGCCGAGGGCCTGGTGGTCGCCGACCCGCTCACCCGCATCGGGGACACGGCCGAGGACAACCTGCTGCGCATCATCGATGCCCTGATGCAGGACCCGCTCCTCGCCAGCGAGCGCGCATGACGACGCTGAACGGTCGCCGCCGCACCCTGCTGGCCGGCGGCGCCTTGCTTGCCGCGGGGCTAGCGGGCGCCCTGTTCTGGCGCCACGGCACGCGCGCAGGCACCGATTTCGAACCGCCCTTCGAGGACATCTGCATCGTTCCGCCGACGCGGGTGTCGACGCCACACCCATACGACCCGGCCTCAGGCCTGGCCATGCACGAGGCTCGCCCTGTCCCGGCTGAGGCACGTTGCCCGGTGTGCGGCATGTATCCCGCGCGCTTCCCGCGCTGGGCTGCACAGATCATCTTCACCGACGGCTCGGCGCACTTCTTCGACTCGCCGGTCGATCTGTTCATGTTTTTGGCCGAGCCCGGCCGCTTCGACGCCAGCCACAGCGCGGAGGACGCCGCCGCCCTGTATGTCGCCAACTTCGAGGACGGCAGCTGGCTCGACGCGCGGACGGCGGTGTTCGTGATCGAGGCCCGCGTACGAGGCCCCATGCGCGGCCCGGACCTCCCCGCTTTCGCAAGCACGGCGGCCGCCCAGGCCTTCATCGCCGCACAGGGCGGTCGCGCGCTGCACTTCACGGACATCGACCCTGCCGTCGTCGGCAGCCTGCGCGAGGCTAACCACGGTCACCACACGCACTGATCCCCGGCACGGTCCTGCATTCAGTCCAGTAATTCGCCGCTGTCGGGGAAGGCACGTATGACCCGGTTCTTGCCCTGGCGCTTGGCCTCGTAGGCGCCACGATCGGCCCGCGCGACGAAATCGCGTGAACTCTCGCCTGGAACGAAACGCGTAACACCAATGCTGGCGGTGCAATGCACCAGAGCGGGCGCTCCTTCCGGGAGGAAGCTGCTTTCACGAAACAATGCCCGGACCCGCTCTGCGGCAGCGAGCGCCTCTCTCACCCGAGTTTCCGGCAGCAGCACGACGAACTCCTCGCCACCATAACGGAAGGCCTGGTCCGTCCGGCGCAGACAGGCGGTAACGCACTCGGCAAGGCGGATCAAGACCTGATCGCCCTCGACATGCCCCCAGGTGTCGTTGAAAAGCTTGAAATCGTCCACGTCCATCATCATCAGCGACAGCGGATGACGATAACGCTCGGCCCGATCCATTTCCTCGGTCAGTCGCTGCACGAAATGGCGCGCGTTGAAAAGCCCCGTCATGCCATCGGTGATCGACAACAGCCGGAAGCGCTCTTCGCTGCGACGCAGCTCCGCCTCGGCCCGCTTCTGCTCGGTGATGTCCTGCAAGGTCTCGACGGCACCGATGATCTCGCCACGCGCATTGCGCAAGGGCGCAGCCGTGAAGTAAAGCCAGCGCCCGCCATCTCCGAAAGCAGCGAAGAAGTCCTCGGCCTCGTAGGCGCCAGGCAGGGTCGCCGACGGGCGGTACCCCTTGCCCGCATAGTAGCGGTCGATCTCGCTCCCGACCGTGCCATCGACGACAAGATCGGCCAGGCAGGGACGTGCTTCGGTGTAGAAGGCCTTCCAGTGCTCGCCGGTGCCGACGATCTCATTGGCTGGGATACCCGTCAGCTGCGCACAGGCTCGGTTCCAATGCGTCACCTGGTGACTGCCGTCGATGACGAATGTGGGCACCGAGGAGCCATCGACGATCTGCTCCAGGCGCCGGCCCTCGTCGACATACGGCTGCCTGTCACGCGGCCGGGCCCGGACGCGTGCAGCGGACACCACCTCGACCAGACGCCCGCTCCAGTCGCCGCGTTCGTCGCGGACGACGATGTCAACCGCCCCCGCCTTCATCAACGCGATCGCGGTCTCAACCCCGTCGCAGGGACCGATGACGACCACCGGAACAGCGGAATCCTCGGCCACGCGTCGGCATGTCTTCAGCAGTGCCGCGTCGTCATCGCCGACCAACAGCAGCAGGTCGAACCCGGACGTGTTGCCGCGCGGCCCGCTGCCATCAAACGCCGGGCGGCACGCCTCAACCTCAGCACAGCCGGCCAGACGCGCAGCGATCGTCGCCGATGCAACGCAGTCGTCGGACACCAGATCAATGAGAAGGATACGCATGGCGCTTTCGCTCTGCCTGGACGCCGATGCACGATATTGCCTCATCGTCAGCGGGCCGACAACGCGTGCGAACGGAGCGGAAGTGCGCTCATGCCATGCGCAAGAAGCAAGAATGGACCCCAGTGGGGTCCATTCTTGCTTCTTGCAGGGCGCGCGCGCGCCCATGCAGCCTGATCGCGCCTGCTTACTTGGACAGCGCGACCATGTAGTCCACGGCGGCCTTGACCTCGTCGTCGGTCAGCGATGCACCACCGCCACGGGCCGGCATCATGCCCTTGGAACCGGTGTAGCCCTCGATGGCGTGCTTGTAGAGGGTCTCGTCGCCCTGGGCGATGCGCGGCTCCCAGTCTGCCTTGTCGCCCGGCTTGGGGGCGCCCGCGACACCCGCCGCATGGCACAGTGCGCAGGTCTTCTTGTACACGCTCTCGCCGGCTGCATTCACGGGTGCGGCAGGCGCCGCCGGAGCAGCGGGTGCGGGAGCGGCGGCTACCGGGGCGGGGGCCGCCGCCGGGGCACCGGAGTCGGAACCGCCACAGGCGGCAAGCACCACCGAGGCGAGCGCGGCAAGGATGAAGGGCTTCTTGATCATGGGGTCTCTCCGATTCGTCATGTTGGGTCACGCGAGCACAGCCTGCGAGTCGTTCGCACACTAACGGCATTCCCGTCATATTGGCTTGATGGCCATCAAATTGGGGCGAGGCCTGCTGGCGCTGCGGCAGATCGACGCAGTGCTATGATCCGCCGCCAAGCGCTTCCCGGATGCACCAGCAACCGGTGCGGGCAGCGCTTAGACAAACCCACACCAAGCGCATGAATTGCACCTCCCGGACCTGTATTGGCCGATTTGCCCCCTCTCCAACCGGTGCCCTGCATTTCGGCTCACTGGTGGCCGCAGTCGGCAGCATGCTGGACGCGCGCGCGCGCGGCGGACGCTGGCTGCTGCGCATCGAGGACGTGGACACGCCACGTGCCGTGCCGGGCGCGGCCGATCGCATCATCACCACGCTGGCGCGCTTCGGCTTCGAATGGGACGGCGACATCGTCTGGCAATCCCGGCGTGGAGAGGCCTACCGCCATGCATTTGATACCTTGGTCGCCGCGGGCATGGCCTATCCCTGCGCCTGTACCCGTCGCGAGCTAGCCAATGCACCGCTTGCCCGCGACGGTTCACGCCGCTATCCAGGCACCTGCCGCGACGGCCTGGGAGCGGGTCGCAGCGCACGCGCCTGGCGGGTACGGGCCGAGGGCGTGATCCGCTTCAACGACCTGGTCCAGGGACCGCAATCGCTCGAGCTCGCGAGTGACGCCGGCGATTACGTCGTGCTGCGTGCGGACGGCCTGTTTGCATACCAGCTCGCCGTGGTCGTGGACGACATTGCGGCGGGCGTCACCCACGTGGTACGCGGCGCAGACCTGTTGGACTCGACCGCACGCCAGATCCACCTGCAGGGACTGCTCGGGGCTCCGCCACCAACTTACGCACACCTGCCGCTTGCGACCAACGCCGCGGGAGAGAAACTCTCGAAACAGACACTGGCGCGTGCGATCGACGACGCCCCCCCCGCCGCGGCGCTGCTCGCTGCACTGCGCTTCCTCGGCCAGGCGCCGCCACCGACGCTGGCGTCCGCGCCCCTCGCGCAGATCTGGGCGTGGGCGCTCGCCCACTGGTCGATCGATGCAGTGCCTCGCTGCCGGAAGGCCGTCGCAACGGCCTTCTTCTGAGCCTCCAGCCAAGCGCAGGAATCGACGCGGACGGACTCCCGGACGACGCTGGTGCGCCACGCTCAGTGCACCCGGCCCAGCCCCGCCAGACCAATCGCAAGACGCACGCACTGGTAGGCCAGCCAGCTCAGACCACGGCGCAGCAAGGGCAGGCGGCGCCAGTCGCTTGCCCTAAGCTCCTGCGCGCCCTCGGCCATCGCAGCCTCCAGGCTGCCGCGCAACTGGCGTGCAAAGCCGACATCATCCACCACCACGTTGGCCTCACGCGCGAGCAACAGGCTGAAGGCGTCGATGTTGCTGGAGCCCACGGTTGCCCAGTGGTCGTCGATCACCGCCACCTTGGCATGCAGGTGACTGCGGTGGTACTCGAACAGGCGCATCCCGCAGGCCAGAAAGTATGGGTAGAGCGCACGCGTGGCGTAAGCCTGCATCGGATGGTCGGCCAGCCCCTGCAGCAGCAGGGTGATGCGCACGCCGCGCGCAGCGGCTTCGGCGAGCGCATGGCGAAAACGGCGGCCCGGAAAGAAGTAGGCGTTGGCGATCACGATGTCCCGCCGCGCGCGTGCGATCGCCTCGAGATAGGCCTCCTCGATCGCACGCCGATGGCGCAGGTTATCGCGCAGCACGAAGGCAGCGCGGATCTCGCCCGCTGGCTCTGTGCGGGCCTCGGCACGCAAGGGGTGGTGCTCGCGACGCTGGAAGCTGGCCCAGGCCACAAGCCGCCACAAGCGATGCGCCGAGGCGAGAATGGGCTCGAGCAGCGGCCCCTCCACCTTCACGGCGTAGTCGTAACGCGGATGCTGTACACCATGCGGCTCGTAGTCATCGATGATGTTGATGCCACCGACGAAGGCCTCGCAGCCATCAATGACGACAAGCTTGCGGTGCAGGCGGCGCAGACGGTGGCGCTGCAGCGAGAAGCGACGCAACTCACGGCGGTAGATCAGCACCTGCACTCCGGCATCGCGCAATCGCGACTCCAGCCCGGCGACGAAGCTGCGCCCGCCAAATCCGTCCACCATCACGCGCACCGCCACGCCACGCGCCGCCGCCCGCGCCAGCGCATCGGCAATGCGCCGCCCGCTGCGGTCGTCCTCGAAGATGTAGCTCTGCACGAAGATCTCGAGCTCCGCACGCTCGATCGCAGCCTCGAGGGCGGGGAAGTACTGTTGCCCGCTCTCCAGCAGCGCCACCGCGTTGCCGGCCAGGAACTGCATCAGCGCTCGGGCTCCAGATCGGCGGTGAGCGCAGCATGGTCGGAGATCTGCGCCCAGGGCGCACCGTAGTGCACCTGCGCCTGGCGCACGCGGAAGCCACGCACATAGATGCGGTCGAGACGGAAGAAGGGCAGCGCACTGGGAAAGCTGCGCGCCGGCCGCCCCCGCCCCGCACCGAAGGCCTCGGTAAGGCCGAGCCTGGAGCCGAGCAGGTCGTCGGCATGATTGCGCCAGTCGTTGAAGTCGCCAGCGATGATGAGCGGCGCATCACCGGGGGCAAGCTGCTCCATGCGCTCGGCCAGCGCCGCCATCTGCCGCCGCCGGCTGCCGGCCATCAGGCCCAGGTGCACGCACACGCAGTGCACCGGCACGTCGAACTGCGGCATCTCGACCTCGCAGTGCAGCAGGCCGCGGCGCTCGAAGCGGTGATCCGATACATCCTGGTTCGCCGTGCTGAGGATGAGGTGGCGGCTGAGGATGGCGTTGCCGTGGTGGCCGTGGTCGTAGACCGCATTGCCGCCATAGGCGGTCTGGTGCCAGGCATCCTCGGCGAGGAACTCGTGCTGGGGCTGCAGCGGCCAGTCAGGATGACGTGCCGGGTGGCCGAGGTGCAGGCCCTGCACCTCCTGCAGGAAGACGAGGTCCACGTCCAGGCTACGCAGGCGCTCCCGCAGTTCATGCACCACCATGCGGCGGTTGAACTGCGAGAAGCCCTTGTGGATGTTGTAGGTGCAGATCCTGAGCGTCATCGCCGCCGCACCCCGTCGGCCTCGATCAGGACACGGCGAGCATGCGGTCGAGCGCAATGCGCGCCAACTCCGCCTCGTGCTCGGGCACCTTGATCTGGTTCACCACCTTGCCCTCGGCAAGGTTCTCCAGCGTCCACGCAAGATGCTGTGGGTCGATGCGCTGCATCGTCGAGCACATGCACACCGTGGGTGCCATGAACTGCACCACCTTGCCCTGGGGCTTCATCTCCTCGGCCAGCCGGCTCACCAGGTTGAGCTCGGTGCCCACCAGCCAGTGGGTATTGGGTGGCGCCTGGGTGATGGTATTGAGGATGAACTCGGTGGAACCGACGTAATCGGACTTCTGGCACACCTCGAGCATGCTCTCCGGGTGGGAGATGACGAAGCCGTCGGGGTGCTTTTCGCGCCAGCGGTCGATATGCACCGGCTGGAACATCTGGTGCACCGAGCAGTGGCCCTTCCACAGCAGGACCTTCGCCTTGCGGATCTGCTCGGGCGTGAGGCCGCCGTACTCGAGGTCGGGATCCCACACCACCATCTCGTCGAGCGGAATGCCCTTCTTGAAACCGGTCCAGCGCCCGAGGTGCTGATCGGGGAAGAACAGCACCTTCTCGCGCTTGGAGAAGGCCCAGTCGAGAATGGTCGGCGCGTTGGTCGAGGTGCACACGATACCGCCGTGCTCACCGCAGAAGGCCTTGAGATCGGCTGCCGAGTTGATGTAGGTGACCGGCGTGATCAGCGCGTCGGGCGTATCGAGCACCTCGGCGAGTTCACGCCAGCAGCGCTCGACCTTGGCCAGGCTCGCCATGTCGGCCATCGAACAGCCGGCCGCGAGGTCGGGCAGGATGGCAACCTGGCTGGGCTTGGACAGAATGTCGGCCACCTCGGCCATGAAGTGCACACCACAGAAGACGATGAACTCGGCGTCGGTCTGCGAGGCCAGGCGGGCGAGCTTGAGCGAGTCGCCGGTGAGGTCGGCGTGCTGGTAGACGTCAGCGCGCTGGTAGTGGTGGCAGAGCAGCACCGCCCGCTCGCCAAGCCGGGCGCGGGCGGCGCGGATGCGCGCCTGCGCCTCGTCGTCGGCGAGCACGTTGAAGCGGTCGAAGCTGATGGTTGCAACTTGCATGATGCGGGTCCGGGTCCTTGCGAGAGGTTCGAGGCCTGGGGCGCTGCGCGCCCTCAGCCCTGCTGCCAGGGCAGGTTGGCGTGACGCCAGCCGCCGATGTTGTTGCGCTGCCCACTGGCATCGCGATCACCCTCGAAACCCTCGAGGATGTTGTAGCAGTTGCCATACCCCGCCACCGACGCGGCCTTGGCTGCGGAGTCCGAGCGTGCACCGGAGCGGCACAGGAACATGACCAGCGCCTCCGGGTCGACCTGATGCTTGAGCTGGGTCATGAAGTGCGGGTTATCCTGCATCGAGGGGTAGGTCTTCCACTCGATCTCGACCGCTCCGGGCACACGCCCAACCCAGTCGAGCTCGGCACGGGTACGCACGTCCACGAGTCGCGCCCCCGGGGCAAGCTGCATGACCTGCCACGCCTCGGCGGGCGTGAGCGCACCCTGGTAGGGCACGCCCAGGTTCTCCGCACGCTCGCGTGCAAGCGTCAGCAAATCAGAGAGGGTTCCCATGCGATCATCCGTCCACAGTCGAAAGTCGGCGAAGTATAGCGCGTCCTCCATGCCATGAAGCCTCACGGCCCCGCCCCCCATACTCAGCTGCCGCCGATGCGGCATCAACCGCCCGCGGCCGATCAGGCCCGCAGCCGTGGCATCCGGCGTGCAACCCTGATCGCCATCGTCACCAACGCCAGCCTGGCCATCAGCCAGGTGGTGGTTGGCCTGTTCGCGAACGCCTTCAGCCTGGTTGCCGATGCGGCTCACACGCTATCGGACCTCGTCACCGACCTGATGGTTCTGATCGCCGGTCAGCAGAGCGCGCATCCGGCCGACCTCGACCACCCCTACGGCCATGGCCGCATCGAGACGGTAACGACCATGGTACTGGGCGTCGTGCTCGCGACAGTGGGCATCGGCTTCCTGTGGAGCTCGGGCCTGCGCCTGCAGGATATTGAAGCCCTGCCCGCACTGCACCCTGCAGCACTGCTGATGGCGCTGCTTACCCTGGCCGCCAAGGAGGGCCTGTTCCGCTACACGCTCGCAGCCGGGCGCAGGCTCAAGGCGCCGATGCTGGAAGCCAACGCTTGGCACGCACGCTCGGACGCCGCGTCGTCACTGGTCGTCGCCGCAGGCATTGGCGGCAGCCTGGCGGGCTACCCCTTCCTCGAACCACTGGCCGCCGCGGTGGTGGGCTTCCTGATCCTGCATATGGGAATCAGGCTCGCACTCAAGGCGGTGCGCGAACTGATCGACACCGGCCTGCCCGCCGAGGAGCTTGCACGCCTGCGCCGCACCATCGAGGACACCCCCGGCGTGATCGGCCTGCACGACATGCGTACGCGGCGCATGGCGGACCGCGTGCTGTGCGACGCGCACGTCCAGGTCAGCCCTCACATCACCGTGTCGGAGGGCCATCGCATCTCGGACGCGGTCTATTTCCGGGTGCGCGACGCCCACCCCGAAGTCCGCGACGTACTGGTGCATATCGACCCCGAGGACGACACCGACCTGCAGGTGGTGCCTGCCGGCCCGGTTCCCGAGCGCGCCGAAGTGCTCGCCGACGTCCGCCTGTTGCTCGGACCGGATGTCCCGCAGCCAAAGCGTGTCCAGATTCACTACCTGGGCCAGCGCCTCGAGGTGGAGCTCTTCCTGCCCCCAGCCCTGGACCAGGGGCAAGTTACAGCCATCCGCAACCGTGTGGACGCGTGGCTCGAAGAGCACCCGCACTACCGCGCAATCAGGCTGCTCCAGGAGATTGCACCATAATGGTGCATTCAATCCATATGATGCACCATTATGGTGCCAACCTCTTGAGGAATGGGCACCGCTTTCGAGCACTTGCCCTTGTGGCACAATGACTCGCCAGCCCGCTAGCGCCTGGCACGCTTAGTGCTTATACGCCTCACACGAATCCGGCGCATCGATCTCGTACCGCTGCTCCACCCGCTCAACGCAAAGACCGCCTCATCTCACCAGGAGTGAAAATGAACGCCCAAGACGTCATGAAAATGATTCAGGAAAACGAAGTGCGCTTCGTGGACCTGCGCTTTACCGACACCCGCGGCAAGGAACAGCACGTCGGCCTGCCGGTTTCGGCCTTCGAAGAAGAGCACTTCGAGCACGGCCACCCGTTCGACGGCTCGTCGATCGCCGGCTGGAAGGGCATCCAGGCTTCCGACATGGTTCTGATGCCCGAGCCTTCGTCGGCCTACATCGACCCCTTCTTCGATGAAACCACGCTGGTCATCACCTGCGACGTCATCGAGCCGTCGGACGGCAAGGGTTACGACCGCGATCCGCGCTCGATCGCCAAGCGCGCCGAGGCCTACCTGAAGAGCACCGGCATCGGCGACACCGCCTTCTTCGGCCCCGAACCCGAGTTCTTCATCTTCGACGCCGTCGAGTGGTCAGTCGACATGTCGGGCGTGTACAGCAAGATCATCTCGGAAGAGGCCGCCTGGTCCACCGCCGACAAGTTCGAAGGCGGCAACACCGGCCACCGTCCGCGCGTCAAGGGCGGCTACTTCCCGGTACCCCCGGTCGACAGCCTCAACGACGTGCGCGCCGCCATGTGCCTCGCGCTCGAGGCCTGCGGCGTGCCGGTCGAAGTGCACCACCACGAAGTGGCCAACGCCGGCCAGTGCGAGATCGGCACCAAGTTCAGCACGCTGACCAAGCGCGCCGACTGGACCCAGGTGCTCAAGTACATCGTGCACAACGTCGCACACCAGTACGGCAAGACCGCCACCTTCATGCCCAAGCCCATCGTCGGTGACAACGGCTCCGGCATGCACGTGCACCAGTCGATCTGGAAGGATGGCCAGAACCTGTTCGCGGGCAACGGCTACGCCGGCCTGTCCGAGACCGCGCTGTACTACATCGGCGGCATCATCAAGCACGCCCGCGCGCTCAACGCCATCACCAACCCGGGCACCAACTCGTACAAGCGCCTGGTGCCGCACTACGAAGCACCGACCAAGCTGGCCTACTCGGCCCGCAACCGTTCGGCTTCGATCCGCATCCCCTACGTCGCCAACCCGAAGGGCCGCCGTATCGAAGCGCGCTTCCCGGACCCCCTGGCCAACCCCTACCTGTGCTTCGCCGCACTGATGATGGCGGGCCTGGACGGCATCCAGAACAAGATCCACCCGGGCGATCCGGCCGACAAGAACCTGTACGACCTGCCGCCGGAAGAAGACGCGCTGATCCCGACCGTGTGCACCAGCCTCGAACAGGCGCTGGAGTACCTGGACAAGGACCGCGAGTTCCTGACCCGTGGCGGCGTGTTCTCCAATGACTTCATCGACGCCTACATCGCGCTGAAGATGGAAGAGGTGGACCGCATGCGCATCACCACCCACCCGGTGGAGTTCGACATGTACTACAGCCTGTAAGCCGAGCGCTACGGGACATCACGAAAGGGACGGGCATTGCCCGTCCCTTTTTTCTGGGGTCTAATCCAGGCTCGTCCCGCACGGTTTCGGGCCGGGCTGCGCCACTGCGCAGCCGCACTCCACCCCGGCAAAAAGCGCATGCGAACGTCAACACTCCTGCCTCTGGCACTGCTCGTACTCCTGCCATCTGCCGCCCAGGCGGACATCTTCAAGTGCACCGACGCCGACGGCCGCATCACCTATACCAATGACCGCAGCCTCGGGCGCGGCTGCGTACGCCTTGAGTCGGACCTGCCGGTGTCTTCGGTCCCGGCGCCAGTTCGCCGCCCGGCGGCAACGCCCCCCCAAGGCAGCTCCAGTCCTGGCGCCTTTCCGCGCGTCAGTCCCGCCGACCAGCGCAGCCGAGACGACGCACGCCGCGAGGTGCTGAGCAACGAACTCGCGGGCGAGGAGTCCGCACTTGCCGAGGCCGAGAAGGCGCTTGCCGAGCAGGAGTCGATCCGCCATGGCGACGAGCGCAACTACCAGAAGGTGCTGGACCGGCTGCAGCCGTTCAAGGACAAGGTGGAACTGCACAAGCGCAACATCGAGGCACTACGTCGGGAGATCTCTGGCCTGCGGTAGGCCCAATGCATGGCGCGCATCTTGCTTATGAATTGCCGTAACTTCTGGACGCGCCCATGCCATCGCCCCCCTTACACGCTGCCAACGGCCCCTTTGCAGGACTCGAACTGCTGTCGTCGGCGGTCGTCCTGGTCGACGGCAAGCTCTTCATCCGCTACATCAACCCGGGCGCGGAGAACCTGTTCGCGATCAGCCAGCGCAAGCTGATCGGTCAGCCGCTCGCCCGCATGCTGGGCGCACCGCCCGGATTGTCCGCCGCGCTCGACAACGCCCTGCGCACCAACTGGAGCTATACCGGACAAGACCTGACGATCACACGCAACGGCTCGGAACCGATACGGCTCGACTGCACGGTCACACCGGTCGAGACCTCCGGCGTGCGGCTGCTGCTGGAGTTCCGCCCGATCGACGCCCAGCTGCGCGTCGCCCGTGAAGAGCAGTTGCTGCACCAGCAGCAAGCCAACCGGGAGCTGATCCGCAACCTCGCCCATGAGATCAAGAATCCGCTCGGCGGCATCCGTGGCTCTGCACAGCTGCTTCAGCACGAACTCGATGACCCGCAGCTGCGCGAGTTCACCGACGTGATCATCGCCGAGGCCGACCGCCTGCAGGACCTGATGAACCGTCTGCTCAGCTCGCACAGCATGATGCGCCCGGCGCCATTGAACATCCATGACGTGCTCGAACGCGTACGCCGACTGATCCTGGCCGAGTTTCCTCAACTCAGCATCCGGCGCGACTACGACCTCAGCCTTCCGGAACTCACGGCCGACCGCGAGCAACTCATCCAGGCCACGCTCAACATCGTACGCAATGCCGCCCAGGCGCTGGAGGGCCACGGCGAGATCCTGCTGCGCACGCGCATCGCACGCCAGGTCACGCTCGCCAAGCGTCGCTTCAAGCTGGCACTGGAATTGCAAGTGATCGACAACGGCCCCGGCATTCCAGCAGAGATCCGCGACAAGATCTTCTATCCGCTGGTGTCGGGCCGGGACGGCGGGAGCGGGCTGGGCCTGTCCCTGGCGCAGAGCTTCATCGAGCAACATCAAGGCATGATCGACGTGGACAGCCGCCCGGGGCGAACCTGCTTCTCGATCCTGCTGCCGATTTCCGAACGCACCTGAACGGGTCACCGCCTGCCCTCCCTGGGGCTGAGGTGCACGACAGGCGCACAAAAACAGTGCATTTGATATGAATACAGTCTGGATCATCGACGATGACCGCTCGATCCGCTGGGTGCTCGAGAAGGCACTCAGCCGCGAAGGCATCAACCACGCCAGCTTCAGCTCCGCAAGCGACGCCCTGGCCGAGCTCGAAGCCACCCCCCACCCGCCGGCGGTGCTGCTGTCCGACATCCGCATGCCCGGCGAGTCGGGGCTCGACCTGCTGCAAAAGGTCAAGACCGGCCACCCTCACCTTCCGGTCATCATCATGACCGCGTACTCGGACCTGGACAGCGCGGTATCGGCGTTCCAGGGCGGCGCCTTCGAGTACCTGCCCAAGCCCTTCGACGTTGACCAGGCGGTCGCACTGGTACGCCGCGCACTGGAGCAAGGCGCGCACCAGAATGGTGCAGCAGAAGATACGGCCGTCGCGCCCGAGATCCTCGGCCAGGCACCATCGATGCAGGAGGTTTTCCGTGCCATCGGCCGTCTCGCCCACTCCCACGCCACCGTACTGATCAACGGCGAGTCGGGCAGTGGCAAGGAACTGGTCGCACGGGCGCTGCACCGCCACAGCCCTCGCCGCGACGCCCCCTTCATCGCCATCAACACCGCGGCCATACCGCGCGACCTGCTCGAGTCCGAGCTCTTCGGCCACGAACGCGGCGCCTTCACCGGCGCCGCCACCCAACGCCGCGGTCGCTTCGAGCAAGCCGATGGCGGCACCCTGTTCCTCGATGAGATCGGCGACATGCCGGCAGAGCTGCAGACCCGGCTGCTGCGCGTTCTGTCCGATGGCCACTTCTACCGAGTTGGTGGCCAGCAGCCGATCCGCTCGAACGTGCGCGTCATCGCGGCAACCCACCAGGACCTGGAGGAGCGCGTTCGCCAGGGCCTGTTCCGTGAGGACCTCTTCCATCGCCTGAACGTCATTCGTCTGCGCCTCCCTCCCTTGCGCGAGCGGCGCGAGGACATCCCGCTGCTCGTTCGCCACTTTCTGCAAAAGAGCGCCCAGGAGCTGGGTGTCGAGCGCAAGCGCATCTCGGATGCCGCACTCGAGTACCTGCAGGCACAGCCCTTCCCGGGCAACGTCCGCCAGCTCGAGAACCTGTGTCACTGGCTGACGGTGATGGCCCCGGCACAGATCGTGGAAGTCACCGACCTACCGCCGGAAATCCGCGACCAACCCGGGCGCGAGGCACCAACGAGCTGGATGGAAGGACTGGGTGCGGAAGCCGACCGCCTCATCGCCACCCACCCAGGTGAGGTGTTCGACCGCCTCACGCGCGAGTTCGAGCGCACACTCATCCGCCGCGCCCTGGCGGCCACCGGCGGACGCCGTATCGAGGCTGCACAACTGCTCGGCATCGGTCGCAACACGATCAGCCGCAAGATCCAGGAACTCGGCATGGACGACGTGCGCAACGGCGACGACGGCGAGCACTGAACACAAGCGGGGCGGGCGGGACACTCGTGCGCAAGCACGGGATGGCGGATAATGCGGCGATCTCAATGTTTGCCGGACTCCCGCCTTGTCATCGTCCAAACCTCAGACGGCTGCCCCAGCGCAGTCGTCCGCAGTGCCTGATGCCTCACCCGCCTCCCGCGAGATCGAAGCACGACGCGCGCTCGAGCACCGACTCGGACGGCTGGCCGACAGTTTCGTGATCGACTGGCGTGCTCACTGCACCTCCACCAATAGCGCACTGATCGAAGCCACACCGGCTGACGACGGCTTCATTCATGTGCTGATCGCCGACCGCCAGAGCGCGGGGCGCGGCCGCCGCGGACGACAATGGCTGTCCTGGGATGACGGCAGCCTGACGTTCTCGGCATTGTGGCGCTTCGCTCCAGGTGCGCCAGTGCCCGCCGGGCTGTCGCTGGTTGCCGGCCTCGCGCTCGCGCGCGCACTGGAGGAGCTCGGCGCGCAGGGCGTGCAGCTCAAGTGGCCGAACGACGTACTGATCCACGGCGACAAGCTTGCCGGCATCCTCGTCGAGCTCTTGCCCGGCCGTGGCCGCACACCCGCCGCGGTGATCGGCATCGGCATCAACCTGCAGCTCCCGGCAGACGCGCAGGTTCCGGAGCAGCGCGGCGTCACCGATCTTGCGCATGCCCTCGACACGGCGCCTCCGACACGAGCTACGGTTCTGGCCGCCGTGCTCGCGGAGCTGCGCAGCCTGCTCGACACTTACGCCGCCGCGGGCTTCGTCGCCCTGCGCGACGCCTGGCAGCAACGCAACGCCTTCGCCGACCTGCCCGTCTGCATCAGTGGCGAAGCGGAGACACTGCAAGGCATCTGTCGCGGCGTCGACGAGGACGGCGCCCTGCTGCTGGAGACGGCTGTGGGGATGCGCCGCGTACTGGTCGGCGATGTTTCGCTGCGCGCTGGCGGCGGAGGACAGGCGTGATCCTGCTCATCGATGCCGGCAACACCCGCGTGAAGTGGCGGCTCACCGCCGCCGACGCGCCACTGCAGGCCATCGAAGAGGGCGCACTCGCGCATGATGCGATCGGCTCGCTGGCCAGTCTGCGCGCGCGCTACCCGGCCCTGTCGCGGGCCGTGGGCTGCAATGTTGCCGGGGCGGCAATCGCCGCACACCTGGACCAGACCCTGGCGGGCATCGGCATCGAATGGCTACGTCCGGGCGCAAACTGCTGCGGCGTCCGCAACCATTACGAACAACCCGCGCGCCTGGGCGCTGACCGCTGGGCGGCACTGATCGGGGCACGCCAGCTGCACCGCCAGGCCTGCCTCGTGGTCACCGCAGGCACGGCCACGACGATCGACCTGCTGAGCGCCGACGGCGAATTCCTCGGCGGACTGATCCTGCCTGGTGTCGACCTGATGCAGCACGCACTCGCCCACGGCACGGCTCAGCTCCCGCTCGCCGAAGGCCGCTTCACGCTGCAGCCACGACGCACCGTAGATGCCATCCACTCGGGCTGCCTGCTCGCCCAGGCCGGCGCGGTGGAGCGCATGTTCCGCCAGATCGCCAGCCAGCCTCAGGCCAAGTGCCTGCTCGGCGGCGGCGCAGCAGACAGCTTTGCCGGCCTGCTCGACATTCCGCTGCGGCGCGTAGACAACCTGGTCCTGATTGGCCTGGGCGCAATCGCCGCAGCCGGCGAAATTCATCCACAATGACAGCGAACATACTCGCGAAGGGAGAACAAACGATGGAAGCAACCCGCATCCTGCTCGACGCCGCCGACATTCCGACCCACTGGTACAACGTCGTCGCCGACCTGCCGACACCGCCCGCGCCGCCACTCGGCCCGGATGGCAACCCGGCGACACCCGAGCAGATGGGGGCCATCTTCCCCGGCGCCATCCTCGAGCAGGAGATGAGCGCCCAGCGCTGGATCCCGATCCCCGAGCAGGTGCGCGAGATCTATCGCCTGTGGCGGCCGAGCCCGCTGGTGCGCGCGGTCCGTCTCGAGCAGATGCTCGGCACCCCAGCAAAGATCTTCTTCAAGTATGAGGGCGTCTCGCCCGCAGGCTCGCACAAGCCCAACTCGGCCGTGCCGCAAGCCTTCTACAACAAGCAGGCCGGCATCAAACGCCTGACCACCGAGACCGGCGCTGGCCAGTGGGGCTCATCGATCGCTTTCGCCGGCCAGATGTTCGGGCTCGAGGTCCGCGTCTACATGGTCAAGGTCAGCTATGGCCAGAAGCCATACCGCCGCTTGATGATGCAGACTTGGGGGGCCGAGGTGTTCGCCAGCCCGTCGGAGCTTACCGAGACCGGCCGTCGCCTGCTCGCCGAGGACCCCGACAACCAGGGCTCGCTCGGCATCGCCATCTCCGAGGCGGTAGAAGAAGCGGCCAGCCGCGCCGACACCAACTACACCCTCGGCTCGGTGCTCAACCACGTGGTCCTGCACCAGAGCATCATCGGGCTTGAGGCCAAGAAGCAGTTCGACAAGGTCGGCCTTTACCCGGATGTGGTCATCGGCCCGTGCGGCGGCGGCTCGAGCTTTGCAGGCATCGCCTTCCCCTTCCTCGCCGACAAGGCGGCGGGCGACAAGCGTGCCGAGAATCTGCGCTGCGTCGCAGTCGAACCGACCTCCTGCCCCACCCTCACCAAGGGCCAGTACGCCTACGACTACGGCGACGCCTCGGGCTTCACGCCGCTGATGAAGATGTACACGCTCGGGCACGACTTCATGCCGCCGGGCATCCACGCCGGCGGCCTGCGCTACCACGGCGACTCGCCGCTGGTATCCCAGCTCTTCCACGAAAAGCTGATCGAGGCGGTCGCTGTACCGCAGCTTGCCACCTTCGAGGCCGGCGTGCAGTTCGCGCGTGCAGAGGGCATCATTCCCGCTCCCGAGTCCTGCCACGCGATCCGGGCGGCGATCGACGAAGCGCTCAAGTGCAAGGCCACCGGCGAGGCCAAGACCATCCTGTTCAACCTTACCGGCCATGGGCACTTCGACATGAGTTCCTACGAGCGCTTCCTGTCCGGCAAGCTCGAGAACTACGACTACCCGGCCGAGGCGGTAAGCGCTTCGCTCGCGCATCTGCCCAAGCTGGGCTGATGTCGACGGCGACAGCCGCGGGGCCCGCCAGGCCCCGCGGTCGCCGCCCGCCACCGCCACCCGATCCCGATACGCCTGCCGCATGACCGTTCTGCGCTTTCTGATCATCCTGCTGCTGATGCTCAACATCCTGGCCTTGGCCGCGATACAGGGCTGGCTCGGCACCCCGGCACCGAGCGGCGAACCGGAGCGCATCGCAAACCAGCTCAACCCGGAACACATCCGGCTATCGAGCGAGACCGCCACCGGCGCGCCAGTGGCGGCCGAGCCCGCGGAGCAGACCACGGCCGCATCGCCATCTGCAGACACCAGCGGCCAGCTCACCTCCGAAGCAATGCCCTCCCCGCCCGATCCGACGCCCGATCCGGCACGCGAAGCCGAGCCCCCCACGCTTGCCGCCACCGCGCCCATGCCACCCGCCGCAGCGGAGCCGCCGCCTGCCGAAGCCGCAACGCCACCGACCGTTTGCCAGGCCTGGGGCGGCCTGTCCGCAGACGAAGCGGAGCGGCTCAGCGCGCGCCTGCGCCGCATCGGCGTCACTGCAGCACGCAGCCGCAGCGAAACGCCGGACTCTTGGTGGGTACGCATTCCACCGCAACGCAGCCGTGCAGAAGCCGAGGCACGTGTCGCCGAGTTGCGCATCCTCGGTGTCACCGATACTTATATCGTGCCCGAGCCGGGCCCTACACAGTTCGCGGTCTCCCTTGGCGTATTCAAGACCGAGAGTCGTGCGCGCCTGCTGCTCGGACAACTGCGCGAACGCGGCGTCCGCAACGCCGGCATCGAACCACGCATGACCACCACCCACCGCATCCAGGCCAGCCTGCCTGTGGCCCAGTTGCGCAACGTCGAGCAGGCTGTCCCGGGAGTGGGCGCAAAGCGCCAGGCCTGCTCGCGCTGACGCCCCACGGAACCGCAATGAACGACATCGCCCCACGCCCGTACATCATCGGACTCACCGGCGGCATCGGCAGTGGCAAGAGCGCTGCCGCAGCACATTTCGCTCGTCTTGGCGCCGAGGTGGTCGACACCGACCTCATCGCGCATGGCCTCACTGCGCCCGGCGGCGCAGCCATGGACGCCATCCAGCGTGCCTTCGGTACCTCAATGATCGCCGCCGACGGCAGCCTGGACAGGGCCGCCATGCGTGCAAGGGTGTTCTCGCACCCGGAGGCCAAACGCCAGCTCGAGGCCATCCTGCACCCGATGATCCGAGACGAGAGCGCCCGCCAGTGCCACGCGGCGACTGCCCCCTATGTGATCCTCGCCGTTCCGCTGCTTGTCGAGTCCGGCAGCTACCGTGAGCGCTGCGACCGCATCTGCGTGGTGGATTGCCCCGAACACCTGCAGCTCGAGCGGGTACGCACGCGCAGCGGCCTCGACGAGGCACAGGTGCGCGCGATCATGGCGACCCAGGCCAGCCGCGAGGCGCGCCTCGCCGCGGCCGATGACGTGATCGACAACAGCACCAGCCTCGAGGCACTGGAGCAGCAGGTGGCAAGCTTGCACGCACGCTATCTCGCGGCCTCGAGGACGCGTTGAGCACGCAGCCCACTCGCCCTGTGGCGCTCGGGCGCTGTGCTATCATCGCCCCGAACTCAAGCGGCGCGATACTTGCGGATAGTGTCTGGTGATTAGCTACGAATACCCTCTCAACGAACGCATCCGCACGCTGTTGCGTCTCGAGGACCTGTTCGTCAAGATCGCCCACTTCTCCAGCGGCACTGCTCCACAGGATCACCACGTCGCCCTGCAGACGATCTTCGAGACCCTCGAGGTCGCAAGTCGTGCAGACCTCAAGGTTGATCTGGTCCAGGAGCTCGAGCGCCAGCGCCAGATCCTGATGTCCTTTCGCAACAACCCGGACATCTCCGAAGAGGCGCTCGCAGGCGCGCTCTACGAGATCGAGCAGGCCTCCACCGGACTCCTCGCCATGGCTGGCAAGATCGGCCAGTACCTGCGCGAGAACGAATGGCTGATGAGCATTCGCAGCCGGGCCGCCATCCCCGGCGGCGTCTGCCAGTTCGATCTGCCGGCCTATCACTACTGGCTCAACCGTGACCCCGAGGTCCGTCGCCGCGACCTCGACACCTGGATCCATCCGATGGCCCCCATCCGCGATGGCATCGAGATCGTGCTGCGCCTGCTGCGTGCAAGCGGCCGCGCAGAGAGCCAGCTCGCGCGCAGCGGCGCCTTCCAGCTGACAATGGCCGGGCGCACGGCACAAATGGTCCGGGTACGGCTGGAGCGCACGGACGCCGTGGTCCCCGAGATCAGCGCCAACAAGTATGCGCTCAATGTCCGCTTCATGCTGCCGGAGACGGTTGCGCGCCCCCGCCTGGCCGAGCGCGACGTCGCCTTCGAGCTCACCTTCTGCAGCCTGTAGCCCTTCCGTATGAGCCAGCCCGTGCGTACCGTGAACTGCCCGACTTGCGGCAAGCCCGTCGAGTGGAGCAAGGACAGCCAGCACCGCCCGTTCTGCTCCGCACGCTGCCGTCAGATCGACCTCGGGGCTTGGGCGTCGGAGTCCTATCGGGTGCCGACTGCCCCTCCCGACGCGCCGGATGAGGCCGACGGCTTCGCGCCACCCGGCGTCGGCGAAGGTCGCAATCGCTGACCGGCCTAGGCCGGCTAGGGCTGAGCCGCAGCGCGCCTGGGCCTTCAGGCGTCTTTCGGCCCCCACACACCGCGTATCGCCGCAATCCCATGCGCCCCTGCATCACGCGCCTCTGACATGTCATTCTGTGTCAGGCCGCCCAAGGCAAAGACCGGAATGGGTAAACCTTCGATCAGCTCGCCAAAGCGCGCCCAACCCAATCCAGCCTGGTCGGGATGCGTCGCGGTGGGTTGCACAGGACCGAGGAGCGCATAGTCCAGACCCAGCGCAGCCGCATGCTCGAGCTCGGCGCGCGTATGACACGACGCGCCAACCCATTCGAACTCGGGCCTGTCGCTGCTGGCCAGGAGGCGCTGCGCGGTAAGGTGACATCCGTCGGCACCAATGCGGCGAGCCAACTCGAGGTCGGAGTTGACCACCAGCAGTCCTCCGCTGGCCCTGACCCTGTCCAGCGCTGCACGCGCGAAGCGCTCCCGCTCACCGGCGTCCAGCGCCGCTTCGCGAACCTGGACCAGCCCCAGCCCCTGCTGCAGCGCGCGCTCGAGCACACTCAGCTGCTCGGCCGCGCCTATCGCCGTTGCCTGTGTGATACCCATGATGCGCGGCAGGCGTAGCGCCTTCAGGATCGGTCCATTGGCCGGCAGCATGGGTGCAGGCACGGGATCACCCGGCGCGACCCAGGCCAAAGCGCTGTGCACCCTGTCGTTGAGCGTTCCCTGCCAGGCCGCGACTTCGAAGAAATGCAGCCGCACATGCGCATGCTCATACAGATGTTCGCGGCGCAGCCAGGGTCGCAAGTGCGTAACGTGGATGCCCAATTCTTCTTCGAGCTCACGGCACAACGCCTGCGCAGGACTTTCGCCACGCTCGACCTTGCCACCGGGGAACTCCCAGTAGCCCGCATAGACGGTGTCGGGAGCGCGCTGCCCGAGCAGGTAGGCACCATCTGCGCGCAGCAGAACGCCTGCCGCTACATCGACCAGCTTGCGCGTCATCGGCCATGCCCCTCGTCATCGAGCCGCCCGGCGTGGTCTCGTGCGAACTGCCAGGCCACGCGCCCGGAACGCGAGCCACGCATCAACGCCCACTGCAGCGCGTCCTGGCGAGCCGCGGCGATCGCCTTCTTCGGCACGCCGAAGTGCCCGAGCCAATGCGCGACGATATCGAGGTACTCATCCTGGCTGAATGGATAAAAGGATATCCAGAGGCCAAAGCGCTCGGACAGCGAAATCTTCTCCTCCACCGCCTCGCCCGGGTGCAGTTCGCCATCCACATGACGTGCCTGCAGATTCTCATCGTGATACTCCGGCATCAGGTGGCGACGGTTCGATGTCGCGTAGATGAGCACGTTGTCGGACATCGCCGAAACCGAGCCGTCGAGCACGCTCTTGAGGGCCTTGTAGGCATCCTCACCTTCCTCGAAGGAAAGATCGTCGCAAAACAGGATGAAGCGCTCGGGCCGCCCCTCGATCAACTCGACGATCTCGGGCAGATCGACGAGGTCGGTCTTGTCCACCTCAATAAGGCGCAAGCCCCGCGGCGCATACTCGTTGAGGAGCGCCTTCACCAGCGACGACTTGCCCGTACCGCGGGCTCCTGTAAGCAATACGTTGTTGGCCCGGCGCCCAGCGAGGAACTGGCGCGTATTGCGATCGATGCGGGCCTTCTGCTCATCGACATCGTGGAGGTCAGCCAGGGCGATGCGATGCTGCAGGCGAATCGGTCTGAGCTCGGCACGACCGCGGCGGCGCTGCCAGCGGAAAGCGGCCGACGCCGTCCAGTCGGGCGCCTGAACCGGGCCTGGCAACAGGGTTTCGAGCCGTTCGAGCACCTGCTCGGCACGGCGCAGAAGATCTTGCAATTCAGTCATGTCTTGAGGACTCACCATCATCCGTGGGCGAGCGCGGCGCGGCTGGGGGCCGCGGCCTCAACGCCCGCAACACAACCAGCACCAAGGTCAGCGCAACGCCGAGTTCGAGGAAGATCAACCACACATCGCATCTCCGGCGACCGGCCTGGCACCGGTATACTCTGCCGCATCCGCCCACGAGTTTAACCGATGCACCCGATGATTCCGGCCGCTATCAGACGCCTTGCCCTTGCCTCCACTGTTGCCCTGATCGCCGCGGGCTGTGCACACCAGACCGAAGCCCCGGGACCTGAAGCGGCCGCACCGACCTGTCCGCCGCCACCTGCCTGCCCAGCCTGTCCGGTCTGCCCTGCACCTACGCCCGACAAGCCACCGGCGCCAGCCGCCGCCCCCCTGCAACGCGCTGACTGGAGCGCGTTGCCGAATTGGCAACTGGACGACCCGGCGGCAGCCTGGCCTGCGCTGCGGACCTCATGTTCGAAGCTTGTTCGTCAGACAGCGTGGAAGAACGCCTGCACGGCCGCCGAGAGCCTGGGTCGTGCGCCATCGGGCGCCGATGCGCGGCGTTACTTCGAAACGCATTTCGTTCCTTGGCGCCTGGTCAATCCAGACGGCAGCATGCAGGGGCTCATCACCGGCTATTACGAACCACTCATCCGTGGCAGCCGCACTCGCGGCGGTCGCAACACCTGGCCTGTCCATGGCGTGCCGCGCGACATGCTGACGATCGAGTTGGGCGACGTCTACCCGGAACTCAAGCATCTTCGTCTGCGTGGCCGCGTCGAGGGAAACAAGGTCTTGCCCTACTTCACCCGCGCGGAGCTCGAACAGCGCGGCGCGCAGCTCCCCGCCCCCATACTATTCTGGGCGGATGACCCGATCGACCTCTTCTTCCTGCAGGTGCAAGGCTCGGGCCGGATCCAGTTGCCCGATGGTTCGATGGCTCGTGTCGGCTACGCCGACCAGAACGGACACCCTTACCAGTCCATCGGCCGCTGGCTGGTTGCCAAGGGCGAGCTCAGCCTGGACAAGGCCTCGATGGACGGGATCAAGCGCTGGGCGCAGGACAACCCGCATCGCCTGGCGGAAATGCTGAATGCAAATCCGAGCTACGTGTTCTTCCGCGAGCTGCCCAGTTCAAATGATGGTCCGATCGGTGCTCAGGGCGTCCCGCTCACCGAGGGTCGCAGCATCGCAGTGGATCCGCGCTATGTGCCTCTGGGGGCGCCGGTATTCTTGTCCACCACCTATCCGCTCAGCGACCGCCCGCTCAATCGTCTGATGATGGCGCAGGACACGGGCGGCGCGATCAAAGGCGTGGTACGCGGGGACTTCTTCTGGGGCTTTGGACCCGAAGCGGGCCGCGAAGCAGGTCGCATGCGCCAGCAGGGCAGCATGTGGGTTTTACTGCCACGCGGCATGACACCACCCGCGCTGCAATGAGCGCACGCATGGCACATAAAAAAGGGGGCGACCAGCGCCCCCTCGCGAACAAGCCGAACCCGCCCTAGCGCTTGACGCTGTCCATTGCCTTCTCGAGTTCGGCGGCCGGAACGTAGCCCCCGATGCGCGAGCCATCTGCCAGAAAGATGGTCGGCGTACCGCTGATGCGCAGGCTCTGCCCAAGTTCCACGTTGCGCGTGATCACACTGGTGTCGCAAGTCGCCTTGGCCGGCACCTTGCCGTCGACAACCCAGGCAGTCCACGCCTTGCCCTGATCCTTCGCACACCAGATGTTGTTGGACTTCTGGGTCGAGTCCTCACTCAGGATCGGATACAGGAAGGTATAGACGGTGATGTCATCCATCGCGTCGATCTCCTTTCCGAGGCGCTTGCAATAGCCGCAGTTGGGATCCTCGAAGGTGGCGATCACGCGCGTCCCCTTGCCCTTGACTACCTTGACCGCCTGATCGAGCGGCAGCGTCGAGAAGTCGATCGCTGAAAGCTGATTCAGGCGTGCGCGGGTAACGTCGCGTCGCGTGGCGGTATCGATCACGCTGCCATCGACGATGAAGCTGGCCTTCTCATCCGTATAAACGAGCTGACCGTTCTTGAGCACGACCTCGTAGAGGCCCCCATATGGGGTCTGACTGACAGACTCCACCGCCGGCGCACCGATGAAGGCCTCCATCGCCTTCCTGACCTCATCTTCGCCAGCATGCGCGGTGGAGGTCAGCCCGAGTGCGATCGAAACGGAAAGGAGCTTCACCCGTACGGGCTTCAACAAGGCTTGCATCGAGTTCTCCGAAATATCAAAAGCGACCATGCACGGCGTAACGCACCAATGCGTTTGTTACGACTGGCACGCGGTTCGTAAGGTTCATTCCCGCATTACGCAAGAAGCCGAGCACGGGGTCCTGGGCACCAAACAGCCGATTGAGCCCGTGGGTCAGATACTGCAGCAGGAAGGGCTCCTCGGCGCGACGGCGCGCGTAACGCCGCAATACCGCAAGCTCACCGACATCGCGCCATGACGGCAGGCTGCCCAACTCCTCTGCCAGCACCTTGGCATCCTGAAAGCCCAGATTGATGCCATGGCCGGACAGCGGATGAATCGCATGTGCAGCATCGCCGATCAAGGCCAACCTTGGTCGTACCACCTCGGCGACACGCATCAGCCTGAGCGGAAAGGCAGCCCGCGGCGTCGCCAGTTCGAGCACTCCGAGCCGCTGACCACCGGCCTCCATGACCCGCGCGCAGAAGGTATCATCGTCCAGCTTCATCAGTTCGCCAGCGATCGCATCCGGAGCCGACCAGACCATCGACATCATGCCATGCGCAAGGGGCAGCCAGGCGAGCACACCATCCTCGCGAAACCACTGAAAAGCGGTGCCACGATGCGGGCGCTCACAACGAAAGTTGGCCACGACCCCCATCTCGTCATAGCGCGTCGTCTGTACTTCGATTCCGGCCGCACGACGGAGCCAGGAGTCACGACCGTCCGCTCCGACAGCCAGCGCCGCACTCAGAGTGCGGCCGTCCTCGAGCGTCACGGCAACCCGCCCCTCCTCCTGCAGGAGCGCCACCGGCACTGCCGGACACAGCAGGGTAACGTTATGCTGCCGCTTCAGACTCTCCCAGAGCTCAAGATGGACCAGGCTGGACTCGCCAATCCACGCCAGCTCGGCCAGCCCACAGTCATGGGCCGAGAAGCGGAGCTCACCATTGGCATCGCCATAGATCAGCATCTCGGCCACCGGCTCGAGACGACTCTGATCCAGATGGGACCACACGCCCAGCGCGGACAGGAACGCTGCGCTTGCGGGACTGTAAGCGTAGATACGCTGATCCCAGTCTTGCGGGCGCGATGGCACAGCATGCTCAAGCACCGCGATCTGCAGGCTGCTGCGACGCAAGGCAACTGCGAGCGCTGCGCCGGCCAGACCACCACCAACGATGACGATATCGAACTTCATAGGCTCAGCGATCCCGACGACAGCTGAGCATTTTGCCCCACGCAGGCCCCTTCGTCACGATCTGCGATCCCTATCGTTCCTTTCGCTGGCCGTTGACGTAACAAAGCCCTGCTTTCTTTTGAGAGCAGGGCTTTGTTTTGTGGGTTAGTCTGACGATGACCTACTTTCACGAGGGCGGACCTCACTATCATCGGCGCATGTGCGTTTCACGGTCCTGTTCGGGAAGGGAAGGGGTGGTTCC
>WPCG01148672.1_pt1 | contig 76262 bp, 59 predicted proteins | sample 5403311 | NCBI WGS metagenome assembly WPCG01 (sample SAMN12869467, study PRJNA574797) | sludge metagenome | isolation source: wastewater treatment of Control | place: China:Beijing | collected 2019-05-17
CGCGTAGTGTCGGTTCCTTGTGATGATCCGCCCTTGTCCACGTAGTTGTAATGCACGTAAAGCGAGGTGATGTTCACGCTCAGGATCGTGCTGTTGCCGAAGGTGGTAGTAAAGTACAGGCCGGGGAAAAAATCCCGGAACGTATCGGCATTGGCCATTTCACCGTGCCCGGGTTTAGTGTATTCGGCCAAGAACTCTTCTCCCATGGAAAGGGGAAGTGCCACGCTAATATCATAGACCCGGTACGTCTCGGTGGTGTACCCCGAGGTATAGGTCTCGGTGTGATAGGTGGCGTTCTTACCGGTGAATAATCGAGATCCCAAGGGGGCCGACATGTCCGCGTATTCTTCCGGGTTGACGTGGGTGTAATCGGTCGCGTCTTTCAATGATTTCGTTACCTCGTAAACCGACAGTTCCATGGGTGCCAACGAGTCTCCCATGATGGTAGTATACGACACGACGGCCCGAACAGAGTCTATCTTGGCCCCTTCCTTGAATTCCGCTCCCGAGGAGAGGTAGAACTCGCCAATGTATTCCGATTTGATGGAACCGAATACCGGGTCGATGTACTCGCCCAGCACGGGATACCTTGTTTTGGCAAACATCGAATCTACTTGTACCGTGCGTGCCCGCAGTTGGAGGGTGTCGATACCCACTGTTAATCGGTCTTTCCCGGGCTGGATAGAGAATCCAACCTGATCGAGGGTGTCGTTGCACGAGACGATGAGGATAGCGGCAAAGGTTACGAAAAGCGCTTTATATAAGGATCTCAGCTTCATTCGTTTCAAAAAAATGTTTTATCCTACAAATATCTAAAAAAAATACGGCACTAAAAAACAGGCTTCCCGCTTTCTGCGATTTTTTAATGATATTTGTGCATCGGCAAACCTGAAACCGATGTTCGTTAAGGATTTTAAGCGGGTCACCCCCCGATCTTGTCGTAGAACCCGTCGATTTTTTCCGCGTACGTGTCAAAGTCGGCCTCGTGAGGAAGGGTAAGGGTTTTTTGCTCCTTCAGGTAAGCTTGCACGTTGGGGTCGATCGTGTCACTTCCCATGATGACACCATCCGAGAAGTCGATAGCCAATTTCATCAGGTTCTGGTAGTCCATGTTGCCCCGTGCTTTCACTTTCTCTATCTCCGGGTCACCAATACCATCGAAGCGTAGCTTGTCGGCAATGTCCATGTTAAAGGGCTTTTTGACGGTTTCGTCGTAAATCGAGTAGACCACCTTGGCATCCTTGAAGCAGGGGTCGTCGGCGTAGCCTTTCTTGATGTACAAGGGGGCCAGCGCGCTAAACCAGCCGTGGCAGTGCACCACGTCGGGCACCCAGCGCAATTTCTTGATGGTTTCCATTACCCCGCGAATGAAGAAGATGGCTCGTTCGTCGTTATCGTCATACTCCTCGCCGTTCTTGTCGACCAGCGTTTCCCGGTTCTGGAAATAGTCTTCGTTGTCGATAAAGTAGACCTGCATCCGGGCGGCTTGTATGGAGGCCACCTTGATGATGAGCGAATGATCGGTATCGTCAATGATAAGGTTCATTCCCGAGAGACGAATCACTTCGTGAAGCTGGTTACGCCGCTCGTTGATGTTGCCGTACTTGGGCATGAACGCGCGAATCTCTTTTCCCTTTTCCTGGATAGCCTGGGGTAGGTACCGTGAGATATTCGAGATCGGAGTTTCGTCGAGATAAGGATAAATTTCCTGTGAAATGTACAAAATTTTTTTCTGAGACATGAAGCTAATTATCTAAATTTGAGTACAAAGATAATAAAAAAAATCCACATAATTACAAAATAAAAGTGGCTTAAATTTGCATGATCCTGATTGTTAGATTGTTGTGTGGCTTGTTGTGCTTTTTTCACGATAAAAGGGCAGGAATATTTTCTGAATATGGCAAATATTTAGTTGCTTTGCACTCTAAAATCAGCACGATGATAATCATAGAGACGGTTGCTTCGCTCCGCGAGGTATTGCAGAGGCCGCGCGAGGAGGGAAAAACCATCGGGTTTGTTCCCACGATGGGAGCCCTTCACGAAGGACACGCTGCCCTCGTGAAACGGTGCGTCGCGGAAAACGACGTGCGCGTGGTGAGTGTCTTCGTGAATCCCACGCAGTTTAATAATCCCGACGACTTGCGCCTTTATCCCCGTACACCGGAGGAGGATTACCGCCTCTTGGAAGCAATAGGTACCGATATTGTTTTTACCCCTTCGGTCGAGGAGATGTATCCCGAGCCGGATAAACGGGTTTTTGATTTCGGGGAACTCGACAAGGTGATGGAGGGGGCGTTCCGTCCCGGGCACTTTAACGGGGTGGCTCAAGTGGTGAGCAAGCTGTTTGACTTCGTGCAACCAGACAGGGCCTATTTTGGAGAGAAAGATTTCCAGCAGTTGGCCGTGGTGCGGGAGATGACAAAGCAGCTGGGGATATCGCTGGAGATCGTGGCCGTGCCTACCGTGCGGGAAGCGAGCGGCTTGGCATTAAGCAGCCGTAACCAACGGCTCTCGGCTGAAGGGAGAGCGAGTGCCCCCGCGATCTACCGGGTGCTGCAAGAGAGTGTTTCTCTCATGGAATCACGGTCGCCCGGAGAGGTGGCCTCGTGGGCCGCGGAAGCGATAAACAATGTTTCCGGTTTACGTGTTGAGTATTTTGTGATCGTGGACGCGGATTCGCTCCAACCGGTCTCTTCATGGTCGGACGCTGACCGGGTAATCGGCTGTATTGCCGTTTATAGCGACGAGGTGCGGCTGATTGATAACATTAGATACAAGTAAGTAATATGTGGGTGGAAGTATTAAAATCGAAGATACATAGAGCAACCGTCACCGATGCCGACCTGAACTACGAGGGGAGCATCACGATTGATGAAGATCTGCTGGACGCGGCGGGTATGTTCGTACACGAGAAGGTGGCGGTGGTGAACAATAATAATGGCGAACGGTTCGAGACCTATATCATCCGGGGCGAACGCGGTTCGGGGACGGTTTGCCTGAACGGGGCCGCGGCACGCAAGGTGCAGCGAGGCGATATCATCATCATCATGAGTTATGCCTTTTTACCTCTCGAGGAAGCAAAGGCATACGAGCCTACCGTGATTAACCTCGATGGAAAAACGAACAAGGTAAAAAGCTAATTCCTCGCTTTTGGCATTCGAGGCTACCCCTCAGGTCCGTTTGTGCCCCATAGGAGTGAACCCCGTAGGAGAGAGTGTCTCAAAATAATAGAATATAAACCGTCGGTTGGTTTTCAATTGGCGGTTTTTTTAGTTTACGGACGTGTATTCCAACAGGAACATTGTAAAGATTAGTGCTCCCATCTTGCTGAGCCTGCTCGCGCAGAACCTCATCCAGGTGATCGATACTGCTTTCCTCGGGCGGGTGGGGGAGGTAGAGCTGGGCGCGTCTGCCTTGGCCGGCATTATCTATATTGCCCTCTATACCGTGGGGTTCGGGTTTAGCATGGGGAGCCAGATCCTAATTGGTCGCCGCAATGGCGAGGGCAACTACCACAAGATTGGCGATATTGTTATTCAAGGGGCACTGTTTCTGTTTGTCCCGGCGTTGCTGCTTATTCCCTTGCTCCGGTACGGGGCGGTTCACTGGCTACCGGCCCTGTTCGAGTCGGCCGAAGTGGCCGGCGCGGTGACCGAGTACCTCGAGTGGCGCTTCTTTGGGATCGTCTTCGCGTTCGTGAACCTCATGTTTCGTGCCTTCTACATCGGCATCGCGCGCACGAGAGTCCTCACCGCGAACGCGCTCGTCATGGCCGGGGTGAACGTGGTGTTCGACTACGGCCTTATCTTCGGTAACTTGGGCATGCCGGAGATGGGTATCGGGGGAGCCGCCATTGCTTCGGTGATCGCGGAATTCGCGTCGACGCTCTTTTTCCTTATCCATACCCGGAAGACGGTCGACTTGGCAAAATATGGATTCGGGAAGATCCGTTTCCAGTGGTCTGTCGTCAAGAACGTGCTCGACCTCTCCATCTTCATGATGGTGCAGTACCTGCTCTCTATCGTGACCTGGATGCTCTTCTTCGTCTTTATCGAGAACTACATGGGCGAACGGCCTCTTGCTGTGACTAACATCGTGCGGAGCTTTTACACCATTTTCACCATCCCCTCGCACGCGGTGGGATCGACCACGAGCACGATGGTGAGCAACACCATCGGCGCGGGTAAACGAGACGAAGTGCCCGGTCTTATCAAACGCCTTTCGTTAATTAGCCTGGGAGCGATGGCGGTAGTCATCCTGGTGGTTTCCATCTTTCCCCGTGCCATGATTCATATCTACACCGATGATCCTTCCCTGATTCAAGACACGATCGCCCCGCTCTACGTGCTGATCTCTTCCTTGCCGTTGTACGGGGCAGGGACCGTCTTGTTCAATGCTGTATCCGGCACCGGGAATACACGGGTCGCGCTCAAGTTCGAGCTCATCACCCTGCTGTTCTATGTCTCCTACATGTGGTTCGTGATTGTCCATATGAGGTACTCCGTGGCAGTCGCGTGGACCACGGAGCATGTCTACTGGTTCCTCCTCTCCGCCCTGTCGTTTGCCTACATCCGAAGCGGGAAATGGAAAGACCGGAAGATTTGATTTCCTGAATTTATACGTATCTTTACCCCATGGAATCTGTCAAACAACAAATCGAAGCGCTCCGTAGAGAGTTGCACGAGCATAATTATAACTATTACGTGTTGTCGCGACCGGTGATCTCTGACTTCGAGTTCGACCGGATGATGAAAGAACTGACCGAACTGGAAGCGGCTCACCCCGAGTACCGCGACCCCAACTCCCCGTCGGTTCGGGTGGGGAGCGACCTATCTAATAGCTTCATACAGGTTCCGCATCGCTTTCCGATGCTCTCCCTGCAAAATACTTACTCCGAAGAGGAGGTGGCCGATTTCTATAACCGGGTGCAGCGGGGCCTGAACGAGGAGTTCGAGATCGTGTGCGAGCTGAAGTACGACGGCACCTCGATTTCGCTTGTTTACGAGAACGGCCGCCTGACGCGAGCGGTAACCCGGGGAGATGGTACCAAAGGGGACGACGTGACGGCCAACGCGCGGACCATCCGTAACGTCCCGCTGATCCTGAAAGGGGATGATGTACCGGACTACATGGAGGCACGGGGCGAGATCGTGATGCCGTGGAGCTCGTTCGAGGCCCTTAACAAGGAACGAACAGAACAGGGCGAACAGCTTTTCGCGAATCCCCGCAACGCGACCTCGGGTACCATGAAGCTACTGGACTCTCGGGTAGTGGCATCCCGGGGCCTGGAGTCGTATATCTACAATATCACGGCAGAGCCCATGCCGACAAATAGCCACTACGATAACCTGACACGGGCGAAACGATGGGGGTTGAACGTGTCCGGCTCGACACGGCGGTGTCGCACGATGGAGGAGGTATTCGACTTCCTGAAGCAGTGGGACATCGAACGGAAGAGCTTGCCGGTAATGACCGACGGGATCGTGTTGAAGGTGGACTCCCTCTCGCAGCAGCGCAACCTGGGGGCAACCTCCAAGTTCCCCCGCTGGTCCATCGCCTACAAGTTCAATGCCGAGCAAGCGGTAACCCGTTTGGAATCGGTTACCTACCAAGTGGGACGCACCGGCGCGGTTACCCCCGTGGCCAACCTGGAGCCGGTGCTCCTGTCAGGGACTACCGTCAAGAGGGCTTCGCTCTATAACGAGGATGCCATCGAAGCACTCGACCTGCATATCGGCGACCAAGTGTACGTGGAAAAAGGAGGGGAGATTATCCCGAAAATCACGGGAGTGAACAAGGAGGCGCGCTTCCTGATAGGCGATAAAATCACGTTCGCCAAGCGGTGCCCCGACTGCGGTACTCCTTTGGTACGTAACGAGGACGAGGCGGTGCACTATTGCCCCAACAGCGAGGGGTGCCCCCCACAGATTAAAGGGCGCGTGGAACACTTCGTTAGCCGCCGTGCCATGGACATCACCATCGGGCCGGAGACCATCTCGCTGCTTTACGATAAAGCGCTAATTCATGACGCGGCCGATCTTTACGCCTTGCGCTTCGAAGACCTCGTGAACCTGGAGCGATGGGGCGAGACCAGTGCCAATAATCTAATCGAGAGCATCCGGAAATCGAGGCAGGTCTCCTACGAGCGGGTGCTGTTCGCGTTGGGTATCCGCTTCGTGGGAGAGACGGTGGCCAGAAAATTGGCGCAGGCATTTCCCACGATTGATCAGCTAAAACAAGCTACTGAAGAGCAGTTGATGTCGGTGGACGAGATCGGCGAACGAATCGCCCGGAGCGTGACCAATTATTTTGATATGCCGGAGGCGGTCGATTTTGTAAACCGGCTGCAACAGCACGGCCTCCAGTTTTCCCTCAGCGAGGAATTGCTATCGGCACGAACCGAAAAGTTGGAAGGGTTCACCATCGTCATAAGCGGTACCTTCGAGCTGCACTCGAGGGACGAGTACAAGGCGATGATCTTGCAAAACGGGGGGAAGAACAGCGGATCGGTATCGAAGAAAACAGATTATATCCTTGCCGGTGATAACATGGGGCCGGCCAAGCTGGAAAAAGCCCGGAAGCTGGGGGTGAAGATCATCAACGAGAAGGATTTTCTAACGATGTTGGAGTAACCTGCATGTAGTGCCATCCAATACCCGTTGGAAGTGGAAGTTGAAACAATAAATTTTCGAGGGGGGTCGACGACTAATCGTTCATAGAAAAACTGTATGAACCGATATGATGGCCGTCCGCGAAGATGTCGGCCTTGTAGGTACCGGGCATCAGGAACTCCTCGATGTCCCAGTACATGGTAACCGGGATCTCCTCCCCGCCATATTCCACGATGCGCCGCATGGAATAAAGGATGTTGCTGTTCTCGTAGGGGAAAGTATTGGAAGGGCTTTTGGAGAGCACCGACCCATCCGGTGTCATGAGGCGCACGTAGATGGTGCGTTCCCCCGGCTCCGCGGTGATGTTGCGGGCTACCGTGAAAGAAACCACGAACTGGGTGCTGCGGCTGAGCCGGGACTGTTCCCTTCCCCGGTCGTTCACCGCCTTCGCACCGATATTGGTGGCGACCAGCTGTGCCGCGAGTGACACCTTCTCGGAGAGCTGCTCCCGCTCTTGGGAAACTTGGCGCAGGGTTTGGGTAGTACGTTGGTATTGGTCGGTAATTTGCCGGTTCTCGGCACGGAGCTCCTCGTTTAGCCGGTTCAGGGAGTCTATTTGTTGTACGTAAGAGCGGAGTATCCGGCGCAGGGTAGCCAACTCGTCAGTCAACCGCTTGATCTCTGCCTTGTCGGTCGCGCTGGTCATCCGTAACTCCTCCTGAAGACGTTGAACTTTCGCCTGCTCGTTCTCCAGCTTGTAGAGCAACGAGTCGTTCTGAACACTGAACTTGAATCCCTCGTACTGGAGAGAAATGGCTTCATACTCGTCTTCCAGCTCCTGCTTATCCAACACGAACTGCTGTTGCATGTCGCCTATTTGCCGGTTCCTGGTTACGAGAAATCCGATGAGGATGGCCATCGCGATAGCCAACACACCAATCACGGCAATCAGTTGAGGCGTCCGTTCCTTTAAGTCTATCTTCATCTACCTGCTTGTTTTCAATTGACGGCAAAAATACAGGATTTCACGCTAAAAGCCAATGTTTAAGCAGCCTTTTTTGTAAATTTAAGGATTATGGAAAAGAGGCTGACCACCGATTTTGTTATCTTTATCGCCTTTAAATTGAAAAGTTAGTAAGCATAATGAGAAAATTGTTTTTATCCTTGTTGCTGGTATTCTCTTTAGGGAGAGTTGCTGCCGACGAGGGGATGTGGATGTTGCACTTGCTGAAACACCAGAAGTTGCCGGAGATGATGGTAATGGGTTTGGAGTTGGATGACCGGGATATCTATGATCCCAGCGGGCCGTCGTTGAAAGATGCCGTGGTGCAGTTCGGGAGAGGGTGTACCGGCGAGGTGATCTCTTCGGAAGGACTGGTGCTGACCAACCACCACTGCGGCTACGGGCAGATTCAGCAACATAGCTCGCTCGAGAATAACTACTTGGACGATGGTTTCTGGGCCATGACACGAGCCGAAGAATTGCCCAACCCGGGACTGACCGTCACGTTCATCCACTCGATGGAAGAGGTGACCGGGTACGTGAAAGAGTGCCTCGAAAGGGATAAAGAGGAGGATACCCAAGGCATCTTTTTCTTGTCGCCCGCGTACCTGAACCGGGTTGCCCGCGAGAAGGTGGGCGATGCGTTTCTGATCGAGAATCCCGGTACCGAAGTAGAGATAAAGCCTTTTTTTAATGGCAACCAGTATTACCTGTTCACGAAAAAGGTTTACCCGGATGTGCGGCTGGTGGGAGCTCCTCCCAGCTCCATCGGTAAGTTCGGGGCGGACACCGATAACTGGACCTGGCCACGCCACTCGGGCGATTTCGCCCTCTTTCGGGTGTATGCCGATAACGAGGGCAACCCTGCGGCTTACTCGCCCGATAACGTACCGTTGAAACCCAAGCGCTGGCTTACTATCGCCGGACAAGGAGTGGAGGAAGGGGACTTCGCGATGATGATGGGCTTCCCCGGCACTACCCATAAATATTACACCTCGTGGGAGGTGGCCGAACGAAGGGACATCGATAATAGCGTGAGGATCCGGATGCGAGAGGTGCGCCAGCAAGCCATGCTGGAGGAGATGCTCAACGACCCGGAAGTGAAGATCCAGTACGCGGCCAAGTATTCCGGTTCCACGAACGCGTATAAAAATGCCATCGGCACTAATTGGGCCATCGATATGCGTGATTTTGAAGGCGTGAAGCGGGAACAACAGGAACGCCTGATCGAGTGGGCCGGGCAATACGACCAGCCCCGCTACACGGAGGCATTGCAAGAGATTGAACGGATCGTGGAAGAGCGGGCCGGGCTTCGTTACCGGAGTTGGATGCTGGACGAGGGAATTACCCGCGGGATAGAATTTGCCACGGTGCCCCTGGCGGGATGGGAGAGTTTGACGCGCGCGATACACGAGGCCCGGCAGGATGGAGGTGACGGGATGCGGCTCACGGGGCAGGTAAGGGAGGCGATCGATCGACTGGTACGCGATCACGACCGGTTTGCCGGCAAAGATTATAACCGGGAGGTGGATAAAAAGGTTGCCGCCGCGATGCTCGCCGAGTATATCAAGGAGGTGGATAGAATGGACCAGCCTGCTTTCTTGGAATCGGTCTACTCTGAATTCGATGGCAACGTGGAAACATTCGTGGAGTATATCTTCGAATACTCGCTTTTCGGGAACAACGAATATTTCAACGGGTTCGTGTCTGATCCGGAGGCATTCCTTGCCGATGAAGAGCGTAGGATTCGATTGGTGGCCGACCCGATGTTCCTGTTCGCGCACGGGGTTGCCGAGGAGGCGGATTCTATTCGTACCCGACTGGAAACGTACGACATACCTTTCGCGTTGGCACGACGTGCCTACCTGGAGGGGATTTTGGCCATGGATGGTCCCCATGCCCATTTCCCTGACGCGAACCTCACCCTGCGGCTGACCTACGGGCAGGTAAAAGGGTACCATCCCCGCGACGCGGTGTACTACGCGCCGCGGACCACCTTAGACGGGGTGATGCAGAAAGAGGATCCGGGGAACTGGGAGTTCGTGGTGCCGGGGCGATTAAAGGAACTCCACGAAGCAAATGATTACGGTAACTACGCGCTGGAGGATGGCCGGATGCCGGTCAACTTCGCGGCCACTACCCATACCACCGGCGGTAACTCGGGAAGCCCGGTATTAAATGCCCGGGGAGAACTGATCGGGGTTAACTTCGACCGGAATTGGGAGGGCGTGGGAGGAGATATCCAGTACCTTCCCGATTACCAACGAAGCATCATCGTGGATATCCGCTACGTGTTATTCGTCATAGACCGGTTTGCGAACGCTACCCACTTGATCGAGGAGTTAGACATAGCATGGTAACGTGCCCTCGAAGCAGAAAAGGCGATTCCATCGGGGAACCGCCTTTTTTTGATTCTCGGGAAGCGAGGATTACAGTTTCTGCAATGCCCCGTCCAAGTCTGCTTTGATGTCATCGATATGCTCCAGCCCAAGCGATATACGGAGCAAGTTGGGATAGACTCCCGCGGCCACTTGCGCTTCGTCTGACAATTGCTGGTGCGTGGTGCTTGCCGGGTGGATGATCAATGTCTTGGCATCTCCCACGTTAGCCAGGTGGCTGATCATGGAGAGGCTGTCGATTATTTTCGCGGTTTGCTGCACGTCGCCCTTCACGAAGAAAGAGAGAACGCCCCCGAACCCGCCATTTTTGAGGTATTTCTTTGCCAGGGAGTGGTACTTGTTGCTTTCCAGTCCCGGGTAATTCACGCTCTCCACCTTGGGGTGGCTCTCCAGCCAACGAGCCAATTCCAGCGCGTTAGAGTTGGTGCGCTCGGCACGTAAGGAGAGCGTCTCGAGCCCTTGAATCAATAAGAACGAGTTGAAAGGGCTATTCACCGGCCCCAGGTCGCGCAACCCTTCCACGCGGCAACGAATCGCGAAAGCGATATTGCCGAAGGGCGATTGATCGCCAAACGTGTCCCAGAAGTTGAGGCCGTGGTATCCTTCCGATGGCTCGTTGAACATGGGGAACTTGCCGTTGCCCCAGTTGAAATTACCCCCGTCGATGATCACGCCACCCATCGTGGTGCCATGCCCGCCGATCCACTTGGTGGCCGAATGCACCACCACGTTGGCTCCCCATTCGATGGGGTTGAAAAGATATCCTCCCTGCCCGAACGTGTTGTCCACGATCAACGGGATGCCGTTGTCGCGTGCCACCGCGGCAATCGCTTCAAAATCGGGGATGTTATACTCGGGATTCCCGATGGTCTCCAGGTAGATTGCCTTGGTCCGGTCGTCGATAAGCGACGCGATGCTCTCCACCTTGTCCCCGTCGGCAAACTTCACGTGAATGCCCAGCCGCGCGAACGATACCTTGAATTGGTTATAGGTCCCGCCATACAGGAATGATGAGGAGACAATATTATCTCCCGCCGAAGCCAAGTTATGGATGGCGATGAACTGCGCGGCCTGGCCCGACGAGGTGGCCACGGCGGCCACGCCCCCCTCCAAGGCTGCCATGCGAGTTTCGAAGACGTCGGTCGTGGGGTTTTGTAGACGAGTGTATATATTCCCAAATTCTCTTAACCCGAACAAGTTAGCGCCATGCTCGGCACTCTTGAACGCGTAAGCCGTGGTTTGATATAACGGAACTGCCCGCGCACCGGTAGTGGGGTCGGGGACTTGCCCCGCATGAATCTGCAGGGTTTCAAAATGTTTTTTTTCCATGTTTCTTAAAATGATTATTCTATAATAATAAAAGAAATAACGGAAAATTGATGCATATTGTTCTTAATACGCGTTAAATTAACAACTATTCCGCGAATAGCCTGCTCCGGGCCACCATGCAAGCACCGATAATACCCGCTTTTTTCTTGAGTTTTGTAGTCACGATACGCGAATCTTTATTGACCAAGTTGAGCGAGTATTTCCGGATAGAACTGCGAATCGGGAGCATGATAAAGCCTTCGGTCTCGGCTACTTGTCCCCCGATCACTACCAGTTCGGGGTTGAATATGTTAATGAGGCCGGCGATATATTTTCCTACCGTGTAACCCACCTCTTCCACGATCTCTATGCAGAGCGGATCCTCCATGTTGGTGGCCCGGATGATGTCGGTTAACGTGAGCTTCTCCAAATCCTTGACCATTTCGGTAAGAACGGTGCTCTCTCCCTTGGCAATCCGCTCCATGATGGTCCGGTGGATGGCCGACCCCGACGCCTCGGTCTCGAGGCAACCTTTCTTCCCGCAATGGCAAAGAATCTCGTTGTCGAAAATGGGAAAATGGCCGAACTCTCCCGAAAACCCTGATTTCCCGTAATAGGGCTTCCCGTCGATGATAATGCCAATACCGAGTCCCCACGAGATATTCACGAAGATGACATCTTTCTCTCCTTCCACGGCTCCTTTCATGTATTCACCGTAGGCCATGGCACGGGTGTCGTTATCGATCCCCACGTTGTAATTCAACCGCTTCGTCAGCGTCTCGGCGAGCGGGATCTCGTTGAAATAAAAGCTGCTATAGCTATAGCCCGATTCGGGATTTACCCTCCCCGGTATGTTAAGGTTGATGTTGTAGATCTTTTTCTTGTATTCACCCGTCTTGTTGATGAAGTCTTGAATATGGCTGCATAGCATGTCGAGCGATTCCGGCGTGTTCTCGTAGGTGTAAGGAATGCCCATCTGGTGGTCCACGATATTCCCCGTGAAGTCCATCAGCGCGAGATTCAGGTGGTGACGGGTCATGTCAACCCCCACGAAATAGGCCGACGAGGGGTTCAAGCCATACACGATGGGGTGGCGCCCCCCGGGCGTGTGCACCTTCCCGAATTCATCAATTAACCCTTGCTCTTTCAGTTCCGTGATAAATTTGGTCACGGTGGGCACGCTGAGTTCAAGTTCCTTTGACAACTCGGCGATGGTATCGTTACCCGCGGAAATAAAATGGTTGATGATATCCCTCTTGATGATTATATTTTTCAGCCCCTTATCGTTCTTTAAAAAAAAGTTCTTTACCATGATGCATGCGTGTTAAATGAAATCCCGTGCTTGGGGAGTCTTGTTTGTCACTTTTCGTTCCATCTTAATAGTCTTACAAGAAGGGTGAACGCGATAATAAATATATTTCGACTAAACTGCAAATTTACGAAATGTTTTGAGGAATCAAAATAGAATTCCCGTATGATTGAGTTTATGTTGATTCTTAGTTATTTTTACCTGTTTTTTTAATATCTTTGTATAAGTGACACGTAAATAATATCAAACCTAAAAACATTGAACATGAACTACTTCTATCTTGTACCCGCTGCTTCAATGGCAGCCTTGATTTTCGCGTACTACTTCTTTAAAAGAATGATGAAGGAGAGTGAAGGCACCGAGAAAATGAAAACCATCGCGCAACATGTGCGTGAGGGAGCCATGTCATACCTGAAACAACAATATAAGGTGGTGGTCGTGGTGTTTATAATTCTTGCGTTGCTTTTTGTTGCCATGGCCTATTTTGGCCTTCAAAACAATTGGGTTCCTTTTGCTTTTTTGACAGGTGGGTTTTTTTCGGCGTTGGCCGGTTTCTTTGGCATGAAAACCGCCACGTATGCTTCCGCGAGAACGGCCAACGCGGTCCGTCGCTCCCTCAATAGCGGGTTGCAGGTCGCTTTCCGATCGGGTGCCGTGATGGGGCTCGTGGTCGTGGGGCTGGCTCTTCTTGATATCTCGGCTTGGTATCTTGTGCTTGATTATTTCGTGGAGGATGCAGACGCAGGGCATAAGTTAGTCATGATCACCACGACCATGTTGACCTTTGGCATGGGAGCTTCCACGCAAGCGCTCTTCGCGCGCGTGGGTGGAGGTATTTACACGAAAGCTGCCGACGTGGGGGCCGATCTCGTGGGAAAGGTGGAAGCGGGAATCCCGGAGGATGATCCGCGTAACCCGGCTACCATCGCCGATAACGTGGGTGATAACGTGGGCGACGTGGCAGGGATGGGTGCCGACCTCTACGAGTCGTATTGCGGTTCTATCCTCTCTACCGCGGCATTGGGCGCCGCGGCATTTATCTTGAATCCCGAGATGCAGCGGAATGCCGTCTTCGCGCCCATGATCATTGCTGCTATCGGTGTATTCCTTTCCATACTGGGTATCTTCTTGGTGCGCACCAAAGAGAACGCGTCGGTGAAGCAACTGATGGACTCGCTGAACCGGGGGGTGAACGTGAGCGCGATCCTGATCGCCGGTTCCACGTTTGGTATCCTGTACTTGCTGGGTTTTAGCAACTGGATAGGGTTGTCCTTTTCGGTGATTGCCGGCCTACTTGCAGGAATCATCATCGGTCAAGCCACTGAATATTTCACGTCACACTCTTATAAACCTACCCAACGTATTGCCGCGAGCGCGCAGACCGGGCCGGCCACGGTAATCATCTCCGGGATGGGGACCGGGTTTATTTCCACGGCCATACCGGTGCTGACCATCGTGTTGGCCATCGTGGTTTCCTACCTTTCGGCTATTCGCTTCGACGTGCAGAACATGGTTTCCGCAGGGAACCTGAGCATGGGGTTGTATGGCATCGCCATTGCCGCGGTGGGGATGCTCTCCACGCTGGGTGTCACGTTGGCAACGGACGCGTACGGCCCTATTGCCGATAATGCCGGGGGGAATGCCGAGATGAGCGGGCTGGAACCGGAAGTGAGGAAACGTACCGACGCGCTGGACGCGTTGGGTAATACCACCGCCGCCACCGGAAAGGGATTTGCCATTGGCTCGGCAGCGCTTACCGGGTTGGCGTTGCTCGCGTCCTACGTGGAGGAGATACGGATCGGGATGTTGCGGCTGGGAGACGACCTGTTGGAGTTGGCTAACGGTGAAACGGTAGAGGTGGCAAAAGCCAGTTTCGTGGACTTCATGGATTATTTTCAGGTGACGCTTATGAACCCAAAGGTGTTGGCCGGTATTTTCATCGGGTCGATGATGGCGTTCCTGTTTTGCGGCCTCACCATGAACGCCGTGGGAAGGGCCGCGCAGAAGATGGTGGACGAGGTGCGCCGCCAGTTCCGGGAGATAAAGGGAATCCTTACCGGCGAGGAGACGCCCGATTACGCCCGCTGCGTGGAGATTTCCACCAAGGGCGCGCAACGAGAGATGCTCTTGCCGTCGCTCTTGGCAATCACCGCGCCGGTAGTCACGGGGCTGCTGTTGGGCGTGGCCGGCGTGATGGGGCTGTTGACGGGTGGCTTAGGATCCGGTTTCGTGCTGGCGGTCTTCATGGCTAACTCGGGGGGCGCGTGGGATAACGCGAAGAAATACGTGGAAGAAGGACATTTGGGAGGCAAAGGGAGCGAGGCGCACAAGGCCACCGTGGTGGGCGACACGGTGGGTGACCCGTTTAAAGATACCTCCGGCCCGTCGCTGAATATCCTGATCAAGCTGATGAGCATGGTCGCGATCGTGATGGCCGGCCTCACCGTTTCGTGGAGCCTACTGTAACTTTAGCAAGTTTTTGCGTCAAGCTAAATGAGCAGAGCAAAGCTTGCTTGGCTTATGTTGTTGCGAGAAAATGCCTGCTTTAGCGAATATTACTATTCCTCCTACAAAGGTTTTCGATAAGATTTTGTATATTTGACGTCTGAAAAAAGAAGTCAATTAACATTCAAATATCATCAACTATGAGTTTTTTAACGAACGAGAAATTAACTATTGTAGGAGCTGCCGGTATGATCGGTTCCAACATGGCTCAAACTGCGGCCATGATGCGTTTGACACCCAATATCTGTCTCTACGACCCGTTTGAAAAGGGGCTGGAAGGGGTAGTGGAGGAGATGCGCCACTGCGGTTTTGACGGAGTGAACTTCACCTACTCCACCGATGTAAAGGAAGCATTCACCGGTTCCAAGTACATGATCTCTTCCGGAGGCGCGCCTCGCAAGGATGGGATGACACGCGAAGACTTGCTAAAAGGAAACGCCGAGATCGCTGCCCAGCTGGGGAAAGACATCAAGTCGTACTGCCCCGACTTGCAGCATCTCACCGTTATCTTCAACCCAGCTGATATTACCGGCTTGGTGGCATTGATCTACTCCGGTCTGAAGCCCTCCCAGGTAACTACCTTGGCTGCCCTTGATAGTACCCGCTTGCAAAGCGAGCTGGCAAAACATTTCGGGGTTGAGCAAAGTAAGGTGACCGGTGCCCGCACCTATGGCGGACACGGCGAGCAGATGGCTGTTTTTGCTTCTACCGCTAAAGTGGATGGCGCCTTGCTGACCGACCTGATCGGAACCGACAAACTGACCAACGAGGCATGGGCCGACCTGAAAGTACGTGTAACCAAGGGAGGTGCCAATATCATCAAGTTACGCGGCCGCTCTTCATTCCAGAGCCCGTCGTATACTTCAGTAGAGATGATTCGTGCCGCGATGGGTGGCGACGCGTTCCGCTGGCCTTCCGGCTGCTACGTGAACAGCCAAGGATTCGAGCACATCATGATGGCGATGGAGACCACGCTCGACAAGAACGGGGTATCGTACGGTGAACTCAAGGGAACCGACGAGGAGATTGCCGAACTGAAACAGAGCTACGGCCACCTGGTGAAACTTCGCGACGAAGTGATCGAAATGGGTATCATCCCCTCTACCGACCAGTGGAGCAGCGTGAACCCGAACTTGTAAGGCAAAGAAACCGTGTGATCAAGTGGCGCGAGAAGGCCATGAATCACGGCATAGTAATAAATAAAGTCGGCTTTCGGGCCGACTTTATTGTTTTTGCGACATGCTGACTGCCATGATCACGTTGTAAAATACCACTTCCTTTTTTCTGAGGTAGCGTAACTCCATAGCGAGCGATCCTGCGAAATGAACAATATCCATTGATATCCGTTGTGAATAGTACGTTCTTATTATTTATGTTAAATAAGTGCGGTATTAAGTTTATTTATTTAAGAATCACAGCTATGAGAAAAATCGTGTTTGCAGTATTGCTGCTAATGGGTACGTCTTATCACGTTCACGCGCAAAAGCACCAAATCAGTGCAGGAGGCGGGGCGCCCTCTACCAACCATATTGCCGACGTTTTTTTTACAGTCACTAAAGACCTTATTTCCAATTTAGCAGGAAGTGACACCAATTTGGAAAACCAGCGATCGCTGGGAGAGTTTCGACTTGGGTATGCCTATTATCCCCTTGAACGGTTGTCGGTAGGAGCGACGACTTCTATCTTGCGCACCTCTTCCGACGCGGTTAGAAACGGAACCGCCGCGGGTGAATATACCTCGAGGTACTTGACCTTCGCTGCCGAAGGGACCTACAGCTACTTTTCTAGAGGAAGCGTGAGGCTGTATGGCTTGCTCGGTGCCGGTTTCACGAACTTGGATTCGAGTTACCAGGGAGATGGCCAAAATAACCGTGACGCGGTAAATTACTTCAATTTCCACGTGAGCCCTATCGGTATAGCTTTCGGAAAACAGTTTGGAGGTACTGCCGAAGTCGGCATAGGCTACCGCGGGATCGTTTCGCTGGGGTTATACTATAAATTTTGATAACACCTGTTCTCCCTTGAACGCGAGATAGTTTTTAGAGATCGGTGATCCCCGTTGTTCTCGCGTTGTAGATAGTTATCCTTCGCCCCGTATCATGGTGAGGAGCATCTTGAAGCGCTCCACGGCCTTTAACGCGTGCGGTATGTTGGCCGGCATGATGATGCAGTCGCCCTTTTTCAGCATATGCGGTTGCCCATCGATCCGGATCTCTGCCTGGCCGTCCAAAATCTGAACAAACGCGTCGTAGTTTGCCGTGTGCTCGGTGAGGCCTTGGTCTTTGTCGAACGAGAACAGGGTGATGTTCCCCGCTTTGTTTCTCGTGACTTGCTTGCTGATAACCCCGCCCGAAGCGTAATCAATCGACTCTTCCAAGGCGATTACTTTTGATTTTTCGTATGTTGCCATAATTATACTTTTTAAAAAATGAATGTTCGCCACGCGGTGGTTCAAGGATACATGACTTTACCTTAGTGGTTTATTATTATAACAAAAGTACTATTTAGATTCAATATAAATTGTAACATGGGTTACAAAATGAATTTTCCGGATGGAGAAATTTTGAAAAGCCTCAAACAATGAATTCCTTTTTACGGGAGAGTGGAGCGGATTTTTCTTTTGGGTGGCTTAATCGGGAGATACGTAGTATGTCAAGATCATATTTGTAGGTTACAACTCCGGCCTTTAAACAATTTTAATTGGATAAAGGCCGGAAAGCAATTATGATAAACTTTGTATGCCGAAAAGAATTATGGCTCAAGATTGGCTCCGTACTCTACTAAAATATTTCGCAGCGCTGCTATATCCACATCGGCAACATTAACCCCCGATTTAATGCATAAAGCAGCGGCAACTCCGGCTGCCTGTCCAAGCCCCATCACGGATGCCTGTACGCGGACAGAAGCTGATGCTATTCCATCTGCGGAAAATGATCTGCCAGCGACCAAGAGATTAGGGAAGCCTTGAGAAATTAGACACCTGTACGGAATGAACCCAGCATTTTTCAAGAATTCAATCCGTTGTTCTGTTGTTTTGGATGCGTGTATATCCACCGGATGACAGCCTCTAGATATGGCATCGGGGAAATTGACCGCGTTAATATATTCCTCACCAGTGAGGGTGTGCACACCTTTAATGCGTCGTGTTTCGCGTATACCGGTTTGAGTTGCCGTGTTAAGAAGATAGGCATTACGAAAAGCTGGAACATGTTCGATAAGTAGGTCTGTGAATAAATGAACATGTTCACGCAAAAGACACTCGGCATTTGTTGCTTCACGATTATCCGCCATATTTGCTTGGGCACGGGTCATATTAATCACTACCACGCTTTCTGCTAATATGCCGCAATACCAAGGACCGCCGAAAACAGGAATTTCCTTCGTTTTGCCTACTTCTTCCAGAATACCACGCATATCGAGGTCATGGTAATTGACACCCTGCTGGCTGTGCCTAATTTTTGGCAAGGCATCCGTATCCACACCACCAAGCATAAAAATAAGTGAAGCCGGCTGGAGTGTTTTGGGAGTAGACTGCATAGGCACACCCGATAGCACAGAAAGATCCGCATCACCAGTGCAGTCAATGAATACTTTTCCTGCAATAGCTTCTGTCCTGTTTTTATTTTCAATCATAACATGAGTGATCTTATCTTCCTCTTTTTTACATCCAGTAAGGTAAGAGTGAAAATAAAGTGATACGCCTGCCTCCAGAACCATCCGCTGGGCGATGAGTTTATATTTTTCCGGGGAGAATGTGATATTTCCCAGAGGTTTCTCTTCTCGGGCACCTCTTACTTCGGTCATCCGTTCTATAAACTCCCAAGGAAGGCCGTCAATTATACGCCGGCCGTTATAGTTGAAAACACTGATTGGGGCTACTAATCCTGCTGTGGCCATTCCACCAAGAAATCCATAACGTTCAATCAGTGCTGTTCGCGCGCCTCCCCTTGCCGCGGCGATAGCAGCGATAAAACCTGAAGGGCCACCTCCGCAGACTACAACATCATACTCTGCTACTACGGGAACATCTTTTCTCTGTTCAATATATTCGAATTGTTTTGCGCCCTTAACCTCTTTGTTTACAAGAGGAATAAATTCATTTTTTTTAGTCATATGTTTATCTCTTTTATTCAATAAAACAATTAATGATAATTGAAAATCTTCTGTTTTCGAAAACAAAAATCAATCTTTCAAATCCGCTTCATTATCTGATTTTCGGACTCTCGTCAAAATTTGGATGCTCGTTGAGCGTAGGCACAATCTCCATCCACCCATTGAATCCCGTGTTAAAGACGTCATGAACCAATATACGGTTTAGGGATTGAAAACGTGACAAAAAACGTCATTCATATTTAAACTGTTTAATGTTAATTAATGCTTTTCATTCGCGTTCTTTCTGTTTTTTTGAAAATAAAACAGGAGGAATGCAATCAAAGATACACCGATGAAAATACTTCCATACATCAACAAATATTCTTTATCTTTTTCTCCGAAAAATGATATGATCATCATTATGATTCCTATAACCATATAAGTTCCGGTCATGAGCTTAAGTGCCATTCTTGAGTATATGCGTCCGGCTTCTTTATTTTTTTCATTCTTGCTTTCATCTTGTATTTCTTTCTCTTTTCTCAATATTCCGAGAATCCTGTTCCAACCGGGGTCTTTTTCTTTTCTCCAGAGAATAAGTTCAATCATCAGTAATACTATGAAAGGGAACACAAAGCCAACAAAAGCTTCTACAAATTCGATGTGGCTATTGATGAAATCACTGAATACCATGTCAGTTTTTACCAGTATGGCGATCAGGTAAGTGATTCCCATTGACCACCATATGGCTTTCTGACCTATCCGTTTGGAGAACAGACCCCATATCGATGGTATGAACAAGGGGGAAATTACTAGCGTGAGTATCGACACGACCACTCGTTCTGCTCCACCCATATGAGGAATAAGAACCGCTACTAAAGTGATGATGATGCCATATACAAACGTGAACGTACGCCCTGCCCTCATCACGCTCTTGTCTGAGGCCGATGGGCGAAAGACTTTGTAGATATCGTTCGCGAAAACATTTGCATATACGTTAAGTGTGCCGGAGGCCATACTCATCGTGGCGGATAGCATTGCGGCTAACATCAATCCCACCATCCCCGGTCCTAAGACATGTTGGCTCATCAACATATATGCCTGTTCTGGATTGGCGGATGGATCGATCATCCTGTATGTCAAGGTAGGAATATACCAAATCAATGGAGTGGTAAGGTAGAGAGCACCCACAAGATAGCTGCTCTTTTTTGCATCCTTAGGTGTTGGAACACTTAAATAACGCTGCACGTATGGCCAGTCACCGCCAATCATAGCGATATTCAATAGACACCATAAGATCATCCATCCCCACGAATATTGATCGGAGGTTAGCGATAAAAACCCATCGGGTATTTTAGTCATGAACTCTCCGAATCCTCCTACACTATTGAACGAGAGCGGCACCATAATAATGATCATGCCAAATAATACTGCAAACTGAATCACATCGGTCATTAAAACAGCTATGAATCCTCCTAACGCAGTGTACGTTAGTGTGATAACTCCCATTATTAGCACTGCCCAAGTAATGGACATGTGTCCTGTTTGAGGATCTGCAAGGAAATGGCCTTCAGGCATCGGCATAAGTACAACCACCATAATCGCGACAGCATATAATGCGACAGCTGTATGAACTGCGCGTCCAATCATTCCAACGATGGAATAGAAATGTACGGATTGTTTTCCAAAGCGGATACCAAGGTACTCAGCAGGGGAATCTATTTTCATTTTATTCCATTTTCTTGCAATAAATCGCCCTACTATAAAAGAAGCAATACCTAGCATTAGAGCCACAACTATAGCTACAATCCCCGCTCTATATGCCACACCGCCCCATACAACAAAAGTTCCTGCTGAAAAAATAGTCATGTATGTCGATAGACCAGACAACCACCATGATGAGTTCTTTCCGGCGACGAACATTTCTTTCGAACTTTTAATCCTTTTGCCTACTGTTCCTCCCAGTATTAATAATCCTATGAAGTATAGTATTATTATTAAATAATCGCTTACGGCCATTTTGTTTATTTATTTGGTTTTATATGCAGACGCCTCTAAAATGTGTTTATTCTTTGGAATTATTTATTATCTCTGACAACATTTTTGCAGTTTCAATGGGATAATCCGATTCGAGGATGGTGATGCCGCTCTCTATTACTTCCCGGTAAGCCTTTGCGCGCTCTTCCGGTGTTTCCAGTTTGTCGTACGTGGGTGCGGCCGATATGAGGCTCCGGATTCCATATTCTCGCATTATCTGATTTATTGTATCTGTTTTTTCAGATATTTTTGTTCCTATGCATGCAAATATTTGCCGTTTGGGGATACCTAATTCGAGGTAAGGATCAAATGCTTCCGGTTCTCTGAAGGAGATGGCAAACATTCGTTTCGGCTCGTCATTAAAATAGAAAGCGGCATCTTCTGGTGAACGAACCAGACTGACGACATAATTGTTGGCGTCATGTTCGCGTATGAGATCCGCAATCATTTTTAGGGGAACATCCTTTTTGTCAAGCAGCAATACTGTTTTGCCCCTGGCCCAGTTAAATACTTCAGACAAAGTGGGTATCTTATGTTCAGTGATCTCTCCCGCGGCATTTTTCAGATTCAATTGTTGTAGTTCTGCCCACGTATGGTCAATTACTTTGCCAGTGCCATTGGTTGTGTGATCCAATGTGGCATCATGAAAAACAATGATCACGCTATCTTTAGTCAAACGCGGGTCTATTTCGAATACGGCAGGCATTTGTTCCATCACGTGCTCGAATGCGGCAATGGAATTCTCCGGCAAACCATTTTCCCTAGTTCCCCTGTGCCCCTGAATTAAAGGCGGCGCGTTATCCCGATAACGGTAAAAATCATACAGCGCTTCGCTGTCAACGAACGAGAGGTAGTGTTTTCCCCCCTCCTCCCTGGTAGACATGCAGGAGGAAAGGAAAAACAATACACAAAAAGTCAACGGGTAATATTTCATCTTTTAGTTACTTTCGTAAGGTCCGAAAACTCCTGTTACTTTATAATCCTGATTGGTGTCATCAAGCACGTACACGTAATATTCGTCTCCGCCTGGGCTTACCCGCACGACAATATGCCCCTCTACGGCTTTCATCCTATTTAGATTAGCTCCCAGCCGTGGTTTATTGGCTTCTGTCATATTGGTGGAGAACACCTGTGCGTTACTGTTTGCGGCAAACATCCGGGAGATCGTTTCCGTATTAGGGTGCACGTCTCTCCACGGATGGATGATTACCGTCTGTGGTTTCAAGCTGCTTAAAATAGCTGTGCCGTTACAGTTGGATGTAGCATGGTGGTTTGCTTTCATAACTTCCACTTGCTGCACGACATTTGCCACAGGTGCTTCAATATCTTTCCATGGATAGGTTGATCTGCCATTGTACTGTAAATCCCCCGCCGTGAAAAAGTTAAACTTCCCGTATGACAGCACAAAGCCTATGCTGAAGATATTTTCCGATCCACTTGCCAAGGCAACCTCCGGGCCGGGAGGAAGCGTATTAATCGCTCCCGTGCCGGTGCCGGTCCCTGTCCACACTACTCCATTTGAGCAGATATTGCGGATTTCAAAATCAGGATATTTTGACGGATTTTCCTGAAGTACGATCTGATTATTTTTGCCTACATCGAATTGCTCAGCAACCGCGCCTGTTGTTTCGGCCCAATCGATAAATTTGATATAGTTCGCTATCCTACTGTTAGGCTTCATGTCGGTCGGAAAATCATAATTCGGATACCCTCTGTCTATAATCTTGTCAAAGGCAATTTTTGCCCCTACTTCGGTGATCCCCCCCATTCGAAACGTGCCGGTAGGATCCAGAGGTAGACTGGCACTATAACTACCCATGTGATCGGGGTCAAAGTGGCTAAGCATAATGTAATTAAGCTTGTTGCTGGCTGGCTTGATAAAATGCCTTGTATAGTTGGTGACCACCAATCCGGGGGACACATTGCTATTTGGTTTTTGCGCGGGAGGTGGTATGTCATCGGTCGGCGAGATCAAAGATCCTGCCGCATCGATCAGCATCGTTGAACCATCGGGAAAAATCAGTAACTGGCTTTCTCCACGTCCGGTATTAATAGCATGGATATCAAGATATCCCTCTTCCCAGTCCGGTAAAACTTTCCCTATTAATGGGTTTTGCGGAGTCTCATCACCTCCGTTATCGCCTCCGTTGGAATTCTCTTCCCCACTTTTGCCACATGATAGCAAAATAATGATAAGAAACAGTCCAAACAATTTTATCTTTTGCATAATAATTTAAATTTATGAAATATACTCTCTCTTTAATATCCCGGATTTTGTTCTATATTGTCGTTAATCATGACTTCTCGGGATGGGACTGGAAAGAGGTACTGCCTGCTGGTAAAGTTCCTGGGCACAACTCTTCTTATTTTCCCTGTCTCATACATATCGGAAAAATCCACCAATCCATTTTCATCGATTTCGGGTAATGCGCCTTGTGGGAAGAAGTAGTCGCCGGAAGCAATATTCTCCTCTAATCCGATTTTTGTAGGTAATGCATATACAGGACGTGCTATTGCTATTTCAGCTAATCTCCAACGGATAAGGTCAAACCATCTCCTGTTTTCCCATGCCAATTCAGCACGACGCTCCATCCGGAGAATTTTTCTAAGTTTATCTTGGTCAGTTTCTGTCACCACAGGATATCGTGAGGTCTGGCTAGACGTCGCCGTGTATGCGCGAGCCCGCACCTGGTTGATTGCGTCTAATGCGGAATCATCGATTTCATTCAATTCTATCTTGGCCTCCGCATACATGAGTAGCACATCCGCGTATCGCATGATTATTATATTTGGATCCGCACGTTTATCAACGAATGCTTCATCAACCCCTTTTTTTAGAATTAAGCCGTTGTAAGAAGCAAATTGCGAAGTCAATTGGGTCTCCTGATTCACAATCAACGTGTTTGTTGTCAAGTTCATTATATGGGTAGCACCCGGATCATAAATAAAACCATGGAACGGAGTTCCAAATTCCACAACAACTTCAGATAACCTCGGATCCCTGTTTTCAAAAGGATTCTGAGGGTCAAATAAAGGAGATTCATCTACAGGAAGACCATCTGTGCAAGTATAAGCGCAAAATAATTCCCAGGAAGGTTGCGCGGTGCTGGTTCCACCAAGAAAACGAGGGAGGAAGGAACCGCCTGCCATGTTTGTTCCCGTAAGTATTTCTGAACGAGGGATAACAAAGATAAATTCAGGAGACACACTTGTGGTAGAATGGAATAAGCCGCCATAATCCGAGTCTAGGGAATAAACACGAAGATCAATACACTTGCTTGCGGCTTCCTTAGCTGTTTCATAATCCAGCATCCATGTTGCTGTTCTGGCTTTGAACGCATATGCGGCTCCTTTAGTAACTCTTTGGTCTCCAGTGCTGGTAATGGGGAGATGTTCGATAGCTAAATCAAAATCTTGATAAATCTGTATAAGTACGACGGCCTTATCTGTCCGGCCAGTCGCAAAAGCTTCATTAATAGTGATATATTCTGTTACAAGGGGAACATCTCCGTATAGAAAAACCAAATAAGAGTAAAAGCATGCCCTAAAGAAGCTGGCTTCAGCTCTCAATTGATTTATCCTATCTTCCGAAAGATTGCCTTCTGCATTATCCAGGCTGCTTAATATGGTATTTGCCCGTGAAATACCTTTATATGTGTTTGCCCATGTGTTTCTGGTGTCAGACCATTCACCCGTGATCGAACCGGCCACCCAGTCGTATAAATATTCGCGCTGGTTCCAGTCATCCGTCCAACGGTCCGTATTGTACAATCTCGTACCTTCCACATGCCAGATCGCACCCCGGTATAAATCATTCAGAGCTAACGTAATTTCATTCTCATTCTTATACCAGTTTTCACTGGATCCCTCAGACAGTGGATGTAAGTCTAAGTTCTGGCACCCCATTGCTATAAAGAGTGCCGGTATTATTGATATTAATAACTTCTTCATCTTCTTTTATTATTAGAATCTAATTTGAACACCAAAATTCCAAGTTTGAGCGATGTATGCGGTCAGTCCAGCCTCGGGATCCCATCCTTTAGGATAGTTATCAAAGGAAAACAGATCGTTTGCAGAGACGTATACCCGTAGATTCTGCATTTTCAAATAATTGCTCCAATTGCGAGGTAATGTATAGCCCAAAGTGACATTTTTAAGGCGGAAATAAGAACCATCAAACAGCCAATAGTCTGACATCTCATAGTTATTGCCGTCATAACTCATCTGCGAAAGACGCGGAAATCTTGCGTTGCTGTTTTGCTCGGGAGTATTATATTCGCTATAATAGTTGCCATCTACAAAGTCTGGAAACGTATGCCACGCTGCTGTTTGATAAACCATGTCTGTCTCAAGACGGCTGGTTCGTTTTCCTATCCCTTGGAACATCAAGGTAGCATCAAAATCTTTATATTCCAGACTTATACTACCACCATAATGATATCTTGGTAAAGAGCCTCCCAAAGGTACCCGATCATATTCTGGACTAATGACTCCATCGGGTTCACCATTTGGCCCACTTATGTCCATATATTTAACATCTCCTGGCCTTACCATCTGGCTCAACAAGGGGGAGTTGTCAATATCCTCCTGTGATTGGTATAATCCGTCAGAACGATAACCATACCAAGAATTGTATTCAACACCTTCCGTGATAATTTGATTGCCGAGAAATACTACTCCGGATAGGTCGCCCATCACTGATTTGTAATCCGATATATTAGCGGAAACTGAATACTTGAAGTCTCCAATTTGATCGCTCCAGCCTACTTGTGCTTCCCAACCTTTGGTATGCATTCTTCCCGCATTTTGATCCGGGTTATTGTAACCCATAAAAGATGGTATTTCAAGCGCAAGCAACATATCGTATGTGGTTTTTTTATAATAATCCGCACTTAGGGACAGCCTGTTCGAAAGTAGTGTCGCATCAAAACCAACGTTCCATGATTCGGTAGTTTCCCATGTGATATTTTGGATATTATAACTCATTTGAGCTGCCGATGTTTTGGAGACAATATTTCCGTTACCATCTATGAACAGAGCATTATTAAAATTCATAATCGCCTGATAGGGATAATTACCGATACGTTCATTACCTAAGTTACCCCAAGAAGCCCTAAGTTTGAAAAAATCGAGCGTATGAAGATTTAAATCTTTTATAAAAGACTCTTCTGTGGGCACCCAGCCTACTGCGATAGATGGAAAGCTTGCCCACCTGTAGTTCCTGTGAAACCTTGATGAGCCATCATAGCGAATGTTTGCCTGTAATAAATATTTGTGTGCATAATCATACGTTACTCTTCCAAAATATGAATTATAGGCATTTTCTACGGCATTTCCACTATTCTGCACATAATCTAGAGAGCCTCTATCTAAATAGGGGTAGTCTGAAAGCTCAAGATTGTCTGAGGATGCATTAAGTGCCTCTGAAAACCTATAGTAGTCTTCATAACCAGCCATAAGTGACAGATTATGGTTTTTACCAAGATTAGTGTTATAATTAGCCGTCAATTGTTTCGTCATCGTACGAAGTTCGGTTCGTGATTCGGCCAGGCTGGTCGTAAGGTTTCCTCCAACATAACCGGAAGTGGTAGTCGTATTATCATAGTCGTAATAAGGTATTTGCTTGATGAATTGTTTACCCTTCACGGATCGAATCGATGGAGCAATAACACCTGAGAAAGTCAGGTTTTTTATTGGTTTGAAGTTCAGTGCTAATCTTCCCACTAACTCGTCTCCCCAAGTATTATTGAAGCCACCATAATTTAATCTCGCCCATGAGTTTGTGCCATTTCGACCAGCAGAGATGCGACCGTCGGACCAATATGGACTTTCCAGTGGCCCATATTTATAAGCATGTGAAATTGGGTTATTGACAGGCTGTTTATTCTCTGAGCGTAAATAAGATGCGCTCACATCAGCTGATAAGAAATCTGTAATCTTAAATTCGTTATTAATACGTGAGGTTATTCTTTCAAAAGATCTGTGATTGTACAAGGCATCCTCATATTCGTAGTTGAACGAAGCCTTTGTTTTTACAAAATCATTACCATAGCTCATAGAAAGGCCATGAGCCGTACTGGTTGCATACTTTTTAAGAAGCTCATCTACCCAGTTGATTGTGGGATATAGATAAGGGTCAGTCAAATAATGGTTTGCATCATAGTCATTGATAAAGTCTTTACTATAGACACTGTATTCAGCGCCAGGTTGATTCCCTCCATCATTCCACGCCACTTCATTAATCATTTCCATATAGCGTATATGATTTACTGTTTCAGGAAACTGCGTGGGCATGATGACACCGTACATACCCTCGTATTCGAGATTCAGCTGATTGGTCTTTGCCCGTTTGGTTGTTATCAAGATTACACCGGCAGAAGCTCTTGCACCGTAGATAGATGCCGATGCGGCGTCTTTTAATATAGATATGCTTTCCACATCATTTGGGTTTATGCGGTCAATGCTTTCGACCGGTATGCCATCTACCAGAATTAGAGGGTTACTATCTCCAATGGTTGTAATTCCTCTTATCCTGATTGTTCCCGTAGCACCAGGTAAGCCGCTGCTCCTTGTCACTGATACCCCCGGGGCAGCTCCTTGCAAAGCTTGGGACAAAATCATCTCGTTTCTTTTCTCAAGATTTGTTCCATCCACGACAGCTACTGCGCCGGTGAGATCTCTTCTGCGTTGCGTGCCATATCCCACTACTACTACTTCATTCAGACTCGAGATATCCTCCTCCATTGAGATATCTATCCGATTTCCTGTAATTGATACCTCCATATCCCGCATTCCTATATAGGATACCTGCAGTGTGTTTGCGGAAGCGGGTATAACCAATGTATAACTTCCATCAAGATCTGTTGCTGTGCCAATAGTTGTGCCTTTCACTATTACGTTGGCTCCTATGATAGGCTCGCCTCCCGTATCTTTCACAACGCCGCTGATTGTTCTCTCTTGAGCCCAGAGGCTAATGGAGCAGAGAAGTAGGAGTAATAAGCTGACTGATTGCCTCAGTCTCCTTCTTAGTTTATTCATGTTTTTGTTTGTTTAAATGAGTCCACTAGGAAAAATCCAAGCTGACATTTTTTTGACTTATAATTCGCTTAACATTTTCTATATGATAGGTAGGATTTATCTTTCGAAATGTTCATTTTATTATTTCTTTCATGCCTAATTCTCATAAATAGCAATCTCATCAACCATTAATCTCGCTCGAGAATCGCTTTTTCCAATTCGGAAGCGTATGGGACCATCGAAGTCTAGCTCATATTCTTTGAAGTATTGTTCCTCAACGGTAGTAACCACTAAATCATCTCCTAATTGAGCCCAAGTAGTTCCAGAGTCTTGGGAATATTCTACTTTTACAGTGATAGGACCTGTTGTGACAGTGATATCATTAGCATTGGTTTTTGTCGCAGTACCGTAGTAGAAAGAGAGCTTGGATGCACCGTATGGCAAATCGAAGTCCATCTCCAGATATGTGGCGACATTGGCGTTCATCATCACTGCCCATGTGTCAATTTTGTGCACTATCGCAGCGGCGGAATTTGTATACATATTTGGCATTAACCATTCTCCCGTTGGGTATATTTCTGATTGTCTACCTGTTGGCCCTGCGCCGGTATGTGATCCTTTTCTAGCTCCTATAGGATTCTCAAATCCTTCCGGGAAATCGGGATAAAGCTCTTTGGCGGGCTCCGGTTCCGGTTCTTCGTAGTCTTCATCCACATAACCATACTTGGGCATTATCCGTGCTTTTTCCGCTCCATTCATTACATAGATCCAATCACCCGTGTCAAAATTAACATTGGCTCGTATCCGTACGTAATAGCCAAGGGTTTCAATCAGCCCTCCAAATCGATGAAAATCGTGCGAGGTTGTCGTGTAAGCATCAATCGGAATATCACTGTCCTTTGCCCCCAAGATCTGAGCTGTGTAGGAGGTCGCACCTTCTACCAGATCCCACGATACGGTAATACTTGAACTCGAGTATTCCGACATATGCACATTTTCTGGGGTTTTATTTGTAAAACCTCCAATGCCAGATGTCTCCTGTTTGCACGAAAATAGCGCTAGCAATAAGGGAAAAGCGACCAAATGACAATAATACATAGCTAGATTTTTCATATTATTAAAATTTACAATAATTAAAAGATTCAATTTTCAGGGAGTTTATTTTCTCACTTGATAATTTAAAGCAGGATCACGATCTCCTAATAACGGCTCATACTTGAAATCCGGTCCTCTGCGGGATTCGAACTCTTCCCATGCTTCCTCAATTAACGAAGGGGTAGTATAGAGATCAATCGCCGTAAGTGCAAACACCTTTGCCGCATTGATGAGCGCCTTGGTCCCGATTGTGGTGCCGCCTGCGGCCGTCCAATGCCAACTATGAGCGGAGCTGCCCGGAATAAAAGAGGCCGTATCAAAACCAATAGTGGGGACATTCCACGAGACGTCGCCCACATCGGTGGAGCCGCCTCCCGTTGAAGGCCTTTCCTCCGGAAGAGGTTGAATTGCGGCCACCCTGTCCAAAACTGATGGCTTGACCCCCAGTTGTTCGGTCATCTGTACGGCGAAGGCGCGCTCCCGGTCATCGTACTGGACACCTCCCACGGCTTCAAGGTTTTTTTGTATCAGCTCAGCCAACGTGCGGTTGGGTAATTTTTCATAAAAACCCGATATGATTTCTCTTTCTACCGTTGTTTGTGTGCCCAGTGCCGCTCCCTCTGCCGCTTGGTCTACCCAGGCCACCAAATCCTTCAGCGCATCCCGGTTGGGATGCCGGATATAATAGGAAACAGTGGCCAATTCGGGTACTACATTGGGTGCATCACCTCCATGGGTAATTACGTAATGGATGCGTGATGCTGAAGGGATGTGTTCACGCAGCATATTGACCATGTAGTTCAGCGCCTCTACACCATCAAGGGCGGATCGTCCATTGTGAGGGCTGCCTGCCGCATGGGACGCTTTGCCATGAAATGTGTAGTCTACCATTTGAACAGCTGTGTACCCATTTCCCACATTCACTATATTTCTTGTGCCGGGATGCCAGTCCATTACCACATCTACACCCTTGAAAAACCCGTCACGCGCGAGATAGACCTTGCCTCCTCCTCCCTCCTCGGCTGGGGAGCCAAACACCTTGATGGTGCCTTGGCGGTTGGTGGCGTCTAGCCACTCCTTAATAGCCACCGCGCCTGCCACACCCCCTGTCCCGAGCAGGTTGTGCCCGCATCCATGTCCACTGCCACCTTCCTCTATGGGTTTTTGATAAGCCACTGTGTCTTGAGACAATCTTGGTAACGCGTCAAACTCTGCCAGAATACCGATCACGGGTTTGCCGCTTCCGTATGTGGCAATAAAAGAAGTCGGCATGCCGGCCATTCCCGTTTCTACCTTAAAGCCCTGTTCCTGTAAGTGTTTCTGCAGAGTATTTGAACTCTTAGTTTCTAAGAAACCAAGTTCTGGAGTAGCCCATATCTCTTTTTGTATCTGATCATAAACATGAAATGAGCGGTCAAGATGTTCAAGTGGCAGATTGGTCTGTTTCTGCGCTAAGAGTGTAAAAGGCATCATGGCGATGAGTACCCATAACTTTTGCTTTGTTTTCACGGTCAATAAGGAGCACCTAATTGACTCTTCTGACAGGCGCTTACCTGAATGCTGAATCATTTTCTTTATACATGCATGCATAATTATTTTTATTTATGTCTAAATTGATGTTAAATAGTAATAAAATCATTTTGCTTAAATCCGTTGATTCCTGAAATGATTGAACCGGGGCTATATTGATTTTCTGTTTTTCGAAGCTGCAAAGAAAGGGAACTTCCGTTTAAAGTTGAGCTATTTCATATTAAGAGTTTATTACATCTTAACCCATGCCCCGGCAACGGTACATACAGCGGCTGCACGGTTCACTGCGGTGCGGTGTGCCTTTTCCAGTGTCTCACCTGCCAGCAAAGATGTGATAAATGCACCGGTGAATGAGTCACCCGCCCCCACTGTATCCACAACATCTACCTTGGGTGTCTCCACAAAGGAGGTGGATGCCGAGGAAAAGATCATGCTGTAATCTGCTCCTGCCGTGAGAATCAGGTATTTCAGATTATAGGTGTCCATTAGTAACTTGCAGGCATCCTGGTTGTCGGATGCATCAATGGGAAATATTTCCTTCAATGTGTCTAATTCGTCATCATTTAGTTTAAGAATGTTGCATTGTTTTATGGATTCTTCAATAAGCCCCGGGGAGTAAAAAGGAGGGCGCAAGTTGATGTCGAGTATCCGGAACGACTCCCGCGGAACCAGGGAGAGAAATTTTCGGATTGTCTCTCTTGAGGTGGTGGAGCGCTGGGCCAGTGTGCCGAAACAAACAGCATCGACCTTACGGGCAACCTCCTTTATTGAGGTGGTTAACGGGATGTAATCCCATGCTACCTCTTCCGTGATGGTGTAGGAGGGCACCCCTTGACTCAATTCCACTTTCACCGTGCCGGTCGGATAACCCACCTTTGCAATGAGATGGTTAATCCCTATGCCATTTATCAGATCCATTATTTCTTCACCGAGTTCATCATTGCCTATGGCACTGATTGCATAGCTTTCGGCTCCCGATCCGGCGGCGTGATAGGCAAAGTTCACGGGAGCTCCTCCCGCCTTTTTTCCTGTTGGGAACATATCCCAGAGAAGTTCACCGATTCCGGCAATTATAGGACGATTTTTACTTTTCATGATTCGTTTATGATATTAATTTCTCTGAAAATTAAAGTTTCTCTTTATTGAGTTTTACAATCGAGAAGAATTTAATCCCGTTTTCCCGGAAAGGGGGTAATTTCACACATTTGTGCTTTCACGCTTAACTGTTAATTTATTTACAATAGTATCCAGTAAAGCCAATACACCCTTGCTCTTCAACCCGTCCACCATCTTTATATACGTTTTTACAAAAGTGGAGGCGTTCTTGAGATCGATACTCCTGAAAGCGGAAAGGTTTAGGAAATCAATCGGGGCATTGCTTTCAATCAGCTGCATATCCTCCATTGTCAGCCAGGGGTCATTGATGTCAAAGGGCACGTCTTTGTCGTCGACCCGGTATTTGAGATAGTGGCGGTAGGAGGCAATAGAGAACGCGACCCGGCTCATGTCTGCGCCATCACGGATCATTTTGCTAAGGTTGGGCATCATGTAAACCGGAAATTTAGATGCCCCATCGGCACAAAGCCGGCTTATCTGATCGCTTACGGAGCGGTTGCCAAACCGTTCGATCAGTGTCTTTTTATAAAGATCCAGATCAGTGCCATTCGGGACAGACAGGTAAGGAGTAATGTCGATATCCATATAGTCGCGGAGCAAACGTTCGAAGCGGGGATCATGCATCGCATCGTCTACTTTTCGATAACCACTAAGAAAAGCGGGGTAAGAAAGCACGGTATGGGAAGCGTTTAGCAGGCTTAATTTCATGTTTTCAAAAGCGGTCACATCGTTCGTGAACTCTACGCCTACCTGTTCCCATGCCGGACGCCCGGCTATAAAGTTGTCCTCGATCACCCATTGGATGAAATCTTCACAATAGACAGGAACTTCGTCCCGCGTGTTGTTCTGTTTATTCAACCTTATTACATCATCCGGTGTGGTGGCAGGTGTGATACGGTCTACCATGCTATTGGGAAAGGTTACGTTCTGTTCCACCCATGCGGCAAGTTCTTTGTCCTGTACGGTAATAAAGGACATAAAAACCCGTTTTGCCGTATCTCCGTTGTGTTGCAGATTGTCGCAGGTGAGGAACGTGACGGGACCCGAGCCGTTTTTCATGCGGGCGCGCAACCCTTCGGCGACATAACCGAAAACCGTTATTGGCTTGCTCGGGTTAGCTAGGTCATGCTGGACGTATTCGTCATCCAGTATAAATTCTCCGGTCGACCTGTCAATATTGTATCCTCCCTCTGTGATAGTACATGTGATGATTTTCACATTCTTGTCGGCAAACTTCTTGATGCCTGCTTCAGAATCTTCCACGGCCCAGATCAAATCAACCAGTGAACCGATGGAGTAGACGCTGTCTTTTCCGTTTCTTCCACATACGGTAACTGTATAAACATTGTCCTGCCGCTTCAGGGCTTTCACGACCCTTTCGTCATCCGGAAGCAGGCTGAGCCCGCAAATTCCCCACTTTTTCTGACGGGGGTCTTCCAGCAGTTTATTGGTATAAAATGCCTGATGGGCCCGATGAAAATTTCCTACACCAATATGCAAAATCCCAGTAATGATTTGGTCTCTATGGTAACTGTATGATACCAGATGCTCTTTCATGTTTTCGTTTTATAATTAGCCTGCACAAATATAAGTTGGACGCCGGTTGATTGGAAAGAGGAGTTGTTAATTTTTTTTGCAAACGATCCCGCAAACGTTCCCAATTTTTGCAAACGTTTGCATGAAAGGCTCCCTTAATGTTAATGAAGAGAATTATTGCCGCCTTTTCTTCATTCCATTTATTTTTGATTACCTTTGTTTAGTTTGTAATAGAGGTATCTATATTGATATGAGACCTAAGCGTGCCACGATAAAAGACATTGCCAGGCATCTTGGCTTATCTGTTTCCACTGTTTCCCGCGCTCTCAATAATAACGAGAATATTAAAAAAGAGACAAGGGAGCTGATAATGGAGACTGCCCATCAATTGAATTATAGGAGTAACCCGATCGGTTTAAGCCTGAAACATGGAGTAACAAATACAATTGGGGTATTGGTTCCGGAGATGACTACCCCGTTTGCCGCGGAAGTAGTTTTGGGAATACAGGAGACGCTTAATAAAAAAGATTATAAGGTTATTATCGCGCAGTCTAATGAAGATCCGGAAAAGGAGAGGGAGAACCTTCTTTTGATGGAGAACTTTATGGTAGACGGGATCATCATTTGTTCGTGTGATTACAAGGCCAATAAGAATGAATATCTTAGACTGCAGAACCATGGAGTCCCCATTGTATTTTATGACAGGATTCCTTTTGGGATGGAAGTCCCGAATGTTGTTGTAGATGATTATGCGGAATCTTTTTTTATGGTTGAGCATCTCATCCGTTCGGGGCGTAAAAGGATTGTTCATATTCAAGGTCCCGATTATATTTATAATACGGTTGAAAGGGCACGCGGATATAAAGATGCTTTAAAAAAGTTTGAGCTACCTCTTGATAGCTCATTGATCATCAAAACCGGAATGACGTTTGATGATGGCCGGATGGCCGCGGAAACACTTCTTAAAAGGAATATTTCATTTGACGCGATTTTTACTTTCACGGAAACACTGGCACTTGGTATAATGAATTATTTGAAATATAATCGAGTGCAGATACCCGCGGAGGTGGCAGTGGCAAGTTTTTCGGGAACAAGCCTGTCGACCGTGGTATATCCACAACTCACGAGTATTGAACAACCGAAAAAAATGATGGGAGAAACTGCCGCGAACTTGATCTTGGAAAAAATCACAACCCCTTCTATTCCGAATAAAAGGATCGTGTTAAGTTCGGAAATTAAATTACGGGCCTCTACGGAGGGGTTGCCATCAATATACATTCAATGAGCAAATCTCAAGAATGAATTGAACCTGCCACCGTGAATGAAAATCCCAATATATCGGAGAAAGTCACTGAAGTTAGACTTTTTCTCCGTTCGGCAAAGTAAATAAATTCCCTTTGCTCTCACTTATCGAGAAAGTTGATTTTATTGTACCTTTGCGGTTCCTAATTTAGAAAAGATGCCCGAATACAAGGTAACTTCCTGCCCTCTTTTTTTTTATCTTTCCGAGGAGGAGATTGATGAAATTTTGGAACGCTCGGTCGTGGAGACACGAACGGTGGATAAGGGCAATCACGTGGTCCGGCGAGGTGATTCCATCCAGTCTTTATATCTGCTCATGGACGGGCTGGTGCGGACAGAGATGGTCACAAAAGAGGGGAACATACTGGAGATCGAGTTTATAGAGCCGGTCAGGCCATTGGCTCCTGCCTTCCTGGTGGCTTCTGAAAACCGTTACCCGGTAGACGTGATCACCGCTGAGCGGAGTGTCTTTTATATCATTCCCAAATCGATGTGGCTCAAAGAGCTGATGTTGAACGAAACGCTGCTGACCAACTTCATGAAGATGAATTCCAATATGACGGTCTTCCTTTCAAAGAAAGTACAGATGATGTCGATCAAAAGCATCAAAGGAAAATTATCGCTCTACATATTGGAGAACACGACTCCTCTGAATAATTCGTTTATGTTGAAGCGTACCCAAACGCAGTTAGCGGAATATTTCGGGGTACAACGTCCCTCTTTGGCGCGTACCTTGGGAGAAATGATCCGGGAGGGAATCATCTCGCTCTATAAAAAAGAGCTGAAGGTGTTGGACAGGAGCAGGTTAGAGGAGTGGGCTTAAGTTTTCTAAAAGAACCATCAAAGGGCCAGTTATCCGTTAAAAAACGTCAATCATCTCTTTATTAGTTGTATAAGGCGTTGTGTGTTTAACACTTGAAGTGAAAATATTTGTACCTTTGTCGCCGGCTTAGGAAAGGGATCTTCCCTTTTTTAAATATCGAAAGGAAAAAAGATGCATCCGATTACGTTGGTGGGTGCTTGATGCGGGTAAGTACAACCTGCCCGATGTCAATCATGCCTCTTGGATGTCAAAGACAAACTACGGAAATACTTATGTGTATACTACAAAAACGATTCTCCTTAGGGTGGATTCTCCTGTGCTCACTTCTTTTATTTTCTTCTTGTAAAGAGACAGCGGAAGTCCATCCTGTCGTGGAGACCGAAGATGTTTCACGTGACAACATCGAGATTCATGGCTATTATGTAGGGTCCATCCGGGCCTACAGGAACGTGGAGATACACGCGAGGGTGGAAGGATACCTGGAAAGGATGACGTTTGAAGAGGGGAAAAGGGTCGAGGAAGGAGAGCCCCTCTTTTATATAAACAACGACGTGTATAGAGCCCGCGTGGAAAGAGCCCGGGCAATGCGTTTATCATACCGGAAACTTTACGATTCCGCGCGTTCATACCATCAGTTGGCGCAATTGCAATATATCAACGGCATCGTGGCTTATCTGGACGTGCTGGACGCGCAACGCCAGTTGTTTGACGCTGAGATCGCGCTCAACGACGCGACGCTCCTTGAATTGATCGCTACCGTGGATATGTATAAGGCCTTGGGAGGAGGGATTGAGCGTTAATGCCTTTTATTCCGGAGTATGGTTGCTTTTGAGCGCGATTCCTAATTCATCCAGTTGCGCCTTCTCCACATCTGACGGGGCGTCGATCATCACGTCTCGGCCCGACGTGTTTTTAGGGAAAGCGATGGTATCGCGAATGCTATCCAGCCCCGCGAAGATAGAGACAAAACGGTCCAATCCAAAGGCGATTCCACCGTGCGGAGGGGCGCCGTACTGGAAGGCGTTCATCAGGAATCCGAATTGTGCTTCGGCCTGCTCTTCGGTGAAACCGAGCACTTCGAACATCTTCTTCTGCAAGCCGCTGTCGTGTATACGAATGGAGCCGCCTCCAATTTCCACACCGTTTATCACCAAGTCGTACGCGTTGGCGCGGACGGCCCCCGGATCGGTGTCAAGCAGCGGGATATCTTCTTTTTTGGGAGAGGTGAAGGGGTGGTGTTTCGCGAAAAAACGACCCAGTTCCTCGTCCTTTTCCAACAAGGGAAAATCTACTACCCATAGGCATTTATAATTCCCCTTATCGCGCAGCCCCAACCGCGAACCCATCTCCAAGCGCAGTTCACCCAACTGCTTCTGGGTTTTTTCGGTCTCTCCCGCGAGCACCAGGATCAAGTCGCCGGGCATGGCCTCGCACCGTTCGGCCCACTTCTTGAGGTCGTCCTCGTTGTAGAACTTGTCGACGGACGATTTGAGCGTGCCGTCTTCGTTGCAGCGGAGGTAAATCAACCCTTTGGCCCCTATTTGAGGACGTTTCACGAAGTCGGTCAACTCGTCTACCTGCTTGCGGGTATACGAAGCGCATCCGGTGGCACGAATCGCGCCGACGTATTCGGCAGAATCAAACACCCCGAACCCGCAGCCGGTGGTGAGGTCCTTCATCTCCACGAACGTCATCTCGAAACGGGTGTCCGGCTTATCCGATCCGTATAGCCTCATGGCATCGGCGTAGCTGACGCGGGGGAAACCGGGAATATCGATCCCTTTAACCTTTTGGAAAAGGTGCTTGGTTAATCCTTCAAACGTGTTTAACACGTCTTCTTGGTTCACGAACGACATCTCGCAGTCGATCTGGGTGAACTCCGGTTGACGGTCGGCTCTCAGGTCTTCATCCCGGAAGCATTTCACGATCTGGAAATAGCGATCGAACCCCGATACCATCAACAGCTGTTTAAAGAGCTGCGGCGATTGGGGCAAGGCGTAAAATTCGCCCGGGTTCATCCGGGAGGGGACGATAAAGTCGCGGGCACCTTCGGGGGTGGAGCCGATCAGTACCGGCGTTTCCACTTCCAAGAAATCCCTCTCGTCCAAGTAACGGCGTGTTTCGAAGGCCATCTTGTGGCGCAGTTCCAAGTTTCGACGCACCGTGGCACGCCTGAGGTCCAAGTAGCGGTACTTCATTCTCAGGTCGTCTCCCCCGTCGGTATCCGTTTCTATGGTGAAAGGGGGTGTTTTAGAAGCGTTCACTACCGTTAGCTCGCTTGCGATGATCTCAATCTCCCCGGTGGGAATGTGCGCGTTCTTGCTCGACCGCTCTTTCACGGTGCCGGTGACCTGGATTACCCATTCCCGGCCTAACTTGTTGGCCTGTTCACACAGTTCGTGATCCACTTCTTGGTTGAACGATAATTGGGTAATGCCGTACCGGTCACGCAGGTCGATAAAGGTCATCCCTCCCATTTTGCGGATCTTGGAGACCCAGCCGCTTAATGTCACCTCCTTGTTCACGTCTGCCAGGCGAAGCTCGCCGCAAGTGTTGCTTCTGTACATAGAATATTTGTTGTTGAGAATGAAATACGAGTGCAAATGTACGAATATCTCGTGTGAATTGCACGTGAAACCGGAAAAATAGCCGATTTTCCGCCGGTACAAGCCCGGTTCCTCCTTATATGTTTAATAGAGTAGCTCTAGAGTAGCTATAATATGACACCTTTGAAAATAAATAGTTTTAATCATATGAAACGAGCATGAGAATTGTTCTCGCACATGATTAAAGCGAGTTCCATACACCATAGTGTAAAAAATGAATTAATCGTATGAAATTGACGGGAAGTTTGGGGTTATCCAAAATTAATAGTATTTTTGCATCCGGTTTTACAAATCAATTCGCAGTTTAGAATCGGCTTACAATTTAAAACCAATTCGCAAATTTTCGGGGTGTAGCACAGTCCGGTTAGTGTACCTGCTTTGGGAGCAGGGGGTCGCGAGTTCGAATCCCGCCACCCCGACGTTGATTATTAAGCACTTATCAGTACTTTCTGGTAGGTGCTTTTTCTATATGGGAAAACAATAATACAAATCTTTACCTTTTCGGTGAACTCCAAATTTGGTGAGCTCCTAAATTAGCAAGACAAATGGTGACACATTTATTGAGATGGATGGGCTCATCCCCAGGTGTCTTGCAGCTTTGGTTACATTCAAGAAATCGAAGCCCTCTTCCAAAAAAATAAAAAATACTATTCGAAAACACCGTGTTTTAACGCGTTTAAATTTTATAATCAAGATTTTTGTATATATTTGCGATACCAAAACCTGTTGCGGGTATTAATTAAAAAATCTTAGCAAATGAAAAAATGTAATTTTCTCAAGACCATGGCCGTGCTAATCCTTGCGATGCTATGGATCCCCCTTCAACATGTAGATGCTTGCTCAAGAGTGGTGTACAAGGGGCCGGAAAACACCATCATCACTGCCCGGTCCATGGACTGGAAAGATGAGATTGACCCCAATCTCTGGATATTCCCCAAGGGGTTGGAGCGGTCCGGGAACGTGGGCGACATGTCGCTGAAATGGACTTCGAAGTACGGAAGTGTTATAACCAGCGCGTGGGATATCGCCACGACCGACGGGATCAACGAAAAAGGACTGGTGGCTAATATCCTTTGGTTGGTAGAGAGCGAATATCCTGCATTCGACAAGGACGGGTCAAGACAGGGCGTTACCATTGCCGCGTGGGCGCAGTATGTGCTGGATAATTTTGCAACGGTGGACGAAGCCGTGGAAGAACTGCAAAAAGAGGAGTTCGTGGTGGTTTCTGATTTTATCCCCGGAACAGAGAAATTCACTACCCTGCATCTTTCCCTTTCAGACGCGACCGGGGATAACGCTATCTTCGAGTACATCGGGGGCAAGCTGCAAATCCATCACGATCCATCGTACGTGGTAATGACCAATTCCCCTGTATACGAGGAACAGCTCGCCATTAATCAATATTGGGAAGGAATCCCGGGCACCATCATGTTGCCGGGCACCAACAGGGCAGCCGACAGGTACGTAAGGGCGCACTATTATATCAATGCCATCCCCCAGACCACAGACGTGCGTATCTCTGTTGCCAGCGTGTTCAGTGTTATCCGGAATTGTTCCGTGCCGTACGGTATCTCGTCACCCACCGAGCCTAATATTTCATCTACCCGGTGGAGAACGGTATCCGACCAAAAGAACCTCGTGTATTACTTCGAAACGGCGAAAACACCAAATACGTTTTGGGTGGATTTGAAAAAAATCGACTTCAGCGAAAACGCGAAGACAAAGAGACTTAGCGTGAGCAAAAACGAAACATACGCCGGCGAGGCATCCGCTCATTTCGTTGAAACAGAGCCATTCGTGTTCATCGGGCTATGATCAACCAAGGTTCCCTAAAACAAGGTAAAGAAGATGGGTGGAGGGCCGGATTTTAAATGAAAATCCGGCTGTTTTTCCATACTCTACAGGAGCAATGCATCATACTTCCTCTTCACGCGTGCCCGTTGAGCTACAATTGCCGAAAACCTGGTAACGCGAAGAGGAATACACGAGAAACCTGAATAATTATGCGTGAATGGCCTCGCTTAACGATACACTTGCTGTTTTGCCTTTGCTCGGCGATGGTATACCCTCAAGACATTCAGGTCCCGCTGGAAATATCGGTACGTGCGTATACCAGTTTGCGGGGGCATCTGGCTGCCTATGACCAAGGATTGGAGGTTCAGGACAACGCGTCCAGAATGGGAGCGGAACTGGGTATTAAAAAAGAAAAGCTCACTTTCATCGCGGGTGCCGAAGTTCAGGTAAATATGTTCAGGGGTGGTTCGTCTTTCAATGCAGATGGAAACCTTGCCGGCGGGTTCCTGACGATCCAGTCTGAACAGGGACAACAGGTCTTTGGCAGTCGGCTGGGATATTTAGGAGTAGATTTTGATAATTACGGCTCCCTTACCATCGGGAAGCAATCGAGCGTCTACCGTGATATTACATCGTACACCGACCGGTTTAATGTTTTTGGCGCAAGAGCGTCTGCCACCTTTATCGGAGGTACGGACGGCGGCGCGAACGGAACCGGAAGGGCGGATCAATCCATTATCTACCGAAACCGGGTAGGGGGCTTGGCTTTGGGGACCCAACTTCAGGCAAGAGGAGGGAGTAACAACCGGCTTGTTGATGGAATCGGTTTTTCGGCCCAACTGGAGGCTAAAAGAAATTTCCAAGTAGGAGCGGCATTCAACCGAGCATTCCTCAGCAAAAAACTTTTAAATGGCGGTACGGTAATAGGTCTTGCAGGCCATCCCACGTATATCTCTTTGGGGGCTAAATATGTCGGTCGGAAAGTAGATGCTGGCATTGTAGGCGTGCTGCAGAAGAATGGAGATTTTACAAGCGGATATTATGATGACCCGGTGTCGGGGGTGGTGGAGCCCACGGTAGTGTTTGATGCCAAGGGACTGGAGATCTTCGGGAAATATAAACTGTCTAAATTTGCCTTCTTGGCGGGTTACAATTTATATGTTCCCGACGTGACGGGTAGAACATCCATATCCGGTAGACATCTTGTGAATGCAGGGTTTAGGAAAAACGACTTGATCGCAGGGATTGTATACCAGCCCATGGAGTTTATCCAAGTATATAGCGAACAACGAATTTCAATGGGAAAAAACGCGTTGGGTGAGAAAGAGAAAAGCGTGTTTGCTATCGGAATGAAAATAGACCTTTCCACGAATTATTACAAACGAGCAATGTTTAACTAAATTGGAACAGGCTTATAAAAAGAACCGATAAAATTTCAACAATTGATATTAATGCAAAATATGTATATTATGCAGGGCGACCCTCTTTTTTACGTTAGGCAGCCTCTTGTCACGGCAGGGGGTATTATCTTGGGATTTGTTTTAAATTTCGCGACCTCCTTGGTGAAACGGGACAATAGAAGCGATTTCATCGTTTTTCTTGTTTTGGTCTTCGTATTTGTAGGGGTAGCCTTTTTGATTATTGCCTTGTACCGGATATTAAACAGGGACTATAGTCGTAAAGAGGCATCCAAGTATTACCGAAGGTCATTGCATTTTTTTCTGACGGGGGTGATCTTTTCGTTCTCGGGAGGCCTCTTGAAAGTGATTCACACTTTCTTTTTATCCTGAAGAAGACGCCGCGAGGAGTATCCCGCGAACCGTCGAAGGTAGAAGATTGCGAAGGGGCAACTTATTGTTCCTTGATGACCTCCGCGAAGTCTTCCAGGTGCTCGTCCACGTAATGCGCGATAAGGGCGAGTTCTTCTTCTTCGAGATAGAAAAATTTCTCTTCCAACTCGTCGAACTGCTCGAAATCAACGTACATGGCCATGAACTCCTCCTCGGTGGTCTCTCTTTCCAACTCCTCCCGGTGAACATCGTAAATCTCCTTGGCCTTGTAAAGGATCTTGGATAGCCCTTTCGCGCCCATCAGCCGTAATGCCTTCGCGACCGGGTTGTTAAAGAGGTATCCCCCGTAACCGTTCTGGATCAGTTGCACGAATCCCCCTTCGTTGATCTCCCCCGTGAAGAACCGGAGCGCGAGCAAGGTATGCTGGTAGCCGTTGAGCCGATCCATGTTGTCGGGCGTGATATCTCCGCCCAACGCTTCAAGATAAGCATCGGTAAATAGTTTCAGGAACTCGTCCATCCCTTTTTCGGCGGCCTCGATAAGTTTGCTTTCGTGAATTTGTATCATAAGTTAGCGTATAACGTGAAACAGTTATAGGTGAATCCGGACAAATGCGTATACAGCCGGGCGTGGCGCCAAGCTTGCTTGAGCGACGCCGAGGCGACCGCACATACTACAAATGTACCCAATTTATTGCTTCCCGGGCCACGAACGAAGCGGTTATTTTTGCAGCGCATGCGGTTTTCAAAAGAAAATCATGTAAATTCGCGGGAAGTAACCCCTTAAACAATAATCTTGAAATGGTAGTAAGACCTTTTAAGGGCATTCGCCCGCCCATAGCGTTCGTGAAAGAAGTGGCTTCACGCCCGTACGACGTGTTAAATTCCGAGGAAGCCCGTGAGGAGGCCAAGGGAAACGAGAAATCGCTCTACAGGATCATTAAACCGGAGATCGACTTCCCCGCGGGAAAAGATGAGCATGACCCGGACGTGTACGAGAAAGCTGCCGAAAATTTCCGGCTATTTCAGGAGGGTGGTTGGCTGGAACAGGACGAGAAGGAGATGTATTACGTCTACGCGCAAACCATGAATAGCAAGACGCAATACGGCTTGGTGGTGGGTGCCCACGTGGATGATTACATGACCGGGAAAATTAAAAAACACGAGCTTACCCGGCGCGATAAAGAAGAGGACCGGATGAAGCACGTGCGGGTGACCGACGCCAACATCGAGCCGGTGTTTTTTGCTTACAAGTATAATAGCGAGCTTGACGAGATTGTTCGCGCGGTAACGGCGCGGCAACCGGAGTATGATTTCGTGTCGGTCGACGGGGTCGGGCACCACTTCTGGCTAGTCTCTGACGATGACGATATCCGCCGCGTGACGGAAGCTTTTGCTACGATGCCGGAAATGTATATTGCCGATGGACACCATCGTTCAGCGGCAGCGGCCTTGGTGGGCGCGGAAAAGGCTAAAAATAACCCCAATCACCGGGGAGATGAAGAGTATAACTACTTTATGGCAGTCTGTTTCCCGGATAACCAGTTAACCATCATCGATTATAACCGAGTGGTAAAGGACCTGAACGGGCTGACTCCCGATGAGTTTATTCAAAAACTGGAACACCATTTCGTGGTGGAGCCGACCGGCTCGGAGATTGAAAGACCGCGTAACCTGCATAACTTCTCCATCTACTTGGATGGGCGGGCGTTCAACGTGACGGCAAAACCGGGCACGTTCGATGACACGGACCCTATCGGCCAACTCGACGTGACCATTACCTCGAACCTTATCTTGGACGAAATCTTGGGAATCAAGGATCTTCGCAGCGACACCCGCGTTGAGTTCGTGGGAGGAATCCGGGGGCTAAACGAGCTCAAGCAGAGGGTAGATAGCGGCGAGATGGCCCTTGCCCTTGCCTTGTATCCTGTTTCGATGAAACAACTGATGAATATAGCGGATACCGGCAGTATCATGCCCCCGAAAACCACGTGGTTTGAACCAAAGTTGCGGTCGGGGCTCGTGATTCACTCGTTAAAATAGTCCTTTTATCTTTTTTTATAGGATCAGGAGGATCATTTGTATTAATTTTGCGGGAATAGCATCTTTTTCGTAACAAATTAAAAGTAGGTCTATGGCACATCATGATTTAGATGAACTGGATGAGAAGATTCTCAAGCTTATCGTGGATAACGCGCGTGTTCCTTTTTTGGAAGTAGCGAGAGAATGTAACGTGTCGGGCGCCGCCATCCATCAGCGGGTTCAAAAATTGACTAACCTGGGAGTGGTCAAGGGCTCTGAGTTTATCGTGGACCCGGAAAAATTGGGATACGAGGCTTGTGCTTTTGTGGGCATCTTCCTTACCTCACCTTCCACGTTTGATCACGTGGTGAAAGAACTGGAGAAGATACCCGAGGTGGTGGAATGCTACTATACTACCGGCCAATATGACCTTTTGATAAAGGTGTTCGCGAAGAATAACAAAGACCTGCTCCGCATCATTCATAACGAGTTGCAACCCCTTGGTTTAGCACGGACAGAGACGTTAATCTCGTTTAAGGACGCGTTCCGGAAAAAATTTCCCATAAACTTCATCTCCCGCTAAACCAAGCACGTGGATCGCGGGTAAGGGATAAGGGATGATGTGAAACACCTGTTTTCGTTCGAGAGAGAAAAATATATAATTATTTCAGGAGAAAATTAACAAAACAATGACCACACGTAGAAATTTCATTAAAAAAACGGCCGCGGGGCTCTCCTTGCTTGCCGTTCACCCCTCCATGGCCGTATCATCGGTGACGGGGGCCCGGCAGCAGACATATGTGTCTAACCGACCGTCCCCGGGCGATCGGCATTTCATGTCGACCGCCGTCGAGAGCACGATCGCGAGAGTGAAAGCCAAGATAAAAGACCCTAAAATGGCTTGGATGTTCGAGAACTGTTTCCCGAACACGTTAGACACCACTGTCCAGTTCCGGATGGTCGATGGGAAGCCCGACACGTTCGTGATCACGGGAGACATCGATGCCATGTGGCTCCGGGATTCCTCCGCGCAGGTCTGGCCGTACTTGTCACTCACTAAAAACGATGAGCCCCTGAAACAGCTCATCGCGGGAGTCATCCATCGGCAAACGAAATGCATCCTGATCGATCCCTACGCCAACGCTTTTTATCCCGAACCCCGGCCAGAGGGAGATTGGCAAGAGGATCTTACCCAAATGAACCCGCTGGTGCACGAGCGCAAATGGGAAATCGACTCGCTCGCGTACCCCATCCGGTTAGCGTACAATTATTGGAAAATAACCGGGGATACCTCCGTGTTTGACGCGGACTGGACAAAAGCGATGAACCTGGTGGTGCAAACATTCAAAGAACAACAACGTAAAGATGGCCTCGGACCGTACAAATTCCAACGAAAAACAGAGCGTCAGCTGGACACGTTAAACAACGATGGATGGGGCAACCCGGTGAACCCGGTGGGGCTGATTATCTCATCTTTCCGTCCATCGGATGATGCCACTACATTCCAGTTCTTGGTTCCCTCCAATCTCTTCGCCGTAACCTCGTTGAAGCAGGTGGCCGAGATTGCCAAAAAGGTGACCAACGATGCCACCTTGGCCGCGGAAAGCTCGGCACTCGCCGAGGAGGTGGCAACGGCAATCCAAAAGCATGCCATCGTGGAGCATCCAACGTACGGCAAAGTGTACGCGTTCGAGGTGGATGGCTTCGGGAACGCTTACTTCATGGATGACGCGAACGTGCCAAGTCTCTTGGCCATGCCCTACTTGGATACCATTGACGTGAACGATCCGGTCTACCAGAACACCCGGAAGCTGGTGCTGAGCAGCGATAACCCCTATTTCTTCAAGGGAACCGCCGGAGAAGGAATCGGTGGGCCGCATATCGGGTACGACATGATCTGGCCCATGAGCATCATCATGCGAGCCCGCACCACCACCAACAACGAGGAGATCAAGCACTGCCTGCGCATGTTGCGGGATACCGATGCCAATACTGGCTTCATGCATGAATCCTTCCATAAAGACGATCCCTCTAATTTTACCCGTAGCTGGTTCGCGTGGGTGAATACCTTGTTCGGGGAACTGATCGTGGACCTGGATGCCGAAGGAAAAATGAATCTCGTGAACAGCTTGTAAAACAATTAGAACGAATTAAAACCGCCATACTAACGAAGGCGTAAAAGATTTAAAGGATGAAAAATTACAGGATGCTTATTCCTATACTGCTCGTGTCTATATCGATGTTGAGTATAGGGAAAATAGAAGCCCGCACGTACACCGATCCGGTGGATTACGTGAACATACTAATGGGTACCATGTCAGAATTTGCCCTTTCCAACGGGAATACCTACCCGGCTATCGCGGTTCCCTGGGGTATGAACTTCTGGACACCGCAAACCCGTAAGATTGGAGACGGATGGCAATACGCGTATACCGATTATAAACTCAACGGCTTCAAGCAAACACATCAACCCAGCCCATGGATGAACGATTACGGGCAGTTCTCGATTTTTCCCATGGTGGATAAGATGGAGTTCGATCAGGAAAAACGAGCCAGTTGGTTCTCGCACAAGGCAGAGGTGGCAAAACCCTATTATTACAGTGTATACCTTGCCGATTACGACATGACTACCGAGATCACGCCTACCGAACGGGCTGCCATCTTCCGGTTTACTTTCCCGGAGACCGATAGCGCTTTCGTTCTGGTGGACGCGTTCGACCGGGGATCGGCCGTGGAAATCCTGCCCGCGCGAAACGCCATCATCGGGTATACCACCCGCAATAGCGGCGGCGTACCCGAAAATTTCAAGAATTATTTCGTCGTGGTGTTCGATAAGCCCTTTGAAGTGACCCGAACCGTGTCCGATGGAACGATAGGGGAAGGCAACAAGGCAGAAGCAAACCATACCGGCGCGTTCATCGGCTTTTCTACCCGGCGGGGCGAGAAGGTGGTCGCGAAGGTGGCTTCCTCCTTCATTAGCCACGAGCAGGCGTGGCAAAACCTGAAAGAGGTGGAAGCATCCGACTTCGAAACGATAAAAGAAGCAGGACGCGACGCGTGGAACGAAGTGCTCGGTAAAATTGAAGTGGAAGGAGGCAACCTCGACCAGAAACGTACGTTTTATTCCACCTTTTACCGTTCTACCCTGTTCCCCCGCAAGTTTCACGAGATCACCGCGGACGGGAAAGTAATGCATTACAGCCCTTACAACGGGCAGGTGCTTCCCGGGTACATGTATACCGATACCGGTTTCTGGGACACGTTTCGCGCGTTGTTCCCCTTCTTGAACTTGGTCTACCCGTCGATGAACGTGGAGATGCAGGAAGGACTGGTCAATACCTACAAGGAGAGCGGTTTCCTGCCGGAGTGGGCCAGCCCGGGGCACCGCGGGATCATGATTGGCAATAACTCGGCTTCCGTGGTCGCGGACGCCTACCTCAAAGGGTTGCGCGGCTACGACATTGAAACCCTCTACGAGGGGATGTTGCATGGCACCGAAAACGTGCACCCGAGAGTTTCTTCCACGGGACGCTGGGGGCACGAGTATTATAACACGTTGGGTTACGTGCCTTATGACGTGGGGATTAACGAGAACGCGGCACGCACGCTGGAATACGCGTACGCCGACTGGACGATATACAAGCTCGCGAAAGCACTTGACCGACCCCAAGAGGAGATTGACCGCTTTGCTAAACGAAGCCAGAACTACCGCAACCTTTATTCGCCGGAGCACAAGTTGATGCGAGGACGCAATAAAGATGGTTCCTTCCAATCGCCGTTCAGCCCCTTCAAATGGGGAGACGCGTTCACCGAAGGAAACAGCTGGCACTACACGTGGTCGGTATTCCACGACACCCAAGGGCTGATAGACTTGATGGGCGGAAGGGAAGAATTCGTGAACATGCTCGACTCGGTGTTCATCATGCCACCGGTATTTGACGATAGTTATTACGGCGGTGTTATTCACGAGATCCGTGAAATGCAGATCATGAACATGGGGCAATACGCGCACGGGAATCAGCCCATCCAACATATGATCTACCTCTATAACTACGCGGCCGAGCCGTGGAAAGCACAATACTGGGTGCGCGAGGTGATGGATAAGCTGTATAATCCCAATCCCGATGGCTATTGCGGGGACGAGGATAACGGGCAGACATCGGCCTGGTACGTTTTCTCGGCGCTTGGATTTTACCCGGTTTGTCCCGGTAGTGACGAGTACGTCATCGGCTCGCCGTTGTTCGAGAAGATGACCATCCATCTGGAGAACGGGAACAAGGTAGAGATCAACGCGCCGGGCAATTCTCCCGGCACCCGTTACATCTCCGGTGTCCGCTTGAACGGGGAGACGTACACTAAAAATTACTTCACGCATGGCGACTTGATGAATGGCGCGACCATCGATTTCACCATGTCGGATACTCCCAATAAGTCGAGAGGGATTAACGAATCCGATTTTCCTTACTCGTTCTCTAACGAGGCCAAATAGCGGGAAACTATAACTAGTCCCAACGTATAAAGGGAGCCGCCCGTGTGAAGATTGCTTCACACGGGCGGTTCCCTTATTATTTTACCGGGATGGCACTATCAGGAAAAAATGTGGTGTTTTTGAGAAAAGGGTTGGTGGATTCGACAATGCTTATTATCTTGCGCTCCCAAGATTCCGCGTGAAACGCGTGAAGCAGCTAAACTTTTTTTACCCGGGCGTGTTTCATAGTTGGTCCCGGTGACCTGTATTAACAGAATAAGGGATATTGCTGAATATACATTATGCGTAGAAGTATTGTTCTTTTTCTAACTTTACTGCCGCTGGTAATGCTCACCAGCTTGTCGTGTCCGGTAAAACAGAACGTCAAGCAGCTATTGGGTGTCCCGGCCGCAAATGCCTCTTTGCAATTAGAAAGAAGCAGCAATGCGGTATGCGCCTACGCGTCTATTCAAAACGACAAGATCGATAAACGGGAAACAAAGCAAAACCATATAGATACCAAATCTACTTTCGGCAGGCTTCTTTTGCAGTCTTTCATGCCGGATCATGCCATCCATGATAAAAGTACAGGCACTGACCAGGTACTTTCTACTTCAACTCCTCTATTTATTTTTTACAGGCAACTAATAATTTAGCGCTACTCCTTTTAACCTGACTGTTGATGCTCGAGCACTAGCTGCCCGGCGACATCGTGATGTTTTCCAGTTCATCTGTCGATGCCTCCTCGATAACAGAAGGGAGGTGTAATAGAGCCTTTTAGTATAGAATAAAAGGTGATCGGAGGATAATCACGCGCACGAGGCAGTTGGAGGCATCAAAACGAATCAGCGCGTTCTCGCGTGAGCTACATCGATAATAAAAACAAAAAATAAATCACAATGAAACTACTGAGAAATAACTGGACGTATATTCTTGGTGCTGTCGTGGGTGCCATAGGAGGATATTTATATTGGCGTTACGTGGGGTGTACAACAGGTACCTGCCCGATCACTTCATCCCCTGCCAATACAATTATTTATGGAACGGCAATGGGTGCCTTGCTGGGTGGAATCTTCACGAAAAAAGACCGGCAAACAGCGGGGAAAAAACAGAATTAAGAGTTTAAAAATCAATCAAATAAAAATAATATGAAACGAGCATTCAAATCATTAAACGCCAAGACATGATTAAAGCGAGTTCCATACACCATAATGCAAAAAATGAATTAATCGTATGAAAAAAATAACGTTAGCGGTTGTACTTGCATTGCTGTTTGTTACAGCTTGTACCGCGAAATCAGGAGATAATAACAGTCAAGTTTCAACTGTAGAGAAAGTGGAAACCCCCGTGAAAACGATTAATCTTACGAAAGCGGAGTTTTTAGAGAGGGTCGTCAATTATGAAGAGAATCCCGAAGAATGGGTGTACTTGGGCGATAAGCCGGCCATCATAGATTTTTACGCGGATTGGTGCGCTCCTTGCCGGATCGTGGCCCCTATCTTGGAAGAGTTGGCGGCGCAATACGAAGAAGAGATCTATATTTACAAGATAGATACGGAAGAAGAACAGGAGCTGGCCGCTGTTTTTGGAATACGGAGCATACCTTCTATCTTGTTTGTTCCCATGGGTGACCAGCCTCAAATGGTGGCAGGGGCATTACCCAAAGAGAGTTTTGAAGAGGCTATCCAAGACATCCTGTTAAGACAATAGGACCCGTTCGCGAGGGAACTTTCGAAATGTTTTAACTAAAAAAGCAGAATAATAGGGATGCGCGGTAAAAGGTGTATCTCCTATTATTCGCTTGAATAGAACTATTCTGTTAAGCCAGATGAGCAAAGCCAAGCTTGCTTGAATATTTTCGATAAGCGATGTGCAGAAAGCAAATTTATTTGCATTATGCCGTCGCGAGAAAATATCTAAGTTTACTGAGCTATGCCATGGCGAAGAATAGTCTAATTTTAATGAAGAAATAAGATGAGCACGATCAGCGAGTTTCACCTCAATTTACACCAACCGGACAGGCCTCAATTCAGGGTCTATGAACTGGAGAACTACTTGCAGGAGCACGGTAAACAGGCAACCAAACCCCATACTCACAGTTTTTACCAGATCGTTTGGTTTCGATCGGGCGAAGGCAAGCACTTTATCGATTTCAAGGAGTATGCCGTGACAGCCAACACCCTGTTTTTTATCGCCAAGAATCAGGTGCACTATTTCGATCACGGGGATGGATACACGGGAACGCTGATCCATTTTAACGAGTCGTTTCTCGTGCAACAAAACAGCGAGACCGAGTTTTTCCTGAAGCACGCCTTGTTCAACAATCCCTACCAACAACCGTGGCATTGCATGGATTGCACGATAAGTCCTATCTTGGATGAATACCTCAAATTGATAGAGAAAGAATTAACAAGCGGAAATGATTTTGGTCGAGAAGAGTTGCTTCGGTCCTACCTTAAGGCTTTTCTTATCCAGGTTCAACGAAGTAAGAACGAGTTGGAAAAAGCAGGAGAACAACGCCATTTGCAAATGGACGAGCAGCGGGTACGGTTGAGCCAATTTATCAATTTAATCGATGGTAACTACCAAAGAGGGCTTACCGTGGCCGAATACGCGGATTCTTTACACGTGTCTACCCGCACGCTGTCAAACCTCACGAACAGGTTGCTAGGAAAAACCCCCATGCAAATGATACAAGAACGTATTATCTTGGAGGCTCAACGATTACTTCTCTATTCAGGACTTAATATCAATCAAATTGGCTACAAGTTAGGATTTGATGATCCCTCTTATTTCGTGAAGTATTTCAAGAAACACGCGAAAATAGCGCCTTCGGAATTCCGACACGCGTATAAAGAAGCGTAACCACTCCTTCGCGAGAAACAGCGAACAGTCTCATTACATAATTTATCGTGTCTGCTGCCGGTTTGGGTATAAGGGCACGACCAATCGCGTATTCGATTAATAGTTTTGATAAAATGCAAAAAATAACCACCATACTCTTTGTTTTTCTTTTTCTCTCTTCGGCTTTCACTTTTTCCCAAGACGTTGTCGCGTGGGACTTTTCCCTCGATGATGCCGGTAACGGGGAAGTGAATATCATTGCCAAAGCATCCGTCGACGAGGGATGGTACATCTACGGTGTGAATATCCCTGACGGTGGTCCCACGCCCACCCTGATGGAATTCGACAAGATAACCGGGGCTGAAGTAGCCGGCACGTTTCAGCCCATCGATAAAAAAGCCACGGTAAAGTACGACGAGATCTTTGAAATGGAGATTGGAACGTTCACGAATTCCGTAACCTTTGCTCAACGGCTGAGGGTAACCGACAAGGAGGCTTTTTCGGTCGAAGGGAATATACGTGCCCAAGCATGCAACGAGCAGACTTGTACCCCGCCTTTCCCTGTAGATTTTTCTTTTGACGTGTCTGACCTTCCCGCTTCGGTGGTGTCCGTGGAGCCTCGGGCATCCGGCCAGTCCCGTACCGTGCTTGACCCTCTTACCTCGGGTGAGACCAGTACCCCCGTAGCAAGAGGCAACGAAGGGAAAACGGGCAGTTTGTCTGACGGCATGGTGCAAGGATCCATGGCAACTCAAACGATGGTAACGGCACGAGATGTCGATAGCGAATTGCTGTGGTCGCCCGTGGTAGAAGAATTAAACGCCTTGGGAGGGGATGACCGGGCGGAGGCCTCCTTGTTAAGCATCCTCCTGAAAGGATTTCTATGGGGATTCGCGGCGTTGATCACTCCCTGTGTATGGCCCATGATCCCCATCACGGTCAGCTTCTTCCTGAACCGGAATAAAAAGAGCCGTAAAAAAGCGGTGAAAGATGCCACGGTCTACGGTCTTTCCATTATTGTCATCTACGTTGTGCTGGGACTGATTATTACGGCCATCTTTGGTGCCGGCGCACTCAATAATATTGCCACCAGCCCGGTATTCAACCTCATCTTCTTCGCGCTGCTCATTACCTTCGCGTTCTCCTTCATGGGGGCGTTCGAGCTGGTGCTTCCGGCATCGTGGACCAACAAGATGGATAGCAAGGTAGATAGCACGACCGGGTTTATTAGCCTGTTCTTCATGGCGTTTACCTTGGCATTGGTCTCCTTTTCCTGCACCGGGCCCATCATCGGCTGGTTGTTGGTAGACGCGGCAACGCACGGCAACTTCCTGGCGCCTGCCCTCGGTATGTTCGGGTTCGCGTTTGCCTTGGCTATCCCGTTCACCCTCTTCGCGGTCTTCCCCTCGTGGTTAAAGACGCTGCCTAAATCGGGAAGCTGGCTCAACTCGGTGAAGGTGGTACTCGGCTTTATCGTGCTGGCAGTATCGCTCAAGTTCTTGTCGGTAGCCGACCTCTCCGGCGGATGGGGAATCCTGCAGCGCGACATCTTCGTGGCATTATGGATCGTTATATTCGGGCTATTGGGACTCTACCTGTTGGGGAAAATCAAGTTTCGAGGCGACAGTGACCTGCCGCACGTGCCCTTGCTCCGCTTTTTCTTGGCACTGGTCTCGCTGGCTTTTGCCCTTTACCTTGTGCCCGGTTTGTGGGGAGCACCCTTGAAACCCATTAGCTCGATTGTTCCGCCTCTATCTACACAAGACTTCAAGCTGGCGGATAAGCCGATGACACAGGTCTTTAATGATTACGAGACCGGTATGACCCACGCGGCACGAACGGGAAAGCCGGTATTGCTGGAGTTTGGTGGCCACGGGTGCGTAAATTGCCACAAGATGGATGCTACCGTGTTGGCCGACGACCGCGTGAGGGAGCTGATTGATGAAGAGTTCGTGTTTATCGTGTTAATGGTTGACGAGCGGGCGCGATTGCCGGAGATCATCGAAGTGGATGAAAACGGGAGAACGTCCCGGTTGAAAACCGTGGGAGATAAATGGAGTTACCTGCAGCGGCTTAAGTTCGGTACCCAATCGCAACCCTTCTACGTGGTGCTCGACCAGGAAGGAAAGCCCCTCTTCCCGTCGCACGCGTACGATGAGAGCGTGGACAACTACGTGCAGTTCCTAAAGACGGGGCTCGATAATTTCAAGAGCAGGAGGTAGGGAAAGAGTGCCATGCAAGCACTTGTTGCATTCTACATGAAAATGGGCTGTCTCTCTCGAAAGAGGCAGCCCCATTAAAATTTCACAGGCGATAGGCCGGGAAGTCTATGCTACCGAGTACACCTTTATCTCGGGCGCTTTATCGAATAGCGGCGACAGTTCCCTAACCACGTCGTCCGTGAATAAATCGGTATTCAAGTACGCGTTCGCCTCTTCCACGCTCCCAAAACCGTGGAGCACCTGCACGTCTTCGTCTCGAACCAGCAGTTCTTTAGACGTGGCCCCCTTGATCGTGTCGAGGAACGATTGTTTGTACTTGTTATAAACTCCGGCTGCTGCCGGCCTGTTTGCATTGCTCACGTACATCGTGATTTCTAAATAAGCTTTTGCCATAATTGTACTCAATTAAAAAATGTGATATCAATATTGATTTCACGAAATTACGGAATGGTACCCACAAACGGGCGGGTAAAATGGAATAATCATGGTAGTTTTCGGAAAAGAATGCGTTAGGAGCCCTGTCGCTCTGAAAACAAAAAAGCCGGCTCTCCTTTGAAAGCCGGCTCTGTTCGATAGTTGCGGAGACAGGACTCGAACCTGTGACCTTTGGGTTATGAGCCCAACGAGCTACCAACTGCTCCACTCCGCGATCTGTTTTCCTTAATTGGACTGCAAAGATAGGACTTTTATTTGAAATAACAAAATATCGGCATTCTTTTTTATTTGTAGCTAAAAAATTGTACTTTTGAGACAAAATTATTTCGAGAATTCACCATTGTATGTCAGACAGCATCGTACTTATTCCCACGTATAACGAGAAAGAGAACATCGAAAACATTATTCGAGCGGTGTTTAACTTGGAAAAAGAGTTTCATATCTTGGTCATCGATGACGCTTCGCCTGATGGCACGGCCCACATCGTGAAACGGTTGATGGATACCGAGTTCCGGGACAAGTTGTTTATCGAGGAGAGAAATGGAAAGCAGGGATTGGGTACGGCCTATATCCACGGTTTTAAATGGGCATTAAATCGTTCCTACGATTTTATCTTCGAAATGGATGCCGATTTCTCGCACGATCCCAACGATCTCCCACGACTCTATGCTGCTTGCAAGGATGAAGGGTATGACCTCGCGGTGGGATCGCGTTACTCCACGGGGGTAAACGTGGTGAACTGGCCGATGGGCCGCGTACTGATGTCCTATTTCGCGTCGAAGTACGTGCGGTTCATTACCCGTTTTCACGTGAGAGACACCACGGCGGGCTTCGTGTGTTACCGACGAAAGGTGCTGGAAACCATTGATCTCGATAACATAAAGTTCAAGGGGTACGCGTTCCAGATCGAGATGAAATACACCGCCCACGTGTTGGGTTTCAAGATAAAAGAGGTGTCGGTCATCTTCGTGAACCGTCAGCTGGGAACCTCTAAGATGAATAGCAGCATATTCGGCGAGGCGTTCTTCGGGGTGATCGATCTCCGGTGGCGAAAGCTGTCCGGAAAAATAAAACCGCGTACTAAACTCATCAATGCATAGCCATGATCCTGATTCATAAAGCAACCCTGATTAACGAGGGGGAGATCTACGAGGGGTCTCTCCTGCTGGACGGTGAACGGATTTCCCGCGTGATACGGGGTGAAGTGCCGGAGGCTTTGTTTAGAAACTCTCGACAGGTTATTGACGCGCGTGGCCTTTGGCTCATACCGGGCGTTATCGACGACCAAGTGCATTTTCGCGACCCGGGGTTGACGCGCAAGGGAGATATTTACACCGAAAGCCGGGCCGCTGTAGCCGGCGGGGTGACTTCCTACATGGAAATGCCCAATACCATTCCGCAGACGACGACCCTGAGCGCGCTCGAGCAGAAGTTCGAGATGGCTGCCTCGAAATCAATGGCTAACTTCTCTTTTTACCTCGGAGCGACCAATGACAACATGGCCGAGCTGAAGCGGGTAGATAAAAAAAACACGTGTGGCGTGAAAATATTCATGGGATCGTCCACGGGGGACATGCTGGTGGATAATAACCGGGCGTTACAAGAGATCTTCGCCGAGGTCGATACCTTGGTTGCCACCCATTGCGAGAAAGAAGAGATTATCCGGGAGAACGTGGCCCAGTATCGCTCCAAGTTCGGCGAGGAGGTGCCGATAAAATACCACCCGTTGATTCGGAGTGCCGAAGCTTGTTACCGTTCTTCGGCAGAGGCGGTGGAACTGGCTGACAAATACGGTACTCAACTCCACGTGTTGCATCTCTCCACGGCGCGCGAGATGAGCCTGTTCAGTTCTTCTCCCTTGGAGGAGAAAAAAATAACGGCAGAGGCATGCGTGCACCATCTCTGGTTCACGGACGAGGATTATGTCCGGCTGGGAGCGCGTATCAAGTGGAATCCCGCCGTGAAGACCGCGGAAGATAGGGAGGCGCTGCGCGTAGCGTTGAACCAGGGTAAGCTGGACGTGGTGGCTACCGACCATGCGCCTCACTTGTTGAGCGAGAAAGAGGGCGGGGCGTTGCAGGCTGCCTCGGGAGGCCCGTTGGTGCAACACTCGCTTCAAGCGATGCTCGAGCTGGCGGTAAAGGGCATCTTCACGAAAGAATTGGTGGTAGAAAAGATGTGCCACGCCCCCGCTAAACTGTTTCAAATAAAAGAGCGAGGCTTTATCCGGGAAGGGTATTATGCCGACTTGGTATTGATAGATCCCGCCGCTCCTTATACTGTTTCAGGAAAAAACATAGCGTATAAATGCGGGTGGTCCCCCTTCGAAGATGAAACGTTCGGGGCAACCGTCAAGAAAACATTCGTCAACGGTTACCTGGCCTACGATGAAGGAGAGTTCTCGGAAAACAGGTTTGGTAAAGCCCTCGAATTTAGCCGGTAGTAATCGTGGGCGAGATGCTTTCGCGCGACCCGTATGCAGGATAATCCGTTTATTTTTGCTATTTTCGCGACAAGTTTTAATTAACGCCTTTTCGAGTGAGATTTTTATTTACTGTTCAAGGGGAGGGGAGAGGACACTACACCCAAGCGCTGGCCCTCGCTTCGATCCTCCGTGAACACGGGCACGAGGTAGTGGCCGTGCTGGTGGGCAAAAGCGATTCCCGGCAAATTCCTCTTTTCTTCAGGAATAAGATACAGGCACCCATCGAGGAGTTTCAAAGTCCCAACTTTACCTCTTTTTACAAGCAAAAGCGGCCCAGCATCTTGTTGAGCATGGCGGATAATGTTTCTCGCCCGTTCGTTTTCAGGAAAAGCCTCCTGTTCATGAAGGAAAAGATCGAGGAGGTGCGACCCGATGTCGTGATTAACTTCTACGAGATGATTACCGGCATGGCATTCGGTATTTACCGTTTTGACAAAAAAATGGGCGTGAAGATGATTTGTATCGCTCACCAATACATGCTCGTTAACCCAAACTACCGTACCACCGCGGAGCAGGACGTGAAGTTCTATTTCTTGCGAATGCTCTCGCGCATTACTTCCAACCGGGCCCACAAGGTATTGGCCCTCTCCTTTCGCGATATGCCTGGATCGAAGGATAAGCGGATTGTCACCGTTCCCCCCTTGTTGCGCCCCGAGATTTTCCAGATGAAGCCCACCCCGGGTGATTACATTCATGGTTACATGCTGAATGCCGGTTATTTTGAAGAGGTGTCGAAATGGCACGCGAAACATCCCGAGATCCCGTTACACTTCTTTTGGGATAAAAGCGACGCCGACGAGGTGACCAAGGTCGATGACACGTTCACGCTCCACCGGTTGAACGACGAGCTCTTCTTGCAGAGCATGGCGGGGAGCATGGCATACGCGACCACATCGGGGTTCGAGTCGCTCTGTGAAGCCCTCTATTTTCAAAAGCCTGTCTTGATGATCCCGGTGCACGTGGAACAGGAGTTTAACGCGTACGACGCGGGACTTTCCGGGGTAGGCATCCCGGGGAAGAAGTTTAACCTGAACAAGCTGATCGCGTTCATTCCCCACTACAAACCCGATCCAAACTTCCGAGATTGGGTACACCAAGCCGAGGCCCGGTTTATAGAGGAGATAACAGGAACGGGCATAAATGCATAAATAAAGGAAAAACGTGGCCAAGCAGGAATGAAATAATTTCACCTGCTGTTGCTTTTTTCAACAACAATCTCTTTCGTGAAATGAATCAGTTTGCCGGTGCCGGTAACCCCTTCTCCAACGACCTCGTAGGTGGTGGGCACATCGGCGGTGTAAAACTCCACGACCGCTTTTCCCTCGAGGGAGAACTGCACGTTTGGCTTCCAGTAGATTGTCGTGCGAAAATCGGGCCCCGGGGAGTCCATCTGTTCCGGGGTCTCGTAGCTTGGGGAATAGAATTCCGCGGGCTGTTGGTAGCCGAGTGGCTGTATCCGATCGATATTCTTTGATAGGGTATTTGTTTGCACGAACCCTCTTTTAGTCGTGATCACCACTGCCCCGTCCGTGCCGGGATAGTAGCCGAGCATGGAGGTGTTGTCCCGCATGATAAACAGGTTGTCTATTGCGCTCACGTCCAACCCGTCCAGCTGGTCAAAGAAGTCCTCGTACGGGATATCATCAATCACGAAGATCACGGGGAGGTCAGACCGGGTGGTTGTCACGCGGTCGGGTCTCATGATAATTCCCGGGGTGGACGTGAGCAGCGAGCGTAAACTGCTGATCTTTCTCTCCTCGATATCTTGGGCAGTCACCAACCCCGTGGAGGAGATAGGGGAGTAATATTTTGAATCGGAATAGCTTTGCCTGCTCTGCGCCGTGATCGTCACCTCCTCCAGCATGATTGTTCGCATCCCGTACTTCAACGAATATTCGTCGTTTGCCTTTTTCAGGTAAGCATCCCGTTCGAGGTCGAATTGGTGGGTTGTTTGGCCCCTGGCCGGTAACGTGGAATGAGAAACGTCCGGGAAGGTTACCGGGTCAATATGAATCAGGTTGCTTCTACTCCCCTTCTTGCTCAAGGATTGAACGGTGATCTCGGTGCCTTCGGGGTACTCCGCTTTAAACAGAAACCGGCCTTTCTCATCAGCTGTTGTAGTCACAGTACTAACCAAGGAGTCGAGCGTGGCTATCAGGCTTATTTCCCCTTCTTTCATGCTTCTCAACAATGCTTCCGTTTTCCCGCTTATCTCTTGAAATTGTTCGGGCAAGAAACTGTCGGGAGTGCTAATCGCTCCTTTTAACACGCCGGGGATATCGTATCGCCTCCATCCCTGTGTTGTCAACAACGCGTCAAGTGCCAACGGGTCGGTTTTGCTGCCGGTGAAGTAGCTCGCGGGTGATTCGATGTAACCTTGAAGCTCGGAAGAGAGCAGGAGCGTTGACATCAGGTGGTTCGTGTTGTTTTGGATAGCCGAATTCTTGTCGGTAACGGAGATGGCCAAGTTATTATAAAACGTGAGGGTGTCGATATCTGCCAGCCGGAGGGTAAGGGCAATACGTTCCCGCGGTTTATAGGCGGGGGAAGAGAGGTCGGACTCCATCCTCGCGAGGTCACCTTCGTTGATGTTGAAAATTAATCGTTCGCTCAAGATCTCGTTCTCATCGTCTAACAATAAAAAACTTGTAATCCCTGATGGCATGATGTCCGCGGGGAAAGCATAGCTGTCGGTTTGAGCCGACCAGGGCTGATGGTACAGGACGATGCCTTTATTGTGTACCAGCAATGAGACGGGTATGTCGGGTGTGGCTTCCCCTTTCAGGAACGTGGCTATAATACGGCCGGCAGCGCGTTTCACGCTAAGAGTCCTTGCCAAAGGCTCTGCCACGGGCAAATCCACCCGCTTGACCATGCCGTTTTTTGTTTCGCAAACGGCATGGTATGTTTCGCCCGGCTTCACGGAAAGATGGAATGATCCCATTCCCAACCGGTAGGTGGTAAACGTGGCTACTTCTTCGTTCGCTGAGTTATAGACCTTTCCCGCGATGCTTTCCCCGAAGCCAGAAGGATTTAACGCTTTGAAACCCACCCGGCAGGTGTGGCCGGGAACGAGGTACCCTCCTTCGGGGTGGAACGTAACCTCGAAATCATCGTCCGCGTATGGGATAGGATAGTAACGGTTGTATTTTCGCCCCTCGTGAACGATACTCAATAGCAGGTTCCGGTTGTTGTTTCTTCGAGACAGCGAGAAGGACGTGTTGAAGTCTATTTTGTTCTTCGGCGAAATAGTTCGGGTGGTTTCATCCGCGAGCTTCATTGTCACGATCTCGGGAGCGATCGTGTCCCCGCTCACGCGGTCCACGAACGTGAAATGCGCGTTTACCCTACGGTTATCGACTTCGAAACGGGGGTGGGGCTGGATTTGCAGGGAGTAGGGATCCAGCACGTTGATGGATTTTTTGAAAAAGGCCTCGTTCCCCCGGTTTCGAGCGTACCGGGTGTAGGCTCTTATCGTGTAGTCTCCTTGGGCAAGATCCTCCTCCAGGTCCAGGTATCCCGAATAGACACCGGTGCTATCGGGGCGAATCTTCACCCGCTCCATCAGTTCCTCGAACGGGTTAAACAACTCCAGGTAAACGTACCTGCTGAGAAATGCAGGCATGTGGGTGGTGGCATCTACCAGGTGCACGCGCAACCAGACCCGTCCTCCCGACAGGTAGCTGGATTTATCGGTTTGAACGTATAGCTTCTCGTGTGGAAAAGCAGCCAGCTGTTCGGAGAACCGGTGAGTTACCGGGTCTTCTTCCCATGTGCTATCTTGGGCGGCCAAGATGCTTGTCGCGCATAAAAGCCAAGCAATGAAAATACTTTTTTTCATATGATTAAAACTATGTATGTTCAAAGGTATCATATGGAACTCGCTTTAATCATGTACTTGTGCGAGAACAATTCTCATGCTCGTTTCATACGATTATTTTAATCATGTCACAGGCCCACCGAATCCCTGTAAAAATCGAAGGCATTAAAAACCATGTTCTTGTCTGCCGTTTGGTCGATCTGCACGTTCCCTATTTCTGATAAGAGGGTGAAGTTGATGGCGCCGCCCACGTTCTTTTTGTCGTGCATCGCTATCTCGTACAGGGTTTCGTAATCGTCGCATGATATTGGAAATGCCCCGTAACGCTGTTGGATGAACCGGACTGTTTTCTGTAATTTTTCTTTCGGGAACCCGCATATCCGGTGAGACAGCCAGAGCTCCACGACCATCCCCCATGCCACCGCGTACCCGTGAGGTACCGGGTTGGCGCGGCTGATGGCGAAACTCTCGAAAGCATGGGCGGTGGTGTGCCCCAAGTTCAGTGCTTTGCGGATATTTTTTTCATAGGGGTCCTTTTCCACGATAGCCCGCTTGATACCTACCGAGCGGAATACCAGCTCGTTCAGTTGCACGTAATCAATTTCGTCAAGCGGGAAGGCAAGGAGCTTCTCCCAGTCAGCGGCCGAGTGAATCAAGCCGTGTTTTACCATCTCGGCATACCCGGAAAGGATGGCCGGGTGATCGAGGCTATGAAAAAAATCATAAGAAATAAGCACGAAGTCAGCCGGGTAAAAAGCACCGATCTCGTTTTTATACCCTTCGAAATTAATGCCGGTTTTTCCTCCTACCGCCGCGTCCACGGCACCGAGCAGCGTGGTGGGGATGTTGATGTACTTGATGCCTCGCTTGAAGGTGGCAGCCGCAAAGCCTCCCAAGTCGGTGAGCATGCCCCCCCCCAGGTTTACCAACAAGGAATGGCGTGTGGCCCCATTTTCGGTAAGCTGCTTCCATATCTTGCCCAAGTGCTCAAGGGTCTTGTGGGTGTCGCCCGCGGGCGTGACGATCGTCGTGGCTGCTTGTATGCCGGGCACCTCTTTTATCAACGGGAGGCAGTGGACAAAGGTGTGCTCGTCCGCGAGCAAAAAGAGCTTGTCGTGACGAATAGCACGCAGCGCGTTTTCTACATCTACAGCTAACCGGCTGCATTTAATTACTTGTTGAGTCATCTGTTATTTTGAATCTTGAATTTTGAATCGATGGTTAGGGTTGTTGATGTTGCCGGCACCGCCGTGATCAAGGGCATGATAGAGCTCTTCCTGTATCCGCTCGCGTATATTGAGCGACGAGAGGCGGTTGGGTGATCGAGACGGGTTAACCCGGTTTGATAGAAATATATAAATCATATCGTGGGTAGGGTCTACCCAGAAAGAGGTACCGGTGTATCCCGTGTGGCCGTATACCTCGATGGGTGTTCCCGGGCTGGTCGGGTTTGAACGGGTGTTCCGGGGATCCGGTTTGTCGAAGCCTAACCCTCGCCGGCTCGTGCTGCTTTTCGTGGCGGTAAACACCTTCACCGTCTCCTTGCTTAAAAAGCGCTCGCCGCCGTACTCGCCGCCGTTCAACCACATCTGGTACAGCTTCGCGAGGTCGTTCGCGTTCGAGAAGAGGCCCGCGTTCCCGGAGATTCCCCCGAAGAGAGCGGCCCCTTCATCGTGCACGTACCCCCGCAGGTGTTGCTTGCGAAAAAAGGGGTCATTTTCCGTGGGGGAGATTCGGCTAACGGGTATGTTATGCTCGATGGGGAGGAACGTGGTAGTGTTCGCGCCCAGCTTGCGGTAGAAGTTCTCTTTCAAATAGGTATCCATGTCTTTTCCCGACACGTTTTCTACTGCCTCTTTGAGCAACATGAAGTTGAGGCAGCTATAGGTATACCTTCCCTTCCCTCGCAGCGGCGTGTCAATCACTTCTTGCAGTAGCTTGTCGTGCATCTCGTCGCTGGCATACACCCCTTTCGCTACCGGCCGGGAAAACCGGTCAGACCGTTCGGATGAAATAAGTAACGGCAGGAACCGGTAGTCGGTACGACCCCACGCGCCGGCGTACCGGGCGTGATACCTGGCAGAACGGGAGCCAAACAACGCGCCGGTGTAACTGTTCTCGTCAATGGCCGTGGTGTAGTAAGGGATAAAGGAGACCATGCCCGATTCGTGCAAGAGCAGGGAGCGGATGTGAATAGAAGCTTTATCGCTTCCCTTGGTGGGGGGAACAAACTTGCCGATGTTGTCCTGCAGGGCGATTTTTTTTTCGTCGTAGAGTTTCATCACGGCAGGTAGCGTGGCCGATGCCTTGGTCACGGATGCCAGGTCGTATACCGTTTCGTCGTTCACTTCCGGGCTTTGGCCATAGTCTAATTGCCCAAACGTTTTCTCGTAGATAACCACACCATCTTTCGCTACCAGTATTTGGCATCCCGGGTAGGCACGTTGGCGTATACCTTCCAACGCGATGTGCTCGATGTGTTCGAAGTCTTTCGAGGAGAGCCCTATCTCCTCGGGGAAGGAGTAGCTTAGCCGGGTTTTCCGGGTATCGACGCCGCTGCCCTCTTGGAAGGCGCCGGCGGTAACGGGCAGGCGTCCCGTCATCGCGATTCCCCCGAAGATGCCTTGTGCCGCGCTCGCTTGCGCGAAGTGGGTGGCGTCGTAGCCCACGATGATCGAGGAGGCAACATCCGTTGCCGAGCGGAAGTTATCAAGGCGGTAAGGCGAGGTGAACAATACCAGGGCGATATTTGTCTCCTTTGCCAGCTGTTGTATGGCGACGGCATCCACGGCCTTGTCCGAGTGGATGGAAAGGATCACGAGGTCGAATGCCTTCAGCGTGTCAAGCCCCGCGATCCCGGCAGTGGACCCCGTTTGGAAAGATGCCACGTCACCGTATTTTTGCAGGTAGCGTTGAAAAGGGTTGGACGCGGGCGCGCCAATAGCCACCGAAGCGATCCGTGTTTTATCCAGTCCTTGCAGGGGGATGAGTCCCCCCTCGTTTTTCACCAGCGTCACCGCTCCATCGTATATCTTATGTCGTGTCCATTCGGCCGTGGGCGAGTTGACTCGCGCGTGAATGGTTCCCGTGTTTATGGGAGTGAACCGGTGTGCCCCCAGGATATACTTGTACGTGAGTATCCGGCGTACTTTCTCTTCCAAGAGCGAAGTGGGGATCGTGCCCTCTTCAATGGCCTTCTTCACCAGGTCGAACTCTCGTTTATGGTTCACCGATCCCAAGATCACGTCGTTCCCTGCCAGCAAAGCCCTCACGCTCGCGTCGGGGTGATTGGAGACCCCTTTCATCGCCATCCCATCGGTAAAGGTGAGCCCCTGGAAGTCCATCTCCTCTTTCAGGAGCCTTGTTCCGACCTTCGGGGAGAGCGAGGCGGGCATCCCGTCGGTCTGCAATGCCGGCACGTTCAGGTGGCCGATCATCATGCCCGATAGCCCCGCTTGGATGTACTCCTTGAAGGGGTAAAGCTCTACCGTGTCCAAGCGTTCCCTGCCGTGCGGGATGGTGGGCAAGGTCAAATGTGAGTCTTCGGAGGTGTCGCCGTGTCCCGGGAAGTGCTTGGCTACCGCCATCACGCCATTCTCCTCGAGCCCTTGGGCGTACGCGATACCATGGGCGCCCACCCGTCCCGGGTTTTCCCCGAAAGACCGGGTGCCAATCACCGGGTTGTCGGGATTACTATGCACGTCCACCGTGGGGGCAAAGTTCACGTGGATTCCCATCTCGCGGGCCTGCCGCGCCACTTCCCTGCCGTACTGCTTGACTATTTCGGGGTCTTGAATGGCGCCCACGATCAAGTTCCGGGGGTAGGAGGGCGCGTCGGTCAGCCGCATCGAGAGACCCCACTCCCCGTCAAGAGAGATCAAGAGAGGTACCTCGGCCAGTCCTTGCGCGTAATTCGTGACGTCCGCCTGTTCCGCCAGTGTTCCCCTCGAAAACAGGAGACCACCCACTTTCTGTTGCTGGATGTAGCCCGCAATCCTGTTCTTCCAGCTGCCCTTCGGTTCCACGATGGGCATGAAGAGCTGTCCCACCTTTTGGTCCATGGAGAGGCCGGTATATACCGAGTCCACCCATCGATCCAGGGCTGCTTTATCTGTTTGATTGTATAAGGTGGGGGTTACTTGCGCGCGTGATACTAAACAAGAGATCCCCAGTAGGTATATGAATAAAATTTTTCTATAAAACGTTTTTCCCATCATTCTCACTTCTCCTTTTTCAACTGCACATCGAGTCTACCCACGTGTACTCCTCTCCCGTTCGTCTGGAAGACTACCACCTCCTTGTTGTCCAAGTTCATCAAGACTGCCGGCTCGTTCATGTGGGTGTGGCTGTGCCCCCCGATGATCAGATCGATGTGGCGCGATGCCTCTGCCAGCTTCCTGTCCGGCTGGTAGCCCAAGTGTGACAGGCAGATGATCACGTCGCAGGCGTGTTCTTCCCGAAGCTTTACTGCCAACGCGTTGGCGGTTTGCACCGGGTCCAAGAACTTCATCCCCTTGTAGTGCTCGGCTGTTATCAACCCCCGGGGTTGAATGTTTATCCCTATCACACCTACGCGTACGCCCCCCTTTTTCAGGATGAGGTAGGGAGGTATCATCCCGGCGAGCGGCGTGGCTGAGAAATCGTAGTTGCTTGACACGATAGGAAACTCCGCGGCTTGTACCACTTTTTCCAGTACTTCCCAGCCGTAATCAAATTCGTGATTGCCCAGCGTGGCCGCGTCGTACTTCATCCGGTTCATCGTTCTCACCTCCACCTCTCCCTTGAAGAGGTTAAAGTAGGGTGTTCCTTGCAGGAAATCGCCGGCATCGAAGAGCAGCACGTGCTTGTTCTCTTTTCTTACCCCGTCGATGTAACTGGCCCGTCGTACCACTCCCCCCATGCCGGGGGCTGTCCGGTCGGTTTCGGGAAGAGGTTCGATACGGCTGTGTGTATCGTTTGTATGGAGGATCACGAGTTGCTTTTGCGCGCATCCCGAAAGGATAACCGCTATCAGGATGAGAAGAATGGGTTGGCGTGAGGCTTTCATTTTATTGGGGCTGTTTAACTATAATCCGGTCATCGAGTGCCGATTCGATCTCTTTCCCTTGGCGGGTTTGTTCTTTTACCCAGTCGATCATCGCGTCTCGAAGCGTGATGCCGGTATCGGTATGGGAAAGCGCGTCCCGGAAGGCCGCCATATTGTCGTTTCCCTCCGCGAGGTAGTCCAAGGTCACCACCCGGTAAACCCGGTCCTCGTCTACCGGCTTCCCATCCACGGTGGCGCTCTTTACTTTCTTCTCTTCGACCACCAGTCGTGTGTTGGACGAAATGCCCGCCCCCCCGATGCGCGCGTACGCGTCAAAGATTTTATTCAGGTCGCTTCCCTTCAATTCCAAGAATACGATAGTGTTGTCGAAGGAGTAAATCTCGTAAAGATTGCCCACGGTTACTTCCCCGGCTGGGAGTGTTGCACGATGGCCATGCACGTTCATCACGCCGAGGTCGGCTCCCCCGGGCAAGTGCTCGTCGCCGTACGTTTTCATGACATCTGCCGTGAGGTTGGTGAGCAAGCTCTCGGGCCTCTTGTAGTCCATGAACCGGGCCGAGTTACCGATGACCGCATCCATCTCGTTATCGAGCTCCGTCTTGTATGAATGCACGAGCGACTGCATGCCTTCGTTGGGTGGGGTGTCAAACGAGGCGTCCATCAAAACAATGGTGCCGGATATTCCCGTGACCTCGTAAGCTGGCCGGCAGGTGAACAGCGATAGTGCCAGGAAGATAATCCATACTGATTTGTAATTCATAGGGTTGGTGGGCGTTGCTTATTTGTTTGTTGATTCCAGCAGGTCAAAAATACATTAATTTCCCCACGGAATCAACATGCGGGTGAAAAATAAATATAAAATAAGGTTTCACGTGGAGATTTAAAGAATAATTGCTACCTTTGCATCCGCTTTGCGCAATCTCTGTCGGTACTGTCCCGTTATATTGCGTTCAGGAAACGTTAATTATTAACATAAAGCATTATACAAGATGGATTTAATTAAGATAGCGGAAGAGTCTTTTGCTCCCGCGAAGAAAGAGTTTCCCGTGTTCCGGAGCGGCGACACCATCACGGTGGCTTACCGCATCGCGGAGGGAAACAAGGAGCGTATCCAGCAATACCGCGGTGTCGTGATTAAAATCGTGGGACATGGTGACGCGAAGCGGTTTACCGTACGGAAGATGTCCGATAACATCGGTGTGGAGCGTATCTTCCCGATGAACTCCCCGTTTATAGAAAATATTACCCTCAACAGCCAGGGAAAAGTGCGTAGGACCAAGCTTTACTACCTGCGTAAACTGCGCGGAAAAGCGGCCCGTATCAAGAAAAAAGGCTATTAGTAGCTGGTACAGCGAAAAAATAGATCGTTTTGAAAAAGAACGGTCGAATTCAACTAAGGCTCCGGATTCCCGGGGCTTTTTTTGTAAGGGGTTATCCACCGTTTGGTGGTAGGTGTTTTGGATAAAATTCCCTATTTTTGCTTCACGGTACAATTCACGGGGTATGTTGTTGAAAACCGAAGGCATAGTGCTTGGAGCGTCGTCCTACAGTGACGCGTATTCCATTGCGCGCGTATTCACGCGTGATTTTGGCAGGGTATCCTACTTGCTGCCCAAATCGCGGGGCAGAAAGGCGAAGGTAAAGCCGTCGCTTTTTTTCCCTTTGTCGCTCCTGCGAATGGAGGTGGAGCATATGCCGGCGCGTGATGTTCAGCGGCTGAAAGAGACGGAGCGGCTGGTGCCCTTGTATGATCTCTGCACTCACATGACCAAGGTGTCGCTCGCCTTCTTCCTCTCCGAGTTCCTGTCGTACGTGCTACGCGAGTCCGACAGGAACGAATTCACGTTTGATTACGTGCGAAATTCGATTGAGACATTGGAGGTAACCGAAAAGGGATTGGCTAACTTTCATTTGGCGTTCATGGTCGGGCTTACCCGTTTTCTGGGCATTTATCCCAATATGGAAAGAAACGTGGGAGCGGATTATTTTGATTTGCTGCACGGGGAATATGTAACCCGGGCGCCGGCGCATAATCATTACCTGAAGCGAGGGGAAGGAGGGTATCTGCATCTGCTGCAGCGAATGACTTACCATAACATGCATCGCTTCAGATTGTCTCGTGACGACCGTAACCTGATCGTGAACCACCTCCTCCAGTACTACCGGTTGCACCTGTATGATTTTCCTCCCTTGAAGTCACTGGATGTCTTGCGGGAGCTTGGATAGAACTACTTGTATGCTTGAAACACGATCACCCTTCCCGTTGTCTCCACGGTAAAAGTCTCTCCCAAGGATACGTTGAGCGATCCCTGCCACCAGTTGGTAAGCACCCGGCGGTCAAGCGGGTACTTCAGGTCGCGCGTGGAAATTTCCGCGCGGTCGATGGAGAAGAGGGAGACGGCTTCCCCCTTGAAGCTTTTGAACTCCGTGGTAGCATGAATGGGGGTGAAGATACCCCAGTTCGTGACCATGACCACGGCTGCCATTTTAATGTACTCGGCCAACAGGGAGATGTTTCCCAGCGTGTGATCCTCCCGTTTCCCGGTGCCTCCCACGATCACGATATCTTTTATGCCCTGTTGCACGCAGAAGCGGACCGACTTGGTGAGGTCGTTCGACTCCTGATCACGGTCGATATGCAGGATATCCGCGAAACGGTGCCTGTTCTCTTCAGAGATGGAGTCGCCGTCGCCCACGATCGCGTGAGGTATGCCCCCGTCGGCGATAAACTCGTTGGCCGCGCCATCGCAACAGACAATAAATTCCGCTTGCTTGATGTAGGAAAGTGGCAGCGGGTGATGTGGAAACCGCCCGTTGGCAATTATCACCGCCGAAGCGGCATGTTGATTTTTCATTTTCTCTTGGTTTATCGCGAAGGTATAAAAAAACGAGGAAGATTTGCCAAGCGGCTTCTTCCTCGTTGCGCGGTGCTACCGGAATCGGTTCAGCAATTTCACGCTGTTCAGTCTACCAACTCTTTTTCCAGCACCATCGACCGGGGGAACAGGATGTTGTTCTCCAAGTGAATGTGGCGGTGCAGGTCCTCTTCGAATTCCTTCAGCATGCTGAACGTGACCATGTATGTCTTGCAGGCATCCGCGGGCGGGGTGTAGTTATCGGTCAATTCCGCGATCCGGCGGAACCGTTCACCTTCGGCATCGTGCTCCTCCTCCATTTGCTCGATGTACTCGGTAGCCGACCCCAGTGCCGTGTGTGGCCGTTTACCATCGCCCATTTTTGATTTCACCATCTTGCGAATATACGGGAATAGCATCAGCTCTTCCTTCTTCAAGTGCGCGGACAGCTCTTGTGCCGACTCGTTAAAAAGTTGCTCCACCACGATCAGTTCGGGGTGGTTCGCGCCATGAACCCGTGCTACCTTGCTTAAGAATGGCGTGATCTCGGGGATTCGTTGCTCGATGTAGCGGTGGTGCGTTTTTTCCACGTAATCGGCAAGCAGGTCGATGGGGAACGCCTTGAAGTCGATCTCCCCCTCCACTTTTTGCTCCATCACCTCGTTTAATTCCCCGAGGAGCTTCTCCTCGTCGATCTCTTTATTTTTAGTCGCGGCGGCGATGGTGCGGTTGCCATTACAGCAAAAGTCGATATTATACCGCTTGAATATCGCTGCTGTTTTGTAGTTCTCGGCCACGATTTCCCCGACGACGCGTTGATTGTTGATGTTCATAATTTTTGTTGTTTAAATGTGGATGCTCCGTTTGTTGACCCTGTTCGCGTTACAGGCGTTCACGCGGCATCCCAAGAGTTAATAATTCAAGTTACGGTTGTTCTGATCTTTATAGCTAAATATTTTGACTTTCACTATTTCGTGACCCGTTACCGATTCATAGGCTATCTGATAAATAACTCGCTTCGCTCAAACAGCTTATCAGATCACGCCTATTTCATCGAACGGGTACCCCACGAAATAGCTATAGGTCTCATATTTAGCTATAGTGTCACTTCTTCTCTATTCCTTTCCTTTTTTTCTTGACGGTTAGTTTATATACAAACCAGTAGAGGGTGAGCGTGCCGATCGCGAAGATGGTATCGCCTACCACCCGCAGCCATTTAAAGACGCTTACCACGGGTTGCTGCATGAATTCGGCAGAACGGGCAAACCACATTCCCTCTTTCACGCTGGCCACGGTCTGCATCAAGCCCACGGGCAGCAAGCTCAGGAATACCATGAGGAAGAGCCCGATGTTGAGTGACCAGAAGGTAAACGAGATCAGCTTGTCGTTCCATTTCACCTTCCGGTACATGCTGCGGAGCACGAACAGGATGAGCCCGATTCCCAGCATGCCATATACCCCGAAGAGCGCGGCGTGGCCGTGCAAGGGGGTGGTGTTCAGTCCTTGCATGTAGAAGAGCGCGATGGGAGGGTTGATGATGAACCCGAAAACACCGGCTCCCAAGAAATTCCAAAAAGCTACCGATAGTAGGAAGTAGATGGGCCACTTGTAATCTTTAAGCCACTCGGTGGCCTGGCTCATGCGGTAGTTGTGGTACGCCTCAAACCCGATCAGCACCAACGGGACTACCTCAAGGGCACTAAAAGTGGCACCTACTGCCATTACCCCGGTGGGTGTTCCCGTGAAATAGAGGTGGTGGAAGGTACCCAGGATACCTCCCGTTAAGAAGATGACCGTGGCAAACAGCACGTTGTTGGTGGCCGATTTAACGCCCAGCAATCCCATGCGGGTGAACAGGAACGCGGCTACCACCGTGGCGAATACCTCGAAGAATCCTTCTACCCAGAGGTGCACTACCCACCAGCGCCAGTACTCCGCGATGGCGAGGTTGGTGGTTCGGCCCCACATCAACCCCGCGCCGTAGAAGAGCGCGATAGCGGCACAGGAGAGCAGGAAGAGGAGTAGCAATCCCCTTTCTGACGTCCCCTTTTTAATGATGGGAGCGATGGGGCGAATCATCAGGGCCAACCACAGGAATAGCCCTACCACCAGGAGTATTTGCCAGAAGCGTCCCAAGTCCACGTACTCGTACCCTTGGTGCCCGAACCAGAAGTTGTTCACGAGGTCGAGCCGTTGCATCACGCCAAACCACTGTCCGATCATCGAGCCCGCCACCACGATAAGGAGGGCGACGAACAGCACGTTCACGCCTGTTTTTTGGAGTTTAGGATCTCTCCCCGCGAGCGAGGGAGCTATGTAGAGCCCGGTGGCTAACCAAGAGGTGGCAATCCAGAAGATAGCCAGTTGGATGTGCCACGTGCGGGTAATGGAGTAGGGGATGAACTTGGCGATATCGATGCCGTAGAAGCCATCTCCCTCCACGCCATAGTGCGCGGTGATCACGCCCAGTAGTACCTGGGCCAAGATAAGCAGGTTCACCACCCAGAAGTATTTCTTTACCGCCCACATGGAAGGGGTAATGGTTTGATTCATCAACGGGTCTTCGATGGGCCGGAGAGTATCTTCTTGACGGCTACGTGCTTGCACGAATATCATGATCCCGATGCCCACCAGCAGCATGACGATGCTGAAGCCGGTCCACAGCACCAGGTCGCTCGTGGCCACGTTGCCGATCTGCTCGTCGGGTGGCCAGTTGTGGGTGTAGGTTATATCCGACCCCGGGCGTTCGGTGACACATGCCCACGACGCCCAGAAGAAAAACGTGGCCATCTTGTCCATCCGTTCTTCCGATTTGATGGTGTTTTTCGCGATGGCATACGCTGCACGTAATTCATCAAGGGAGGGATCCTCCATGAAGATGCCGCGGTAATGTTGCTTGTTGTGTTCAAAGGCTTCAAACCGCTCGGGGTGGATAACGAGCGTTCGCGTTGCCGCATCGTACGTGTTGACGCGAAGGAATTCTTGGAGTCGGCTCTCCAAAAACATTTTCTCGGGCTGGGATAACTCGTCGAACGGGCGACCATGCTCTTCTCCCGACCATTTGTTTAAAAGGAACTGGGCCTCGCGGTGAAGGTAATCGGCCGTCCAGTCGGGTGCGACGTACGCGCCGTGTCCCCATACCGTTCCAATCTCTTGTCCCCCGATACTTTGCCAGACATTTTGTCCATCCTTGATGTCATTCCCCGTGAAAAACAAGTTGCCATTTTCGTCCACTACCTGCTCCGGAACGGGAGGAGCCTGCTGGTAAATCTGGGCCCCGTAATAAAGGAGCACGGCAAAAGAGAGGCCCACGACAAGGCCAAACGCGATCCATAATTTTCTCTGTGACATAACTGAATAATTTTAGGTATGAATTTGTGATAGGAACATTCGGATTGACCGGATAAAATGAATGCCTATTACCGACAGGCAGACAACCTTTATTATTTCTGTCACCACGTAGTAGTGATGAAGGGGCGACGAGGGTACCTCCAGACCTTGCTGGTAAAGAGGGATGCGTGCGTCAAGGGCAGGCAGCAGCCAGAGCGTCTGGATGATAAGGATGGCCAGCGCACCCAGGAAGAAGAACCGGGGCCGGTCCAACCCGGTCCGGCTGAACAGGAACATATCCAACGCGATCAAGATAGCTAATACCCATTCTACCTTGTTCAAGGCACTAAAAACCAAACTGCCAATCCCCAGGCCCAGGGGAAGAGTTACTCCCGGTGCCCGGAATTTTAACCATGCTTCCATGAAGCTGATAGCCCCCACGAAACCTATCCATAGGAAAATCGAGGGCAACGCGATCGGGTAATAGTACATCTCTTTGGCTTGCATTTAATTTTTTTATTTAGTTGTTATTCTTTATAATATAGTTTCCGATAAAAATGTCTGAAATAAAAATAAAAAATTACCTCAGCAGCATCGATTCTTTGTTTTTCAGCCCCGTGGCTAATTCGTATACCGTTGTTTGGTGCAAGGTGACTCGCATGCTTGATCGGATGTTGTCTACTGAATGGTGCATGGGGCAGGGGTGGTTCTTGTCACACCGTGCCAACCCTAACACGCACCCGTCAAAAAAAGAGTCGCCGTCGATAGCCTTCACGATATCCGCGATGGAGATTTCGTGGAGGCTCTCGAGCTTCATTTCAAATCCACCGTTAGGACCTGTATACGAATCCACGATGCCATTTTTTGTCAAGAAACTCAAAATCTTGCCGGTGAAAGCTTCGGGGGACCCGATGTTCTCCACGATATCGCCCATTTTTACCCGCACCTCGCGAAGGGATTGCATGGCGATATAGAGTACCGCTTTTATACCATATTCACACGCTTTTGAAAACATTGTAGTTATTTCCTATACCGCAAAGGTATAAGATAATTTTAATTTACGACAAAAAAGTCGCAAATATTTCCACGAAATTAGACTATTTATCCAGAATAGTTCATAGTTTGCTTTCTTTTTGTTGTATAACCCTTTAAAAACGCGGTTTTGTGCAATTTGAGACAAATATTTAATAAAATATAAAAGCAGCTCCTGCTCAAACAATAGGGGGTAAAAACTGTTCTTATATAGAATCATTCCAATTATTTGAATATCCATAAAAAATATATGTATAAAGGAAGCTGCTATGGCGAAAACTAATTCAAAAAAAGAGACGCGATTATCAAAAGAGAAGATGTTGGAGATGCACCGTATGATGCTGGATATCCGCAACTTTGACAACAAAGTGAACCGACTCGTTAGAAAGGGTGTGGTGCCCGGGATGACTCACTTTTCGGTAGGTGAAGAAGCTGCTAACGTGGGAGCGATTGCCGCTATTGAAAAAGGGTTCGACTTGATCACATCTAATCACCGTGGACATGGGCAGAGCATTGCGTTGGGGATCGACCTCAACGGCATGATGGCCGAAATCATGGGTAAGGCCACCGGAACATGTAAAGGAAAAGGGGGGTCCATGCATATTGCCGACTTGGATGGCGGTAACCTGGGTGCCAACGGCATCGTGGGAGGAGGCATGGGAATGGCGATTGGCGCGGCACTTACCCAAAAGATGAAGAATACCGGCAAGATCGTGATGTGCTGCTTTGGCGACGGCGCCTGTAACGAGGGCACGTTCCACGAGACATTGAACATGGCCTCTGTCTGGAAACTACCGGTTATTTTCTACTCGATCAATAACATGTACGGGATTAGTACTCCTATCAAGGACGTGATTAATATCGACTATAACTACCAACGGGCAAGCGCCTATGGGATCCCCGGACATTTTATCGAAGACGGGAACGATCTGCTGGCAGTGTATAATAAGTTCGAAGAGTTGGTAGAGTACGTGCGGGCAGGTAACGGTCCCGTGTTAGTGGAGTCTATCACGTACCGCTGGTTGGGCCACTCTACTTCCGATCCCGGGAAATACCGGACGAAAGCGGAAGTGGACGAGTGGAAGAAGAAAGATCCGATTACTCGTTTCAAGGATTACATGCTAAAAAACAATATTGCCTCCGAAGAAGAGGTGAAAGCAGTCGAGGATGCCTCGACGGCAGATGTGGAGGAGTCGGTGAAGTTCGCGCTGAGCAGCCCCGAGCCCACGCTCGAGTCGGCTTTCGAAGATATCTTCGCGCCCTGAGCCCACGCGTGAAACACGCCGTTTTATAAACGATCGCGAGGATACGCGCACACCTTATTTAAGTCAAAGAAAATAACAACAGTACAACTATAAATGGAAAAAGAAACAAAATTAATGTCCGTTCGCGATGCAATCAACATGGCCATGTCCGAGGAGATGCGTCGCGATGAGAACGTGTTTTTGATGGGGGAAGACGTGGGTGTTTTCGGGGGTGACTTCGGAACGTCTGTCGGTATGCTCGAGGAATTCGGGAAAGAGCGGGTACGCGATACCCCTATTTCCGAGAATGCCATATCGGGTGCTGCCATTGGCGCCGCGATGACCGGGATGCGCCCCATCGTTGATATCTCGTTCATGGACTTCATCGTTTACATGATGGATAATATCGTGAACCAGGCCGCCAAAACACGCTACATGTACGGCGGGAAAGGAGAGATACCGGTGGTGTTCCGTGCCGCCGCGGGCGGTGGCGTTGGTTCAGCCGCGCAGCACTCGCAGTCGCTCGAAGCATGGTTCACGCATATTCCCGGGTTAAAGGTAATATCGGTGGGTACTCCTGCCGATGCGAAGGGAATGTTGAAAGCAGCTATCCGGGATAATAACCCGGTGATTTTCTTGGAATACAAGGCACAGTATAACATGAAGGGCGAGGTGCCCGTGGATCCCGACTTCGTGCTTCCTATCGGCAAGGCCGACATTAAAAGAGAGGGAAAGGATGTATCGGTTATCACATACGGCCGCATGCTCGAGCGCGTATTGCAAGCCGCCCAGGAAGTGGAAGAGGCCGAAGGGGTGAGCGTGGAGGTAGTTGACCTGCGCACGTTGGCCCCGCTTGATAAAGACGCGGTGATCAACTCGGTGAAGAAGACCGGGAAAGTGTTGTTGGTGAATGATGCCCACAAGACCAGCGGTTTTATCGGGGAGGTAGCAGCTATGATCGCGGAGAGCGACGCGTTTGATTACCTCGACGGGCGGATCCTACGCCTCGCGGGCGAAGATGTTCCCATACCTTATAACCAGACCCTCGAGACCGCGATGATCCCGAGCGTGGAGCGTATTAAAAAATACATCCTGCGATTAGTCAATAACCGATAAACAGGGAACGAATGGAAAGAAGAATGATACGGGCAACACCGGCTGCCCGGGCGCTGGCAAAGCGTCTCGGGGTAAAGGATTTGGCCGACGTGACCGGTACCGGTTACAAGGGACGTATCCATAAAGACGATGTTGCCGGCTATAACTACGAAGAGAAAATACACGTCTCTCCACTGGCGCGGCGTATCGCCGAAGCACACGATATCGACCTGAAAGGGTTGAAAGGAACGGGACACGATCATAAGATCATGAAGGACGACGTGCTTCAGCTAATCTCCGATCCGGAACTGAAAGCCCGCTTCTCGCTAAATGACTTTGGCGAGATTGAGGCCCCGTCGGTTCAGGCCGGAACGGCAGCAGCTGACACCGCGGCACCCGCGACGGAAAAAGAGGCCGGGAAGCAAGCGGCTCCCAAGGAAGCGGTAGCGGGCGAGACCGAAACCGTCCCGATGACGCAGATGCGCAAGATTATTGCCAAGCGGATGGAAGAGAGTTACTTCGGCGCGCCTACCTTTATCCAAACCTGGGAGGTGGATATGACCGAGCTCTTGGCACTTCGCAAGCGGCTGATCGATCCCATCATGGAGAAGACCGATAAGAAGCTGACGGTGACCGACCTCATCTCGATGGCGGTGGTGCAAACCCTGATGAAGCATAAGTACATCAACTCCAGCCTCAACAAAGAAGGCACAGAGCTCACGTTCCATAACTACGTGAACCTGGGCATGGCCGTTGGGTTGGATGAAGGGTTGCTGGTACCGGTAGTGAAGGGTGCCGACAAGATGTCGCTTAGCGAACTGGTCGTTTCCCTGAAGGACTTGACCGAGCGCACCGTTAAAAAGAAATTGCTGCCCGACGAGCAAGCCGGAAGCACGTTTACCATTAGTAACCTGGGTATGTACCCCGTGGACGAGTTTACCGCGATCATCAATCAGCCCAACGCGGCAATATTGAGCGTAGCATCCACGAAACAGACCGTCGTGCCCATGGATGGAGAACTGGTAGTCCGCCCCATCATGAAGATGAGCCTTACCAGCGACCACCGGGTTATTGACGGGCTAACCGCGGCGAAGTTCATGACCGACTTGAAGGCGGTGATGGAGGATCCAATCACATTATTAATTTAAAAAACAACGAGGTGCAAGGCGCGAGGGTTCAGCCATACGGCAACCCTCGCCCCAAACACTTCACCCCCAATAAAACAAGTATATGGCTTTTGAAATAATCATGCCCAAAGCAGGGATCGACATGACCGAAGGGCAAATTGTAAAATGGTTGAAGAAGGAAGGCGATCCCGTTACCGAAGGGGAGATCATCCTCGAGATCATGACCGATAAGACCAGCATGGAGATCGAAGCGGAAGAGACTGGTATCCTGCTCAAGATCGTTCACCAGGATGGAGATACCGTGCCGGTGACCGAGGTGATTGGTTACATCGGCGATGAGAACGAGTCGGTGGATACCCTGATGCC
>WPCG01056469.1_pt1 | contig 75895 bp, 59 predicted proteins | sample 5403311 | NCBI WGS metagenome assembly WPCG01 (sample SAMN12869467, study PRJNA574797) | sludge metagenome | isolation source: wastewater treatment of Control | place: China:Beijing | collected 2019-05-17
GGCAGCGCGATGCCTTGTTCTTCCGCTTTGCGGAGGATCGACCGGACGCGGGCGTGGGTATATTGAATAAAGGGGCCGGTATTGCCATTGAAGTCGATCGATTCTTGGGGATTGAAGGTCATGTTCTTCTTCGGGTCTACCTTCAGGATAAAGTACTTGAGGGCGCCCAGTCCCACCATGCGGGCGATCGTCTCTGCCTCCTCGGGAGAGGCTTCGTCCAGCTTGCCCAGCTCGGCCGAGGTCTCGCGGGCGGTCTCGATCATCTCCGCCATCAGGTCGTCGGCATCCACCACGGTGCCTTCGCGCGATTTCATTTTCCCTTCAGGCAATTCTACCATCCCGTAGGAGAAGTGTACCAACCCTTTCCCGAACTCGAAGCCCAACATATCCAGCAGGATGGAAAGTACTTGAAAGTGGTAGTTTTGTTCGTTTCCCACCACGTAGATCATGGTGTCGATGGGGTAGTCGTCGAACCGCAGCTTGGCGGTACCGATGTCTTGCGTCATGTAGACCGAGGTGCCGTCGGCCCGCAGCAGTAATTTATGGTCGAGCCCGTTCGGGGAGAGGTCGGCCCATACCGAACCATCCTCTTTCCGGTAGAAGAGCCCCTTCTCCAGTCCTTTCAGCACCTCTTCCTTGCCGGGTAGGTAGGTCTCCGACTCGTAGTAAATCTTGTCAAAGGAAACCCCCATCTGCCGGTAGGTCTCGTCGAAACCGGCATAGACCCAATCGTTCATCTTCTTCCAGAGGGCTACCGTTTCCTCGTCGCCCGCTTCCCACCGGCGTAGCATCTCGCGGGCTTGCTCCATCAGTTCGGAATCCGCTTCGGCTTCCTCTTTTGATAATCCTTTTTCCTGCAAGGCGGCCTGCTCCTCCTTGTATTTCTTGTCAAACAGCACGTAGTAATCGCCGATCAGGTGGTCGCCCTTCTTGCCGGACGACTCTGGCGTCTCGTCGTTGCCCCATAGTTGCCAGGCCAACATCGATTTGCAGATATGGATGCCTCGGTCGTTCACGATATTGGTTTTGACCACCCGCTTGCCGTTGGCCTTGAGTACCTCGCAGAGCGAGTGCCCCAAGAGGTTGTTCCGCACGTGCCCCAGGTGCAGCGGCTTGTTGGTGTTGGGGGAGGAGTACTCTACCATGAAAAGGGGCGCGTCGTCGGTTACCGGGGTGAAGCCATAATCGGGATCCCCGTTTATCTCTTCGAGCAACGTTACCCACACCTTTGGAGCGAGGGTCAGGTTCAGGAACCCCTTGATCACGTTGAACTCGGACACCACCGCGGTGCTCTCTGCCAAGTAGGCGCCGATCTCTTGGGCTGTCTCCTCCGGCTTCTTCCGGGAGATCTGGAGCAGGGGAAAGGTCACCAGGGTATAGTGCCCCTTGAACTCTTTTTTTGTTTTCTGAAGGGTGATGCGCGACGCGTCCACGTCAGCGCCGTACAGTTCTTTTATCGCGCCGATAACGGCATCCTGGAGGTTCTGTTCGATATTCATGCTAAAATTACTCTGGATTCGAGGGGCAAATGTAGTAAAAGTTGAGAGGTAAGACAAAAGCTTGCTTTTAGTCTTACCCGAAACGCCTCCTACATTATACACGCCTCCTATTTATGCAAAGGTAAGAAAAATGTAGATTCGGTCAATTCACGGCGTAGTGATAAACGATTGATAGTATAAGATTAAGTTGTCCGTTGGTATTGTCTCGCGATATCTTGGATAACGAGGCCCGAGAGGGTGAAGCCGAACGTGGCGGTTACCTGTACCATGGTGCCGTTGATTCTCGCTTTGCGGAAGCTGCCGTTCTCGTTTGCCTCGGCGAGGGGTTCTTCCCTGTTGGGGAGCATCTCTTCGCTATAAACACAGAGGATTGGCTTCACGGGTTTCTCTCCCTTTTTCTTCATCCGTTCCCGCAGCGCGCAGGCCAACTTGCAGCCGCGTACCTTCCAGAATTCGGCAACGCGTATCTTCAGCGGGTCCATCTTGAGGGCAGCACCCATGGACGAGAAAACGGTAGCCCCTGTTTTGGAGGCCGCGACCAGCAGGTGATGCTTGTGGGCGAGCGAGTCGATCGCGTCGATGATGTAGTCGTATTGCTCCAGTTGAAACGACTCGGACGACTCTTCGCTGTAGATCTGGGGTACGGCGGTAATGGCAGCAAAGGGGTTGATCTCTTCAAGCCGTCGCTTTAACACTTCTACCTTGAGTTCACCGATGGTCTTGGTGGTGGCGGGTAGCTGTCGGTTGCTGTTGGCCGCGGCTACCCGATCGGAGTCTACCATTGTCAGGTGCATCACCCCGCTGCGGATAAGCCCTTCGGCGCACCAACTGCCGACGCCTCCCACCCCGAAAAGGATTACTTTCTTTGCCGCGAACTGCCGCATCGCCTCCTTTCCCATGAGCAGCTCGGCGCGGGCAAATAAGTCGTTATATTCCATCCCGCTCGCTTAGTTCCAGCCAACGCGTCGTTTTATCGTCGATCAACTGCATTAACTCCGACAGCCGCTCTGACTGGCTCATCAATTCCTCTGCCAGCAGGGTGCCCGAGGAGAGCCGTTCGCTGATCGCGTCTTTTTCTGTTTCCAGTTGCTCGATCTCGCCCTCCAGCGAAGCGAACTCCTGTTTCTCTTTGAAGGTGAGCTTCTTTTTCTCCTCCTCCTTCTTTCGACGGGCGATCGGCTCGGGCGTGGAGGTTTTGGCCTCGGCGGCCTCTTTCTTCTCTTCCTCCGACTTCCATGCACGGTACAGGGAGTAATTACCCGGGAAATTCTGGACGCGCGCGTCACCGTGGAATACCAGCAAGTGATCCACCACCTTATCCATGAAGTAACGGTCGTGCGATATCACGATGAGGCATCCCTTGAAGCCGGCAAGGTACTCCTCCAAGATATTCAGGGTAAGGATATCCAAGTCATTGGTCGGCTCGTCCAGCACCAGGAAGTTGGGGTTGGTGATCAGTACGGTGCACAGGTAAAGCCGTCTTCTCTCGCCCCCGCTCAACTTGTACACGTAATCGTGCTGTTTCTCGGGGGGGAAAAGGAAATGCTGGAGGAACTGCGACGCGGTCAACCGGTGCCCGTCGCCCAGGTCGATCACCTCGGCGATGTTCTGCACCGCGTCCAGCACCTTCATCTGCTCGTCGAACTGCAGCCCGTCTTGGCTGTAATAGCCGAAGTTCACCGTCTCACCGATCTCGAAGTAGCCGCTGTCGGGTTCCACCTCTCCCAGCAGCATCTTCACGAAGGTGGATTTCCCCGTGCCGTTGTTCCCGACGATGCCCATCTTCTCGTACCGGGTAAAGGTGTAGTTGAACGACTCGGTGATCCGGGTATCGCCAAACCGTTTGCTCACGTTTTTGGCCTCGAATATCTTCTTGCCGATATAGGCGCCTTTCGCGGCAAAGCGGACCGATTGCTCGGCCTGTTTTTCACGAGCCTTTTCCTCCAACGTGTAGAACGCGTCGATTCTTGACTTGGATTTGGTGCCTCTCGCCTGGGGCTGGCGGCGCATCCATTCCAGCTCTTTGCGCATCAAGTTTTTCGCGCGGTCTACTTCTGCCTGTTGCGAAGCCACCCGTTCGTCCCTCTTCTCGAGGTAGTAGGAGTAGTTCCCTTTATAGGCATAAATTTGCTTGTCGTCGATCTCGAGGATACGCGAGCAGACCCGGTCCAGGAAGTAGCGGTCGTGCGTCACCATCAGGAGGGCGATGGGGTCGCGTGCCAGTTGCTCTTCCAACCACTCCACCATCTCCAGGTCGAGGTGGTTGGTCGGCTCGTCCATGATAAGCAGGTCCGGCTCGCTGATGAGCGCGTTGGCCAGTGCTACCCGTTTTACCTGCCCGCCGGAGAGTTCGCCGATCTTCTGGTGAAAATCGGTGATATTCAACCGGGTTAGTATTTGCTTGATACGTTGCTCGTAATCCCACGCGTTGTGAAGATCCATTTGAACGAGTACCTCGTCCAGTTTCGACTGGTCGCCGGAAGCAATCACCTCCTCGTAGCGGGCAACCAGCTTTACCACGTCGCTATCAGAGCTAAAACAGGCTTCCAGCACCGTGAGCTCGGGATCGAACAGGGGTGATTGTTCCAAGTAGGCCAACCGGATATCGTTGCGAAAGACCACCCTCCCGTCGTCATACGGCTCCTTGCCCGCCAGTATGTTTAGCAGCGTGGTTTTACCCGCCCCGTTCCGGGCGATCAGGCCCACCTTCTCGCCTTCGGCAATGCCGAACGAGCTCTCTTGAAAGAGCAGGAGGTCGCCGAAACTCTTGGTCAGCTTATCGATTTGTAACAGTGGGGTAGCCATGAGCGTTTATTTGAGCGCTCAAAAGTACAAAAAACTATTGAGATAGCCTTTAAAACTTCCACACGAGGTAGGTGAACAGGTCCAAACGGCTGTTGCCGTCGATCTGCTCGGTGCCGCTGCCAATGGTATCCCGGTTGAAATACCGGGTATAACCCGCTTTTGCCGAGAACGCGAGCTTGCTCGTGACCTGGTATTTCGCGGAAAATGCCAGCCGGGTGCCTTTCCCGTAAAAGGAGGGCATGTAGAACGTGCTTAGCAGGTTGCGCTCGTAGGAGTAGAGGCGGGCATTGTAGGTGTCGGCGTTGAACCAGGCCAGGTAGGCATCCCCCGTGAGCCGCCCTTTCCCGCGGTAGGCGATGCTTTGCGAGATCATGTACCCGTTTTCCGCGGGGGATATCTCTTCGGTGTACCGGGCCAAATCCACCGTGGTGCGAAAGTTCCATCCCCCCGTATGGTCGTGGGAATAGCGCAGGCGAAGCTTGTGCGTGGCATAAGGAAGCACCAAACGGGTGTCCAGATGGGGCTGGGTACTGTTTTTCTCTTTCTGTTTGTACTTGTAGCGGGCTTCCAGAAATTTTCCCCGTGAAAAGGTATAGGTGCCCAGCAGGTAGAGATCCACCGCACTCGATGGGGTGTCAATCCCGGATTTTAACCAAGGGAATCGGATAAGGTCGATATAGGTATTCACGGAGACCTTCGGCAGCGGCTTGAACCCGGCTCCAAGGTACAACCCGTGCTCGTTCTGCACCCTGCTTCCTTCCGAAAACGCCTGCGCGTACAGGGCGTTGTAGGAGATGGGGTAGTACCGGTGCAACAGCGAGAAGGAAAGGTTTCCCGTGGGACGGTATTGGGCCAGGTTAAGCGTGGCGACCGCCCCGTTCTTGGCAATAGCCGTCTCGCCCGCGACGATGAAACCCGGCAACTGGTAGGAGTAGTCGATGCTCGCGTTCAGGTTGGCCGAGTCCCTCAGGTAGTAGCGGTTATACTCCCGAAGGGTGGGGTTATACATCCGGTCGTACCGATAGTAAATAGCGCTCGCGCCCACTTGAAACCGGCCGTGGCGGTAATTGACGTTGGCACCGCCCACCTGCTCCCGGGTGTTTTTTCGCTTCTCCATCTCCAAGGGGGTACGATGCAGTCCGTCCACCTTGAAGGAGGTAATCTCCCCCTCGTCGTTCAGGTTGGCGTCGATTCGGTGGTTGGAGTAAAAGGCGGTCAGGGAGATATCCCCGAATTCCGCCACCGCCGCGGCTCCCCGGAAGAACCCGCTCTCGGCGGTGGAGAAGTGGCGTTTGGGCACTTGCGTGCGGCGAGACACGTTATCCGTGCTCCACGCCTTGCTCCCCACGAAATCGTTGTTCAGCACCAATCCCTGCCCAAACGAGAGACGGTAATCGCCCAGTACCACGGTTTTAAGTCGCCCGATATCCCGGACGATCAGGTGCATGCCGTAGTGATCGTACCCCTTGGGGTATCCCGTTTTGAGGAATGGCTCCCCGGCATCTTTCTCGGCGGTGAACCCCATCTGCACCTTGTCCCGGTAGCGGAACGAGTAGCGGAGCGACGTGTAGAAATCCTCGCCCCGGTACTTCCGGTTGGGGTAACGCTCCAGAATGCTGTCCGAGAATTCCCCGTAGCCCGCCCGGGGCGTGAGCGTCTTGTCGAAGCGAACCTGTGCCTCGTGCTGCCCCCGTTTCAAGATGTCAACTGGCCGTGCTTCTGTTTGTATTTGTACCCCCACTGTTTCACCGATACGGAAAAAGGGGAGGATCAGCGCGACGGTTTGGTAATCCAAGCGAGGCACGTTGCGCAGCTCGTACACGGTATACAGGGGGCGGTTCTTCTCGAGGAAGTCGACGAGGTTGTTTGCCTCCTCTAAGGAGAGGAGTGGGAACCGTTCCAGCTGGTCGCGGCTCACGCTATTGAGGTTCATTGGATTATTTTCCAAGTACAACAGCTCTTCGTACAAGTTTTCAATGGCACCGGCACGCGGTTCTTCCTCTTCTGCCATTTGCTCCACGAGTACCCGCCAGTCTGTTTCCTGGGCCTGTATGGTGGGTATGGAGGAGGCAATTCCCAAGATTACAAAAAGGAAAAACGCGCGCGTGTAGTTTTTTATGGACATGGTTTTAGTTTTTAGCAAGTTTGTGGATAGATTTCGATTTCCGATTCAACGTGTAAATACCTCGATCTGCAATGCAGCCTTCATTCTCGATACAATTCCCGCGTCCAATGACGTAAATCACCCATGCTTTTTCATATGATGAAAACTATTTATTTTCAAATGTATCATATGGAACTCGCTTTAATCATACTCTTGCGTTTAATGATTTAGATGCTCGTTTCATTCTTGGCTTTTCATGATATACCGGTTTTCCCAAAAATAATCATTTTTTTCTTCTCCCTTAAATTTTTTCCTTCTATTTTTTATCAAAATGCTCAAAATTTATTTGGAGTGTAATCTTTTTGATTATCTTCGCGCATGATTTAGATCAAAACGATGTTTAATTGTTTATTTTGATTTCAAAATGACTAGATAGAATTGGTTTTGGTTTCAAAAGGTAAAACGTGGAGTTATTTATTTAAAAATGAGAAAGTATGAAGGAGATTAGGTTGCTCGTTGTTTTGTGGGTGTTCGTGAGCGCGACCAGTGGAGTTAACGCGCGGGAAATAACTGTTTCGCCCGGTGCCGATATCGTGAGTTCATATATCTGGCGCGGGTTGTATTGTGGGCCGGCTTCCGTTCAGCCGGGTATCTCCCTTTCGGTGGGCAATTTTTCAATCGGAACATGGGGGTCGGCAAGTTTCGAAAACACGTGGAGAGAAGTTGACCTGTACGCGGGCTACACGGTTGGAAATTTCTCGGTTTTAGTAACGGATTATTTTTTTCCTCATGATCTTCCTGCCGGTGAACGTGTAAATTATTTTGATTATTCGGAACACGTGTTTGAAGCAACCTTGGGTTATTCATTCGGAGAATTTGTACCGCTGTCGTTGGCCTGGAATACAAATTTCGCGGGAGACGATGATTATTCCAGTTACGTGGAAGCGTGCTACTCCCTCCAGGCGGGAAGTGTTGCCATTGATCTGATACTGGGCGCGACTCCTTGGGCGGGACTTTATTCCGGTGGATTCGCGTTGGTCAATACTTCCATAAAGGCAAGCAAAGAGATAACGATTACCGACTCTTTCTCGTTGCCTGTTTTTTCGCAGATCATACTGAATCCCGATAGAAAGGATGTCTTTCTGGTATTTGGTGTCAGTTTTTGAACCCATTCATTTTTTACACCCAAATAAATTATTTCTATGAAGAAAATTGAAGCAATTATTCGCGAATCAAAGTTCGACGAAGTTCGAGCTGCATTGCATGAAGCCGATATCGATTTCCTCTCCTGGTGGGGAGTGAAAGGTCAAGGGACGGCCAAACAGGGACTTATTTTCAGGGGTATCGCCTACGATGTGAATGCCATTGAACGTGTTTACCTCTCTTTCGTGGTGAGGGAAATGAACGTGCAAAAGTCGATTGACGCCATATTACGTTCCGCCTACACGGGTGAAAGCGGCGACGGTCGGATTTTCGTGTCCGCCATCGAGCAATCCATTCGTATTCGTACCGACGATCGCGGCGATAAATCATTGTACGACGAAGGCGAAAACATGTAGACCGGTAATTTTTAATCCATTAATTTTTTAGATTATGAAGCATACAATAATAAAATATATAGGGGTATTTTGCGCGTTATTTGCCGCGCCTGTCGTCGCTTTTGCACAGGATGACGCGGTTGCTGTCCTGAACAGCGGCGACACCGCGTGGATCATAGTGGCCACGATCCTTGTAATGATGATGACCATCCCCGGGTTGGCGTTGTTTTACGGGGGATTGGTTCGTAGGAAAAACGTGTTGAGCGTGTTGATGCAATGCCTTATCCTTACCGGCGTGATTCTCATCGAGTGGGTGATAATCGGTTATAGCCTTGCATTTACTTCCACGGGGGGGAGCTTGAATGCTCTTATCGGCGGCTTTGATAAAGTGTTCCTGAATGGTATCGAGATCAACGCGCTGCTTGACGGGTATGCCATTCCTGAACTTTTGTTCGTGTCGTTCCAAGGCATGTTTGCCGTGATCACCCCCGCTTTGATTGTCGGCGCGTTTGCCGAGCGGATTAAATTCAGCGGTTTCCTCCTGTTTTCCGTGCTGTGGGCGCTCGTGATTTACAACCCGCTGGCTCATTGGGTATGGGGAGGAGGCTGGATAGGCGAGATGGGTGCCATTGATTTCGCGGGAGGAACTGTGGTGCATATCAATGCCGGCGTATCGGCGTTGGTAATGGCCATCCTTCTTGGCAAAAGAAAAGGCTGGAACACGGGGGACGGTGCCCCTATCCCCCCGCATAATGTTCCCTTTGTCGTGATGGGTACGGCCTTGCTTTGGTTAGGATGGCTTGGCTTTAACGGCGGCAGCGGCTTGGCAGCCGACGGGTTGTCCTCGAGCGCGATACTGGTCACGAATATATCCGCGGCAGCCGCGGCGTTAACATGGGCTTTCCTTGATTGGACTATCAACAAGAAACCCACCGTGATCGGTTTTTGCACGGGAGTTATTGCCGGGTTGGTCGCTATTACCCCTGCTGCCGGTTCTACCGGTGTACTGGGTGCTTTCGTGATCGGTTTAGTTTCCGGTTTGATCTGTTTCTTTATGGTGGCCCACGTGAAACCGAAGTTTGATTACGATGATTCACTGGATGCCTTTGGTGTACACGGCGTTGGAGGAATTGTCGGCTCGATCCTCATCGGGTTTTTTGCCACGCGGGCGATCACGGGGGAAGAGGGTGCCCAGGGAGCCCTTTATGGCGACTGGAACCAACTCTGGATACAAGTCGTGGCGACGGTAGCAACCATTGCATTCAGCGCGATCATGACGTTTGTACTATTCAAGGTGGTTGATAAGATCGTCGGCATTAGAGCGAGCGAGGAAAGCGAGTCTGTCGGACTGGATATTTCCGAGCATGGTGAAATCGCGTACGAGTAGGGTGTTCGGCTCTTGATTTCTTTTCCAGTGCAAGCTGCTTCGAAAGGAGCGGCTTGTTTTTTGAATAGTTCGTGGGAGTTGATTCCCCGATTATTTTTATCTTTACGCCGTTTTAATTGAACGAGGGCATGTATAGAATTTCATTGTTGTCATTTATTTTTGCTATCTTATGCCTTTCATGTGGAAAATGGGGCAGGGGGAAGAACGGGTACGATTTCCCTGAAATTGTCTTGTCCGATACGCTGCGGGTGATCACGCTGAACACCTCTACCTCCTATTTTATTTATCGCGACCAGCCGATGGGGTATCATTACGAGATGATTCGTGATTTCTGCACTCACCACGGTTTGGTTCCGCGCGTCGAGGTAGCGGAAAATATCCCGGCCATGTTACAAATGCTGCTCGAAAAGGAGGGCCACGTGGTCGCGTACAGCATCCCGGTGACTAACCTCTTGAAGGATTCTGTCCTCTATAGTGGCCTCGAGCAGGTATCGCATCAAGTACTGGTGCAACGTGCCAGGCAACCCGACTCGATGCTCACCGACGTGACCGGCCTGATCGGTAAAAGGGTGGTCGTCCTTGCCGGTTCCCGTTACCACGATCGGCTCACGAACCTTGATAACGAGTTGGGGGGAGGGATTGTTATTCACGCGATCGATAACGATACCACCGTGGTGGAGGACTTGATACGGATGGTGTCAATGGGAGAGATCGATTTCACGGTGGCCGACGACGACTTGGCCCGGCTCAACCAGACTTATTTCAGGAACCTGGACGTGCACTTGCCGGTGAGCTTCGATCAGCGTTCCTCATGGGTTGTAAGAAAGGATACGCCCGTGTTGGCCGACTCGCTCGACCACTGGTTTTCGCGGACCAATACCGAACCCACCTTCGTGGGAGTGGTAAAACGATATTTTGAAGAGACCAAAGGGTACTCCTACGCGGATCGATTCCTGTACAGCCCGATTTTAGGGCCGGACGTGATTTCGTCTTACGATATTTATTTCAAACAGTATGGCCAACAGTACGAGATCGACTGGCGTTTGCTGGCAGCAGTAGCCTACCAAGAGTCCACGTTCAATCCCGAGGGAAACTCCTGGGCAGGTGCAGTGGGGTTAATGGGGCTGATGCCGGCGACCGCCCTCTCGCTGGGGCTGGAAGAGGAGCAGTTGCTTGATCCGGGAAAAAATATCGGTACCGGGGCGGAGTACCTTCGAGACCTTCTCGATATCTTTCGGGTCGTGAAGCAGCCAATGGAACGTTTGAAAATGGCGTTAGCCGCCTATAACGGGGGGATTGGTCACGTGTCCGACGCGCGAGCCCTCGCCCTGAAATACGAAGGGAACGATAGCATATGGGACGGGCACGTGGAGAGATTTATCCAGCTAAAACGGCTGGAGCAGTATTATACCGACCCGGCCTGCAAGAACGGTTACTTCCGGGGAGACGAGACCGTACGCTACGTGCGGGACGTGATTGGCCGCTGGGAGTTTTATCGGCAGAAAATAGAAGAATGAATTTTGAAAAAGTTCACTTCGTTAGGCTTTTTCTGCACTCGGCAGAACAAACGAGTTTACTCTGCTCTCATTGATCGAAAAAGTTGATTATCTTTGTGGCAAGTAGAAATAGGAAACAGTTACGCGTATGTCAGTTATAATCAAAAAAGTCACCACGAAAGATGACGTGAGAAAATTCATCCGGTTCGGCATTGAGCTGTACGAGGGAAATGAATATTTCGTGCCCCCGCTGATTTATGATGAGCGGGCGACGCTCAATATGACCAAGAACCCCGCGTTCGATCATTGCGATGCCACGTACTTTCTCGCGTACCGGGAGGAGCATGTCGTGGGTAGGATCGCGGTTATTATCAACCATAAAGCAAATGAAACTTGGAACCAAAAGTATGGGCGATTCGGCTTCGTGGATTTTATTGATGATGCGGAGGTGGCCGATGCGCTCTTCGGGGCAGCCGAAAGCTGGGCACGCTCACGAGGGATGGAGAAGCTGCATGGGCCGCTCGGTTTTACCGACTTGGATCACGAAGGGATGCTCGTGGAAGGGTTCGACCGTATCGGGACCATGGCTACTATCTACAACTATCCCTATTATCCCGAGCATATGGTGCGGATGGGATACCTTAAGGAGCAAGACTGGATAGAGTTCCTCATACAGATACCCAAAGAGGTGCCGGAGCGGTTCGCTCGCGTATCGGAGGTAGTGAAGCGCCGGTTCGGTTTACGAGTGAAGCGTTTCGAGCGGAAAAGCGATGTCTATCCTTACGCGAAAGAGATTTTCCAATTAATCAATAAAGCATACAAGGAACTCTTCGGGTACGTGGAGCTCACGGAGAAGCAGATAGACTACTACGTGGAGATGTATATCCCGTTGCTGCGGCTGGAATTCCTGTCGCTTATCCTGAGGCAACAAGACAACAAGCTGGTGGGCGTGGCAATCGGGCTGCCCAACATGTCAGACGCGCTTCGAAAGGCAAAAGGAAGGTTCCTGCCTACCGGCTGGTATTACCTTTACAAGGCACTGAAAGGAAAAGGGAACAACAAGGTGCTCGACCTGATGCTGGTGGCGGTAGATCCTGAATACCAAGGGAAAGGGGTGAACGCGTTGATGATTAAAGAATTCATCACGTCCGCTCAAGAGCTGGGCATGGAAGTGGCAGAAAGCAACATCGAGCTGGAGACCAACAACAAGGTGCTGTCGCTATGGGACGGGATGGATGTTGAACAACACAAACGGAGAAGAGCATTTATAAAGGATTTGTAAGCCCCACGTATTTTTTAGTGAACAATATAAAAAGAGAGGAATCAGAGTGAATCAAACGGATCTACAAGTAGTAGAAAACAATTATCAAGAAGAAAATATCGTCACGCTGGAGTGGCAGGAGCATATCCGCCGCCGCCCCGGCATGTATATCGGTAAGCTGGGCGACGGCACGTCGTCTGACGACGGCATCTACGTGCTCCTGAAGGAGGTGCTCGACAACTCCATCGACGAGTACATGATGGGGTACGGGAAAACCATCGAGGTGAATATCGAGAACGAAAGCGTTACCGTGCGTGACCACGGGCGGGGCGTCCCCTTGGGAAAGGTGAAGGACGTTTGCTCCAAGATGAACACCGGCGCGAAGTATGACTCCAAGGCATTCAAGAAATCGGTCGGCCTTAACGGGGTAGGGATCAAGGCAGTGAACGCCCTCTCTTCCACGTTCTACATGGAGAGCTCGCGCGACGGGCAATCGAAGAGGGTGGATTTTGCCCAAGGAATCCTGTCTCACGAGAACGGGACCGAGAAATCGGGCAACTCCAACGGGACGATGGTGGGCTTCACCCCCGACGGTTCCATCTTTGGCGAGTACCACTACCGGGAAGAACATATCGAGCCGCTGCTCAAGAACTACGTGTTCCTGAACACGGGGCTGACCATCGTTTTCAACGGGAAGAAGTACTACTCCAAGAACGGGCTCGAGGACCTGCTCAACGAGAACCTTACCTCCGAAGAGCTATACCCCATCATCCACCTTCACGGCGAAGATATCGAGGTGGCCATTACCCACACCAACCAGTATGGCGAGGAGTACTACTCGTTCGTGAACGGGCAGCATACCACGCAGGGGGGAACACACCTCTCCACGTTCCGGGAGGCGGTCGCCCGGGTAATCAAGGAGTTTTATAACCGTAATTTCGAGTACTCCGATATCCGGAACGGCATCGTCGCTGCCATCAGCATCAAGGTGGAAGAACCGGTGTTCGAGTCGCAAACAAAAACCAAGCTCGGCTCCAAGGAGATGGGACCCAGTGGCATCTCGGTGAGCAAGCATATCAGTGATTTTCTCAAGAAGGAGCTGGATAATTACCTTCACAAACACGGCGAGACGGCCGAGGTGCTGCAAAAGAAAATCCTCGACTCGGAAAAAGAGCGTAAGGCCATCGCGGGGGTGACCAAGCTGGCACGAGAAAGGGCCAAGAAAGCGAACCTGCATAACAAAAAACTGCGTGATTGCCGGGTACATTACAACGACGCGAAGGGTGACGATCGGGAGAAAAGCTCCATCTTCATTACCGAGGGAGACTCGGCGAGCGGTTCCATTACCAAGAGCCGCGACCCCAACCTGCAGGCGGTGTTTAGCCTCCGGGGAAAGCCGCTCAATAGCTACGGCCTTACCAAGAAGATCGTCTACGAGAACGAGGAGTTCAACCTGTTGCAGGCGGCCCTCAACATCGAGGAGAGCATGGACGGGCTACGCTACAACAAGGTGATTATAGCCACCGATGCCGATACAGACGGGATGCATATCCGGTTGCTGCTGCTCACTTTCTTCCTGCAATTCTTTCCCGACCTGATCAAGAAGGGGCACGTCTATATCTTCCAGACCCCGCTGTTCAGGGTGCGCAACAAGAAGAAAACGATCTATTGTTACACCGAGGAAGAGCGGTTGAACGCGATCCAAGAACTGGGGCCAAACCCCGAGATCACCCGCTTCAAGGGGCTGGGAGAGATCTCGCCCGACGAGTTCCGGAACTTTATTGGCGAGGATATACGGCTCGACAAGGTGACCATGCGCAAGGAGGACCTCCTGAAGGAGCTCCTGGAGTTCTACATGGGCAAAAATACCCCCGAACGGCAAACATTTATTATCGATAACCTGGTACTCGAAGAAGATGAAGTCGCCTGAACGCGTAGCCCTCTTTCCCGGAACGTTCGACCCCTTTACCGTGGGGCACGAATCGTTGGTACGGCGCGGCCTTGACCTGATGGACAAGATCGTGATCGCGATCGGCGTGAATGATGCCAAGCGATCTTATTTCCCGCTGGAGAAAAGGCTGGAGATGATCCGCGATTACTACCGGTCGGAACCAAGGGTGCGGGTAGAGAGCTACGCCTCGTTGACTGTCGATTTCGCACGAGAGGTCGGGGCCCGCTACATCTTGCGCGGTATCCGGTCGGTGACCGATTTCGAATACGAGAAGACCATCGCCGACATGAATCGAACCATTTCAGGAATAGAAACGTTTCTATTGTTTACTGAACCTGCCTTAACTCATATCTCCTCGTCACACGTGAGGGAGCTGTTGCGCTACGGGCACGATGTCAGCGCCTTTATACCCAAGGGGATGAAGGTGTAATCACACACATATATAACAGATGCAAAAGAGAATAATAGCGGTTGTTTTAGGTGCAATTTTTTTGTCGGGATGCGTGTACGGACAGTTCAGGCCTTCGCCCGATGGCATTAAACTGGAACGTACCCTCCAGATGATCAATAGCCTTTACGTGGACGACGCGGACACCAAGAAACTCACTGAAGCAGCGATACGCGCCATGCTGGAAGAGCTGGACCCCCACTCGTCGTACCTCAACGAAGAGGAAGTAAAGGCCATGAACGAGCCGCTCCAAGGGAACTTCGACGGGATCGGCATTTCCTTTAACATGCTCACCGATACCCTCTACGTGATGGAGGTGATCGCGGGAGGCCCTTCTCAAAAAGTGGGATTGTTGCCGGGTGACAAAATTATCCGGGTGAACGACACGCTCATTGCCGGGGTGGAGATGAATAACCAAGACGTGGTGAAGAAGCTGCGCGGCCCCAAGGGCACCACGGTGAACGTGAGCGTGCTGCGCCGGGGAGTACCCGACCTGATGGAGTTCCGGATCGTCCGCGACCGCATTCCCATCACGAGCATCGACGCCGCGTATATGGTGGGCAACGATATCGGGTACATCCGCTTGAGCCGCTTCGGGGTCACCTCCGGCGAGGAGTTCAAGAAGGCAGAAAAGGAGTTAAGGGCGCTCGGGATGGAACATCTTATCTTGGACCTTACCGATAACGGCGGGGGCATCTTGCAGGTGGCCAACGAGATCGCCGACGAGTTCCTGGAGGAGGGTAAACTGATTGTATATACCGAAGGGAAAAATCAACCCCGCTTCACGATGAACGCTACCGGGGGCGACGAGCTAAGTGGAGGCAAGCTGGTGATCCTGGTGAACGGCGCGTCGGCGTCGGCCAGCGAGATCCTTGCCGGTGCCGTGCAGGACTGGGACCGCGGGGTGGTGGTCGGCCGAAGGACCTTTGGCAAGGGATTGGTGCAGCGGCAGTTGCCGTTGCCCGACGGCACCATGATCCGGCTGACCGTGGCACGGTACTATACCCCCACCGGACGAAGCATCCAAAAGCCTTACGAAGAGGGAAACCTGGACGCGTATAACCAGGACTTCATGAACCGCTACCAGCATGGTGAGCTGTTTGCGGCGGATAGCATTCACTTTCCCGACTCGCTGCAATACACCACCTTGGTGAATAAACGCACCGTCTACGGGGGCGGGGGAATCATGCCCGACTATTTCGTGCCGATGGATACGACCTCTGGGACCATGCTGCACGCGCACCTTAACGCGCGGGGCGTGATTAACCGGATCGCTATTGCCGAGGTGGATAACCATCGCGGAGAACTTCTTAATCGCTTCCCTAACGTGAACGCGTTCGATAAAGGATACCAACTACCGGAGGCGGTGCAGGCAAGGTTGCGGAGCCTCGCTTCGGAAGAGAAGGTAGCATGGAATGAAGAGGAGTTTAATCGTTCCCGTTCGCTGATATTCTTGCAGCTAAAAGCACTTATGGCGCGCGACCTGTACGATTCGTCTGCTTTTTATCGTATTATCAATCAAGAGAACGATATTTTTCAGGAAGGCCTCTCCATCATCTCCAGCGAGAGCCGCTACCAAGGGCTGCTTGAAGGAGTCGGTAGCAACGTGGGGGCTTCCCTTGACTAAACACCAGGGTATGAATATCGATTACAACCGGTTTCGAATAAAAGAGGGAGCCAAAGTCAACTTGAGTGAGTTCTCCACGAACGAAGATGGGGGATATACCAAGAAATCGGCAAAAGAAGAGATCAAGGCAAACATCAAGGAACTGAAGAAATTTCAGGAGATGTTCTATGCCGACGACAGGTATTCCTTGTTAATAATCTTGCAAGCTCGTGATGCCGCGGGAAAGGATGGAGTCATTCGCCACGTGATGTCGGGCATCAACCCGCAAGGGTGTAGGGTGCACAGTTTCAAGACCCCCACCAAGAACGAGCTGGAACACGACTACTTCTGGCGCCACTACATCGCCTTACCCCAGCGTGGGATGATCGAGATATTCAACCGCTCGCATTACGAGAACGTGCTGGCCACGAAGGTGAATCCCGCGTGGATCCTCAACGAGCGGATCCCCGGCTATGGAGCCGTGGAGAAGATCGACCAAGCGTTTTGGGACAATCGGTACGCCAGCATCAACGCCATCGAGAAGCATCTTTGCCAGAATGGTACGCGTATCCTTAAATTTTTTTTGAACGTGTCGAAAGAGGAGCAAAAAGAGCGCTTCCTCTCCCGGATAGACGAACCCGATAAAAACTGGAAATTCAGCTCGGCCGACTTGCATGCCCGGTCGCAGTGGGATGCGTACGAAGCAGCGTTTGAAGAGATGCTGGAGAAAACCTCCAAGCCGTACGCGCCGTGGTACGTGATTCCCGCCGATAAGAAGTTCTTTGCCCGGGTAGCCGTGGGCGATATCATTTTGGAACTTTTTAAGTCGCTCGACCTGCACTACCCGCCCGCCGAGTCACCCGAGATGCTGCAAAAAGCCCGTGAGGCACTTCTGAAGGAATAAAGCATCAACGAGTTTCCAGCTACTCCTCTTTCCGATCCAGTCCTTTCCGGAACCTTTTTTCCTGCACGTGCTCATCCAGGCGCGATATCATCCAGAGCATGCTAAACACGAAGGCGACAAACACGGCTGCCCCGATGAATTGAGGGGAAAGAAGGAAATCCTTGCCTAAAAGAAAATAAGCCGTCGCGATCATCACGGCCAGTACGGCGTACATGGTGCCAAAAATACTTCCCAGCTCCTTGAACAAGTTCCCCGATTCCCGTGCCTTTTCTACCTTCCGGGGAGCGACCGCCCTTTCCGCCTCTATCTGGTGCATGATGCGGTACTTCAGGTTTTCCGGTGCTTTCTCTTTAGCGCCTTGTAGCATCGTCCGCATTGCCTCTTCTCCCGTTGATGTATGTTTTCCCTTCATCATACTTCATATTTCTTCAATTAATGACTCTTCGTTCATTCGATAATGTTTCTGCAACAGCTCCTTGAACGTTTTACGTGCCCGGAACAGTTTGACCTTCACGTTGGACTCGTTCAGCCCGGTAATCTTGACGATCTCTTTCACCGGGTTATCCTCGAGGTAATACAAGGTGAGCAATAGCGCGTCACCCGCGGGCATCCTCCCGAGGATGTCAGCCACCATCTCCTTTTGTTCTACCGCTTCTATCTTCACCTGCAACGTGTTTTCCGAAAGGTGCGCCGCGTCGTTGAGCCCCGCCTCCTTGTCAACTACCCACAACCGGGCCTTCGCGTGGGTGACGGCCGTGTTATACACGATGCGGTAGAGCCAGGTCGAGAACTTGCTCTCGGAACGAAAACCGTGAAGATTCCGGTAGGCCTTCACGTAGCTTTCCTGCACCACGTTTTCCGCGTCCTGCCTATTGCCGCATATCCGGTAGGCGATGGTGATCGCCATGTCCTGGTAGGTGTCGACAAAATACGCGAACGCGGAAGTGTTGCCCGAAAGCACCTGCTGTACCCGTTGATTTTCGTTCATCGCGAGCGGTTATTCCATATCTTCTTGTTGTTCCGGGATCGGCATCCTTTGTACGACCAGGAAATAGGTCAAGTAGCCTAAACCAAGGAAGAAAACCACGCTTGCCCCGGTCACCCAGAACCCTCTACCCGTGCCGATAGCGAGGTGCTCCGTGCAGAGAAACCCAACGATGATCCCGATGCCCAACGCGATCAGCACGATGCCGTTCCGTAGCGATACCAAGCGATTAGGGTTTGCTTTGCGCCCCTGGGGGCTGCTGGGAGGGATAATCCCTTGGTTGATCAAGGCCATTCGCTCGTCACTTCGGCTTTTAATCCATCGCAATCCCAACACTAATCCTACTACAATAGGCAAGCCTATAGTGCAAATAATCGCGAGAACGGGTATAATATCGTCCCACATAATTGTTACAATTTAAAAGTGAATACTCTGTTTACATCAATAAGACTACGGCTCTTCCGGTTCGGTTACAAAAAATGATAAAAAATATACCCGGCACCAACAAGCGTTTTCGACGTTGAATAGCGGGAGTATGTAAAAAAAGGGTGAAATCACGTTTGTGATACACCCTCTTCCGTTAAGTATACCCGGGCAATGTGCGGTTGCCGGGTATAGATCGTTTTCGCGGTAGAACAGCCGGTTGCCTATTTGTTCTTCAGCAAGTCGCGAATCTCGGTCAATAAAGCCTCTTCCTTGGTTGGCTCCGGTGGCGCCTCGGGCGCGGGAGCTTCTTCCTTTTTGCGCTTGAGGGAGTTCATTCCCTTGATCACCATGAAAATAGCGGTTCCCACGATTACGAAGTCGACCACTGCTTGGATAAACGCCCCGTAATTCAGGGTGATGGCAGGGGTAACCACCTCAGAGCCCTCCATGACCGCTTGTTTTAGCACCAGTCTCAGTTCCGCGAACCTGCTGTCACCTACTAACATCGCGATGGGCGGCATCAGGATATCGTTCACGAACGAGGTAACGATTTTACCGAAGGCAGCACCAATCACGATACCCACGGCCATGTCTACCACGTTGCCGCGCATTAAAAATTCTTTTAGTTCTGATCTAAATGACATAGTTAATTGATTAATGGATGAATACCAAGTATGCAAAGAAAAGGAAATAAATGTAAATTGCAATAGACACGACAAGAAATTTCTTCTCGCAAGGCGTTTGGGTGCGAACAGGTGTCTTTTACCGGACAGTCAAGTTTCGGAACTGAATCTCTTTCCCCTCGCTCTGGAGGCCGATATGGCCTTCTTTCACCCGGTTCGTGGCCCTGTTTTGCAACACGTCGTTGATATAGGTCGTGATAACTCCCTCTTTCACCGTGACGCGCACCTTGTTCCATTCGCCGGCGGGTTTTTCACTGGATGGCTGCTGTTTACTGATAACCGGGAACGCGGGACGCTCGGTAGCTCCTTCCGGTAGCGTGTACTCGTTGAGGTCGGAGCCTCCTAATAGCACGAAATCCCCTGCCCGTCCGGCAGCCAACTGGCACTCGATCCCGTTAGGGAATGGATTCAACGGCTCCTCGATTAGCACGAAGACGCCACTATTGCTCTCTTCGTCGGCCCATCGGTATTCCAACTCCAAGGTATAATCGCGGTACTTCTTTTTGGTGTACATGTATCCCAAGGGTTCACCCATTACGCGGATGATACCATTCTCGACCCTATACACCTCCTCCGCCGGTCGGGCATCGCCCTCTATCACGAAGTTCCAGTTTGAAAGGTCTTTCCCGTTAAAAATAGCTTCTGTTGGTTGGCCGCCACATCCCGGTAAAAGGAGTACGAACAGGACAAGGGCAGCGTGTGAAATTGTTTTTTTCATCGTGAAGGATTGTTTAATTTGTCTGCTTTTTCACAAAATTACAATTTCCGCGTGAATTAAAAAATGAATTCCTCGAAATTTACCCGAGCACGGGTTTTTAGACCGGAAAGAAGCCGACGGTTCGAGCAGCGAGGGATTACTCCTAAAAAAGCGAAAAAGATTGTGAGATAGGGCGGAAATCCATACATTTGCCTTCTTTCCGGTAGCAAGCTGCATGATAGGTATCAATAATGGGTAAAGCACGTTTTCTTTGGGTCGATGATGAAGTAGACCTTCTCAAACCGTATGTTCTTTTTCTTGAAGAAAAGGGGTACATCACGGAGTGTGCCGGAAACGGGCACGATGCCCTTGAGATGTGCCGGTCAGGGGTATATGACATCATCTTCCTGGATGAACACATGCCCGGGTTGTCGGGCCTCGAGACGCTTGGCCGTTTGCACCGGCTTGCTCCCCACGTGCCGGTGGTGATGGTCACCAAGAGTGAAGACGAGGGAATCATGAACCAAGCGATCGGTAAGAAAATCGCCGATTACCTGATTAAACCCGTGAGCCCCCACCAAGTATTGTCGTCTATCAAGAAACTGTTGGAGAAAAAAGAGTTGGTTGCCGGCAGCGCGATTACCCGGTACCGTGAAGTCATGGAGCGGCTAAACCGCGGTATAAGCGATGCCCGCACTGCGAGCGACTGGGTGTCGGCTTACCGTGAACTGGTATACTGGGAGTTGGAGCTGGAGGGCACTCCACTTCCCCTGCAAGAGATGTTAATCGCGCAAAAGGAGGAAGCCAACAGAGGCTTCGCGCGGTTTATCCAGAAAAATTACGAACCATGGTTGAAGGGTGCTCCCGGACGCCCGGTGATGAGTCCCTACCTGTTCGAAGAGCGCCTCTTCCCGTTGCTCGATAAAGGGGAAAAGCTTTTTTTTATCTTGGTCGATAACCTTCGTTTCGACCAGTGGCGAGCGCTGCGAGACGCGGTGAGCGAACATTTTTCCTACGAAGAGGAACTCTATTTCAGTATCCTGCCCACGGCAACCCCCTACGCGCGGAATAGCCTCTTCTCGGGATTGATGCCAAACACGCTATCGGAACGATACCTGGGATGGTGGGTGGACGAGTCGGAGGAGGAGGGTAAAAATCAAATGGAGGAAGAGCTCGTGGCATCGCATCTAAAACGCGCGGGACGAGAGGAAACATTCTCGTACCACAAGGTGAATACCAACCGGGAAGGCGAACGGCTGTTAGAGAGGTTTTCAGAACTGGAAAATAACGACCTCAACGTGCTGGTATTTAATTTCATGGATATGCTCTCCCACGCGCGTACCGAATCAAAGATGCTGCAAGAGCTCGTGACAGACGAGGCAGCATACCGCTCGCTCACCCGTTCGTGGTTTCTTCGGTCTCCCCTCGAGCAGCTGCTCAAAACAATCGGGGGGCGTGGCTATCGAGCGGTGATCACCACCGACCACGGTGCCATCCGGGTGAAGCAAGGAGTAAAGATAATTGGCGACAAGGAAACCAACAGTAACCCTCGTTACAAGCTGGGAAGGAGCCTCGCGTATGACCCCAAGCGCGTGCACGCGATCCTTCGACCCGAGAACGCGGGCCTCCCGGCTCCCAACGTGAGCACCCGCTATATCTTCGCCAGGAATCGCGATTTTTTGGTATATCCCAACCGGTTCAACCAGTACGTGGCTTATTACGAGAATAGTTTTCAACACGGGGGGATTTCCCTTGAAGAGATGATTATCCCCTTTGTTTCGCTGACTCCAAAATGAATTATAACTTGCTTGAATACTGTAAATTATGAAGATGGTGATTAACGATGTCTCGGAACTTGGCCGGGCAGCACGACAGTTTAAAGAGGCGATGGGGGATGACAAGGTCTTTGCTTTCTACGGGAGCATGGGAGCGGGAAAAACCACCTTTATCAAGGCTGTCTGCGAGGAACTGGGAGTGACGGAAACGGTAGCCAGTCCCACCTTCGCCATCGTCAACGAGTACCGTGACGGGAGCGGACGTTCCATTTATCATTTCGACTTCTACCGGATTAACAAGCTGGAAGAGGTGTTCGACTTCGGGTATGAGGACTACTTCTACAGTGGCAACCTGTGTTTTATCGAGTGGCCGGAACTGGTCGAGCCCATATTGCCTGAAGGGAGCGTCCGGATTGCCATTCGAATAGGAGAAGGCGGTACCCGGGTCCTTGAAACGATGAGCCCGTGAGCGACAGGCATTAAACGAAAATCGGTTTAAACACTCTTATCCGTATGAAACGATATACAGTCATCTTTTTTCTCTCGATCGCTTCCTTGGCATCTTTCTCGCAGGTTAATACCGATCGCGTGATGCTGATTGGCAAGAACGCGCTCTACTTCGAAGACTACGTGCTGTCCATCCAGTACTTTAACCAAGTAATCACGGCCAAGTCCTACCTCGCGGAACCCTACTACTATCGAGCCATGGCGAAATTCATGCTCGATGACTTCCAAGGGGCCGAAGAGGATGCTACGCGTTGCCTCGAACGGAACCCGTACTACTTGGCAGCTTACCAGCTCCGGGGAGCGGCATGGCAAAACCTGGAGGAGTATGAACTGGCCGCCGCGGACTACCAGCGGAGCCTCGAATACTTCCCCGAAGACAGGCTCACGCTCGTTAACATGGGTATCGTGAACATCGAACTGGAACAATACGAGGTGGCCGAGAAATTTTTCGAGGTACTCCTCCGTCGCTACCCCGATTACACGTCGGGATACCTCGCTCGCTCGCACATGTATATCCAGATGGAAGATACGACGAAGGCAATGGCCGACCTTGATACCGCGATACAAAATGATCCCTATACCTCCCAATCTTTCTCCGCGCGGGGATTGCTCCATTTTCAACAAAAGGAATATACCCTCGCGCTGGCCGATTTAGACGAAGCGATCCGGCTGGACCCGTACATGGAGGGGAACTACATCAACCGGGGACTGGTGAAGTACCACCTGAACGATTTGCGTGGAGCAATGGCCGACTACGACCGGGTGATAGAGATGGACGAGAATAGTTTGATTGCCCGCTTTAACCGGGGATTACTAAGGGCGCAGGTAGCGGATAACAACCGGGCAATACGAGACTTCGACAAGGTGATCGAGCTAGAGCCGGACAACACCATCGCGTACCTCAACCGGGCCATGCTGAATCGAGAGATAGGAGAACTGAATGCCGCGGTAGGCGACTTGAACGTGGTGCTGGAAGCACACCCTGAATTTTTCTCCGGCTTCTATGCCCGTTCCCAGCTGAAGCGGGAGCTGAACGACCTGGCTGGTGCCGAACAAGATTACATGCTGGCGCGGGCCGAAGAGGCCAAGGCACGGGTAGTGGCTACCGAGAACCCGGAGCCATTCGGAGACGCACGAGAACGCAGCGAAGCAAAGGATACGCGTGAACAGGCCGACAGCGACATCGAAAAATTCAACCTGCTGGTGGTGGCAAATGAAGATAGTTCCGAGAAAAGCAAGTACCAACGACAAAGCAGGGGAAGGGTGCAAAACCTGAACGTACCGGTGGAACGGGAGCCGCGATTCGTGCTTACCTACTACGAGCAGGAACGGGAAGTGCGCCGGCCGGTATATTACTCCGAGGTGCTCGACAAAGCCAATAGCGAGGCGGGCCTCGCCTGGGTACTAAAGGTGACTAATCACGAGGCACCGTTGAACGAGTTGCAGGTGCAGGACCATTTCCGGTCAATTGACCGCTACTCGGCCCGGCTGGATAGCGAGGCTGCCAAGGCGACGCTCTATTTTGGAAGGGGGCTGGACTTCGCGCTGGTGCAAGATTACGAGAACGCATTGGCGGATATGGAACGGGCCATAGAGCTGGCTCCCGGGATGGTGATGGCCCATTTCGCGCGCGCGGTAATCCGTACCAAGCAGCTGGAGTATCATTCCCGCTTGAGGGGAGAACCCGCGTTGCTGGATAGCAGCGACGAGCCGGACCTCGCTATCCTGAAGGAGCTACCCGGTACCACGAGGCGTACGGAGTTGTCGCTCGAGGCACTCGAGTATGACGCCATCCTAAAGGAGTACGATGCCGTTATCCGGACCGCGCCCGATTTTATCTTTGCCTACTACAACCGGGCGGAAATTTTCCTCATCGAGAAGGATTACCGGGCAGCCATCGCCGACTACACGAAAGCCATCAACCTGGAGCCGCAATTTGCGGAAGCGTACTTTAACCGGGGAATCTCCCGCTTGTCGATCGGGGAAACAAAGGAAGGACTGGATGACCTTCGCAAGGCAGGAGAGCTCGGGATCGTGCAATCCTACAGCATTATCAAGCGAATGCAATAGCGCCGGTCGCGATTTTTTCTCGCGAAAAGCTATTTCATCAATCACAAAATCACTACATTTGCAGAATGTAAGATGCGCCTCGGATAAACGCAAGCAAGCTTGACTTATCTCTCGGCTTTCGCTACATTTGCAAAATAAATTGAACAATAACACATGGTGAATATTACATTTCCCGACGGAACCGTGCGGGAATATGAGAAAGGAATAACGGGATTAGAGATCGCGAACAGTATCAGCCGACGACTGGCACAAGAGGTGCTGGCCGCCAGCGTCGACGGGGAAACGTGGGATCTCACGAGGCCCATCGATAAGGATGCCGAAGTGAAGCTGCTAAAATGGGAGGACGACGAAGGGAAACATGCCTACTGGCACTCGTCCGCTCACCTCATGGCAGAAGCATTGCAAGAGCTTTACCCCGGTATAAAATTCGGTATCGGCCCGGCCATCGAGCACGGGTTTTACTACGACGTGGACCCGGGTGAAGGTATCGCTATCAAGGAGGCCGACTTCCCGGTTATCGAAAAGAAGATGATGGAGTTGATCGCCGCCAAAGAGGATATTAAACGAGCGAGCATCTCCAAGAAAGATGCCCTTGACATGTTCTCTAATCGCGACGAGAACTACAAGGTCGAGCTGATCAATGAACTCGAAGACGGTACCATAACCACCTATACCCAAGGACAATTCACCGACCTGTGCCGGGGGCCTCACCTGCCCAACACTTCCTATATCAAGGCGGTGAAGATTCTCTCGTCTGCCGGGGCGTACTGGCGGGGCGACGAGAAACGGCCGCAGCTGACTCGTCTGTACGGCATTACCTTCCCGAAGAAAAAGCTGCTGGACGAGTACCTCGTGATGCTCGAGGAGGCCAAAAAGCGCGACCACCGTAAGATTGGTAAAGAGTTGCAGCTGTTCCAGTTCTCCCAGACCGTGGGCGCGGGATTGCCCCTCTGGCTTCCCAAGGGAACCCAGCTGCGGATGCGGCTCGAAGACTTCCTGAAGAAGATCCAACGGGAGTTCGATTACGACCCGGTCATCACCCCGCATATCGGACATAAACAGCTTTACGTCACGTCGGGGCACTACGAGAAATATGGCAAGGACTCGTTCCAGCCCATCAAGACTCCCGAGGAGGGCGAGGAATTCTTGCTCAAGCCAATGAACTGCCCGCATCACTGCGAGATATATAAAGCGTTCCCACGGTCGTACAAGGACCTGCCGCTTCGGATGGCCGAGTTTGGTACCGTTTACCGTTACGAGCAGAGCGGCGAGTTGCATGGCTTAACGCGCGTGCGAGGCTTCACGCAAGACGACGCCCATATCTTTTGTACACCCGACCAGGTGAAAGATGAATTCCTGAAAGTGATGGACATCATCTTCATCATCTTCCGGGCACTGGACTTCAAGGAGTTCGAGGCGCAGATATCATTGCGTGACCCGGAAGATAAGGAGAAATATATCGGTACCGACGAGAACTGGGAGAAGGCCGAACGGGCCATCGTGGAGGCATGCCAAGAAAAAGGCCTCAAGGCAAGGGTAGAGCTGGGTGAAGCCGCTTTTTACGGTCCCAAGCTCGACTTCATGGTAAAGGATGCCCTCGGGCGCCGCTGGCAGCTGGGTACCATCCAAGTGGACTACAACCTGCCCGACCGGTTCGAACTGGAATACACGGGTGCCGACAACCAGAAGCACCGGCCGGTGATGATTCACCGCGCCCCGTTTGGCTCCATGGAGCGGTTCGTGGCCGTCCTGATCGAGCATACCGCCGGTAAATTCCCCCTCTGGCTGGCACCTACCCAAGCCGTGGTGATTCCCGTGAGCGAGCGGTTCAACGAGTATGCCGACCAAGTAGTGAAAGAATTGAAGAAACAAGATATCCGCGCGGAAGTGGACGATCGCAACGAGAAAGTCGGCCGTAAGATACGTGATAACGAATTGAAACGAATCCCCTACCTCCTGATCGTGGGTGAACGAGAAGCAGAAAATCAAGAGGTTTCCGTGAGAAAACAAGGAGGAGAGGACAAGGGTTCCGTAAAATTGAGTACATTTGTAGATGAAGTGACGCGGGAAGTATCGGAAATGATGAATCCCGGGAAATTGGATTTTTAGATATATACAAGTAATAACAGATTAAATTAGTAATCAATAACAGAGAGAAAACATTAAAAGAACCTGAATGAGAAGAGACTCCAAAGACCAGCACCGGATCAACGAACGTATCCGGGTACCAGAAGTCCGATTGGTGGGCGACAACGTGACAGAAGGCATTTACCCCACCAGAGAGGCAATGCGAATTGCAGAACAACAGGAATTAGATTTAGTTGAAATCGCGCCCACGGCAAAACCGCCCGTGTGTCGCGTCATCGATTACCAGAAGTTCGTTTACCAACAGAAGAAAAAGTTAAAAGAACAGAAGGCGAAAGCGGTGAAAGTAACCGTTAAAGAGATCCGTTTCGGCCCGCAGACCGATGACCACGATTATAATTTTAAGCTGAAGCACGCGATGAACTTCCTGAGCGAGGGCTCTAAAGTGAAGGCATTCGTGTTTTTCAGGGGGCGTTCTATTCTCTTCAAGGAGCAGGGCGAACTGCTTTTATTGCGTTTCGCCAACGACTTGGAAGATTACGCCAAGGTCGAGAACATGCCCATCATGGAGGGCAAGCGGATGTCGATCATGCTTTCGCCCAAAAAAGCTGCTCCCGCCTCCAAGAAAGAGAGCAAAGAAGAGCAATAGCCAAATGCACCAGGCCGCGGAAGCGGCCTGATTTGCTTTGATGAATCCCGTGCCTCATTTATCGATAGTCAACCTCGTGAAAACGCGGGAAAGTAATAAATATGCCTGTTTTGTTTTGATAATCGGGATTAAATCATTACTTTTGCACACTTTTTCGTACCTGCCTACAGGAACCACGGGAGTGATTAATAAATAAATTCAAACAGAGCAACATGCCAAAAATTAAGACTAATTCCGGTGCCAAAAAGAGGTTCGCCCTTACCGGAACAGGAAAAATCAAACGGAAGCATGCTTTTAAAAGTCATATCTTGACCAAAAAGACCAAAAAGCAGAAGAGAAATCTAACGCACACGGGTCTGGTACACAAGGCTGACGAAAAGAACATCAAAACCCTCTTGGGTTTATAATGGCAAAACCAGCAGATTCCGTAAAACGATTTATTAACAGGATGTATATGCCCCTAAGAACTCTGCCCGACAGAGACGCTATCATTCACAACAAGTAACATTATGCCAAGATCAGTGAATCACGTTGCCTCGCGCAACCGCAGAAAAAAAGTTCTGAAACTAACCAGAGGCTATATCGGTGCACGCAAGAACGTGTGGACAGTAGCCAAAAACACGTGGGAGAAGGGACTTACCTACGCCTACCGTGACCGCAAAACCAAAAAGCGCAACTTCCGCGCGCTGTGGATCCAGCGTATCAACGCCGGAGCACGCGAGCACGGGATGTCCTATTCCCGCCTGATGGGCGCGCTGCATAAGCATGAAATAGAAATCAACCGCAAGGTACTTGCCGACCTTGCCATGAACCATCCCGAAGCATTCAAGGCCATCGTGGATAAGGTGAAATAAATCGATTTAAATCGATAACTTGTAGAAAGGGAGGATCCGTGAATGGGTTCTCCTTTTTTGTTTCTCTCGTTTGGAAGTACTTTGAATTTCATCTATTTTTGTATCCATCACGAGGGTATGTTATGGTAAATCGCGCGTGACAACCCTGAAAATGAATAATAATAACTATTCTGTTAAGCCAAATGAGCAGCTCCAAACTTGTTCGAGTGATGCCATGGCGAAGAATAGTCTAAATTTAATGAACTATTTCGTTAAGCTAAATGAGCAGATCCAAGCTTGCTTGAGATATGCCATTGCGAGAAATAGTCTAATTTTAATGAACGTTATGCTGAAAAAAACAGTGTTCAAGAAAATCCTGCCCGTTATGCTGCTAAGCGGACTGCTCGTGGGGTTCGCCCGATGTAACCCGAAAAGTAACGCTTCCGCCGAACCGGCCGTCTACTCCAATCCCCTGCCGGTTGCTTTTGGCGACCCGTTCATTCTTCCCGCGTCCGACGGGAAATATTACATGTACGGTACCGGGGGAGTGAAAAAGGGGTTTGGCGCGTATAGCTCCGACAACTTGGTCGACTGGGTGTTCGAAGGCCAAGTTTACTCGGGGGATCAGCCCGGCTCTTGGACATTGAAAAATTATTGGGCACCGGAAGTATACGAGATCGATGGACGCTATTACATGTTTTTTAGTGCCGACTGGAAAGTGAACCCCACCAACGAGCTGGAAAATTTCCGGATTGGAGTAGCCGTGGCAGACAGTCCAACGGGCCCCTTCATGGAAGTGTCTGATAATCCCCTGTTCGACCCGGGATACCCCATCATCGACGCGAATATACTGCGGCACGACGGCAAAACGTATCTTTACTACTCCCGGTGTTGTTATAAAAACCCGGTGGAGAGCGAAGTGGCCGATTGGGCCCGCGCGGAGAATCTCTTCGACGAGATCGAGGAGAGCTGGGTGTACGGCGTGGAGCTCTCCAACGACTTCACTACCGTGATTGGTGAACCCGTGTTGCTCTTGCAACCACCCGCTACCATGGACGACCCGCAAACGGAGTGGGAGAGCCGGTCGGTAACCAGCGGCGAGGTGAACCGAAGGTGGACCGAAGGGTCGTTCGCGTTCGAACACGATAATAAAATCTACATGATGTACTCCGCGAATTTCTTCGGGGGACAAAACTACGCGGTGGGATACGCGACAGCCGAGCACCCGCTGGGACCTTTCGTGAAAGCAGGTAACAACCCGGTATTGGAGAAAAACGTCGAGCAAGGCGGAGAGGTGACCGGCACCGGGCACAACATGGTGTTCTGGTCGAACGACGGCGAGAAAATGTACTGCGTGTATCACGGACGCACCGAGAAGACAGGCGATGAGCGGGTAGTCTTTATTGACGAGATGCGGATCGATGAAAACGGCATGCTCACCGTGGATGGGCCATCAACCACCAAAAAGGAGTTGTAGTCCATTTTATGGATTCATTGCTTACAAGATCTGTCTGGTATGAGAAAAATCCACATGGAGGAACAAGAACGGGTGGAGCGTGTTATTACAGAGAGCGTCCTTTGCCACGTGGGAATGGTGGATGAGAACGGTGCGCCTTACGTGATACCGATGAGCTTCGGGTACGAAGAGGGAGTGGTATATTTACACTCCGCGCACGAGGGGCGTTGCATCACTATCTTGGAGAAGAACCCGCGCGTGTGCATTACATTCTGTACCTCTCCCGTGTTATTGTGGCAAAACGAAGAGGTCGCTTGCAGTTACGGGATGCGGGCGAGTAGCGTGATGTGCCATGGAGAGGCGGAATTCGAAGCGGTGTACGAGGAAAAGGCACGGGCACTAAACGTGATCATGCGGCATTATACCGACAGGGATTTTAGCTACTCCGAGCCCGCCGTGAATAACGTCAAGATCTGGAAGGTGGTAATCGAGAAGGCGTCCGTGAGAGAATTCGGCATGCCCAGCAAGAACGCGTTGCGTTTCCGCTCCAGCCGGCCGCTGTAACCCATGGCTTGATTAGCCGTGCGCGGGTAAAAGAATCGCTGGTAAGTGATACTATTAAATGATAAAAGAAAGGACCAAAATGAACATAAAAAAAACAACGATAATTCTCGCGTTTATACTGGCCGCGGTATCCCTGTATGCAGCAGAGCCAAAGGGGAAAGAGACCGCGAAACCGATCGACTTGACCAAATCTACCTTTATTGAAAAAGTATTCGACTTCGAGAATAATCCCGAGGAGTGGAAGTATAAAGGAGATAAGCCGGCGATTGTAGATTTCCATGCCGACTGGTGTGGCCCGTGCCGGATCACTTCACCCATCTTGGCTGACCTGGCTGCAGAGTATGGTGGCGAGCTTTATATTTACAAGATCAACGTGGACGAAGAACCGGAGTTGGCATACATGTTCGGGGCACGAAGCATCCCGATGTTCCTGTTTATTCCCATGGACAAGATGCCGCAGGTGGGAATGGGAGCGTTACCCAAGAAGTCATTCCGGGAGGTGATCGACACGTTCTTACTCGAGAAAGATAACGAAACTTCCCTCTAATGATTACCAGCCTTCAAAATCCGTCGATAAAGAACGTGGTGAAGCTTTCGAAGAGCAAGGAGCGTTCGGAGCAACAACTTTTCGTGATCGAGGGTGCCCGGGAGTTGTCGCTGGCACTGGAGGGCGGTTATGAAGTGGCGGAGGTATACGTCTGCCGGGAACTTTTTAGCCGTACCCGCTACCCGGGGGTATTGGATTCGATCCCCGAAAGACGGTTGGTTGATATTTCTCCCCAGGTGTTTGAAAAGATTGCCTACCGTGAAAACTCCGACGGCGTTGTTGCACTGGCAAGGCCAAAGAGCCACGGGCTGGGCGACTTGAAGCTGACCGGCAACCCGTTCCTGATTATCCTTGAATCGGTAGAAAAACCGGGAAACCTGGGTGCCGTACTGCGCACAGCAGACGCCGCCGCGGTAGACGCGGTGATCGTGTGCGACCCGAGGACCGACCTCTATAACCCCAACGTGATCCGCTCGGGGGTGGGGACCCTGTTCACGGTGCAGACAGCCCTTTGTACGTCAGCCGAGGCACGGGAGTGGCTTGCCCAAAACAACATTGCCTCTTTCGCGGCCGAACTTCGTGCGGCCGAATTTTACCAACAGTGTGATTTCACCGTCCCGTCGGCCATCGTGATGGGCACCGAAGCCGAAGGGCTCACCGCCTTCTGGCTCGATAACGCGACAAAGCGAATCAAAATCCCCATGCGCGGGAAAATCGATTCGCTCAATGTCTCTGTCTCTACGGCCGTGCTAACCTTTGAAGCGATGCGGCAGCGCGGCTTTTAAAAAGGCCTGTCCACGTTCGTTGTGTCTTGTCTTAATCACCACACCATCACACCATCACATCCTCACATCGTCACATCATCACATCAACTAATCAACCTCATACCCCCACGTCTTCCCTTTCTCCAAGGCGGGCACGCCCCGCGTCATCCATACCGGTGCCGGCTCCCCTTTCAAGTAGTGATCAAAAAACTGCTGCAGGCGAATGGCTAAATCCTTCGTGTTGCGGCGATGTACCAGGTTGTGCGCTTCGTCGTTGTATTGAAGCATCCACACCGGTTTGGCAAGGCGGCGCATCGACATGAATAATTCGATGCCCTGGTACCAGGGGACCGCGCCGTCCTTGTCGTTATGCATGATAAGCAACGGGGTGTTGATCTTGTCGGCAAAGAAGACCGGCGAGTTCTTGATGTACAGCTCGAGCGAGTCGCGCATGGTGGCCCCGATACGCGACTGCGTCTGCTCGTATTGAAACTGGCGGCTGCGCCCGGACTCCCAACGGATACCGCCGTACGCGCTGGTCATGTTTGATACCGGGGCACCCGAGCCGGCGGCCTTGAACATGTCGGTCCGGGTTACCAGGTAAGCCACTTGGTAGCCTCCCCAGCTCTGCCCCTGTATAGCCATGTTGTCCGCGTCTACCCATTCATTTCGAGCGAGGGCCTCGGCACCCGATACCACCGCGTTGTAGGCGTCCTCGCCCGGTTGTCCCACCGTGTAATGGATGTCGGGGGTGAAAACGACATAGCCTCGGCTCACGAAGAAGGGGATGTTGATGATGGATCGGCTCGGTGCCGGGGCAAAATAGCTATAAAGATTGTCGGAATGTTGTTCATAAAAATAAATCATGACCGGGTATTTTTTCGACGCGTCAAAGTCTTCGGGTTTATACACGATTCCCTGGAGGGGAACTCCCGCGTAGGAAGTCCACGAGAACAACTCGGCCGTCCCCCAGTTGTAATCATTCATTTGGGGGTTGATACCGGTGAGCTTTGAAGCACTCTTCCAGAAGTCGCCCGTCACGTGCAGGTCGGGTGACGTGTTGAAGTTGCTTTTCTGGAACGCGAAGATATCCGCCTCCTTGGCTTTCCGCAACCCGTGGAAGGTATATCTTTCCATCGTTCTTTTCTGTAGCGGGTTACGGCCGGATTGCTTCAGCGTGTAATATCCCCTCTCTTTGGTTATGTTGTCGAAAGCCGAGAGCAGGAGTAGGTCGCCGCTCTCGATAAACCGCTTGTCGGGATCGGTGTTGATGTACCGGAGGGTGATGGAATCGTTCCTGCCGGCATGGCGGGTTATGTTTACCGCGCTCTCCTTTCCTTTCGGGTCCACCTTCCAGATATCGTACGCGTCGTTCACCAAGAGGTACTCGTCATTTTCGCCCCAGGCAGCTATCCCGTACGATCCGGGTGCCAGGGGAATATCGTTTTTCTCGTCCCAGAAGTTCACCGGGATACCCGCGGTAAGATTATGAACCGACTTGTCGCGGTTATCGTGCGCGAACCAATGTCGCTGGCCGGCGTCCCACCAGTAGGTGTAATCTCCCCCTGGCGAGAGCGAGGGCCGACCGGGCAGGGGGGGTGCTATTTCGCTCAACGTGTTATTTTCGAGATCCATTATCCACGTGTCGTAACTCGCCGATATGTTCCACTGGCTTTCCAGCCGATAGGGTAGGTTCGACCAAAGCAGCGCGAAACGCCCATCCCCTTCACTGGCAATCGAAACATGGGGCATCTCCTCGTTAGCAATGGGAATAAATCGATTCGCGTTAGCCGGGTAGACGATGCCGGTATAGGTTCGGCGCTCTTCCCTGCTTTGTTCCGCCAGCTGTTGTGGCTGTACCAAGGGGTCCTGCCAATGCCAGATGTCCAGCCGGGCCATTTCAAAGTCCACGAGGGTGGTGTCTTTGGGCTCTTTCCGCGGAGCAGCCCCGACCAAGACACGCTCCCCGTTTTTGCTGAACGATGGGGAGGCATGTTCGTTAAAGATCCATCCCTTGGGTAGCCCTGGTGTATCCCGGTTGGCAAGAACAACGGCCGAGTCGGCTCCCGCGGTATAGTAACGCAGGTCGTACACTTTCTGCTCCACCTTTGATGTGTCTCCCGTGGCAAGGTAAATTAGTTGCTTTCCCGGTTCGTTGAACGAGAGGGATTTATACTCCTTCGGGTCTCGCGAGATGGTTTCACGGGTGTGGCTTCCCAAGTCGAAAAACTCTACCCGCTTTATATCGGTGGAGTCTTTCTCGTCAGGCTGGATGGTGACGGCAAAGGCAGTTTCATATTTACTGAAAATATACTCTTTCACGTTCCGGAGGGTGTCCTCGCGCCGGGTTTGCAGGTCACGCAGGATCACTACTTCCCGGGATTTCTCTTTCGCCTCTTTCCGGGCGCTGCCTTCCCGGGTAGTATCATTCCCGGTAGTGTCGTTCCGGAGGGTATCTTTCGGCAGGGTGAGGGCATAGGCCACGTGGCCCCTCATTTCCGGGGCTGTTTTGTAGGAGTCCACGTTGGGGATTTTATGCATGGCAAAGGTGAAGTTGTCCACGATAAGTAACGAGTCCTTGGGCATCTCCTCCTTTTTCTTTTTATCCACGCGGGCTTGGCGTCGGTCGGCAAACGGGGCTTTCAAAAGCCCTACTGTCCACCTCCCGTCCGTGGAAAGGGAGTAACGGGTTACCCTATCGACGGTTATGCCGGCGGCACTCGCCCCGGGGCGAGTGGTGTCAACTCGCCGGATAAAGAGCGCGGTGTCTCCCTCCTGCGGGGAAACCAGCGCGGCAACTATTTTCCCGTCATCGCTTAGGGAAGTGCTGGTAAGGCTTTTCCAACCATCGTATACCGAATGGTCCAACGGCTTTTTCTGGGAGAAAACGAGGGTGGTAGAAATAAAGAGACAAAGTGTCAGGTAAATAGGAAATCGCATAGTGTATAAATTTGTTCAAAAATACAACTTTTTTCGGTAAGCAGGGCATTTCGAACTTCGTGGCATCAATTTTGTTCTATCATATACCTATGGCAACAACGAATCAATACACGATACAACTTACTAAGATAGTCCCTTTTAGTGAAACCTTTTTAAGGAATATAAAAGGGGTAGAGGCGGTGCAATACGACGAGCAACAGCATCAAATTGCTTTGGATATCGGCGACAAGTACGCGGACGACGCGGCCGAAGTGCTTCAAGAGGTGGTTACCTCCATTCGCGATGCCGGGGGAGAGGTGCATACCGAGAAGGTTTCGCACCCGGTATTGAACATGACCTGCGCGGCGTGTGCCTCCAGCAGCCAGAACATCCTCTCGTACGTTCCGGGGGTAGTTACTGCCTCCGTGAACTACGGCAACGGGAAAGGGGTGATCGAGTATTTACCCGAAGTGGCCACGCCTCAATCGATGAAGTCGGCTCTTCAAGAGATTGGTTACGACTTGCTGATCGAGGAGGAAGAGGCTTCATACGAGAACTTGGAACATATCCGGGAGGAGAATTACAAACAGTTGCGGCAACACACCACTTGGGCGGTGGCACTGGCCGTCCCGTTGGTAGTTATCGGCATGTTCTTCATGCACGCGCCGTATGCCAATTGGGCCATGTTGATTTTAGCCACCCCCATCCTGTTTGTTTTTGGGCAACGCTTTTTCGTCGGCGCGTGGAAGCAAGCAAAACACCGATCGGCCAACATGGATACCCTGGTGGCGTTGAGCACCGGGATCGCTTACCTGTTCAGCCTCTTCAACATGTTCTATCCCGGGTTCTGGGAGAGCCGCGGGCTGGAAGCACACGTCTACTTTGAAGCCGCGGGGGTAATCGTCGCTTTTATCCTCTTGGGGCGGATGCTGGAGGCGCGGGCCAAAGGAAATACCTCCAACGCGATCAAGAAACTGATGGGACTCCAACCTTCTACCGTGGTGGTCTTCCGGGGAGAACAACCCGAAGAGATACCCATTGCCGACGTGCTGATGGGCGATATCGTGTTGGTGAAGCCGGGCGAGAAGATTGCCGTGGACGGGGAGGTGACCGGGGGAAGCTCGTTCGTGGACGAGAGCATGATCTCTGGCGAACCGATCCACGTGGAGAAGAAACCGGGCGAGAAGGTGTATGCCGGTACCATCAACCAGAAGGGGAGTTTCCAGTTCCGGGCGACCAAGGTAGGGAAAGATACCCTGTTGGCCCAGATTATCCGGACGGTAGACGAGGCGCAGGGGAGTAAGGCACCCGTGCAGGGGCTGGTGGACAAGATTGCCGGCATCTTCGTGCCGGTTGTGATTGGCATTGCCCTGGTCGCTTTTATCGCGTGGAATATCTTCGGTGGTGACCAAGGGTTTATCTATGGACTGCTGACCATGGTGACGGTGCTGGTAATCGCGTGTCCCTGCGCGCTGGGGCTGGCCACGCCCACGGCCATCATGGTAGGGATTGGCAAGGGCGCGGAGGAGGGCATCCTCATCAAGGACGCCGAGAGCCTGGAGCTGGCCAAGGAGATCGACACGGTGGTGCTGGACAAGACCGGTACCATCACCGAGGGAAGGCCCCGGGTGAGCAGCATCACGTGGTCGCCTGACGCGACGGCACTGCACCGGGATATTCTCTACAGCATCGAGTACCGGTCGGAACACCCGCTGGCAGACGCCATTACCGCCGAGCTCAAAGAGAGCAGCACGCTCCTCGACGAGGTGGCGGTAGAGCAGGTGAGCGGTAAGGGAATCGAAGGCACCCACGAGGGAAAAATATATTACATAGGAAACGAGCAGTATATCCGCTCCAAGGGAATCCATCTACCGGCGGACTTGCAGCAGGAAGTAAACAAGGAGTTGGCAGCGGCACGCACGGTATCGCTGTTCGCCGATGAAACCGCTGCCTACGGTGTGGTGGGTATTACCGACCGGATGAAGCCGACCTCTAAAGAGGCGATCCAAGAACTGCAACGAATGGGCATCGAAGTGGCCATCTATACCGGTGACAACGAGAAAGTGGCCGCCGCGCTGGCCAAGGAGCTGGGCATCACCCGTTTCAAGGGAGGCGTCCTGCCCGAGGAGAAAGCCGAGGAGGTGAAGAAGTTGCAACACATGGGTCGCAAGGTGGCGATGGTGGGCGATGGCATCAATGACAGCGGCGCGTTGGCGCAGGCCGACGTGAGCATCGCGATGGGAGCGGGGAGCGATATCGCCATGGACGTGGCCAAAATGACCATTATCTCGTCCGACCTGAACAAGATCCCCAAGGCGATCCACTTGTCGCGGGCCACGGTGAAGACCATTCACCAGAACCTCTTCTGGGCGTTTATCTACAACGTGATCGGTATTCCCATCGCGGCGGGCGTGCTCTACCCCTTCACCGGGTTCTTGCTCAACCCCATGATCGCGGGGGCAGCGATGGCACTCAGTTCCGTGAGCGTGGTGACCAACAGCCTCCGGTTAAAGACCAAAAAGATTTAAGTTAAAACACCACCCCTCTTGGTCGGTTGGTCAGGATCGGTATACGCAACACGTTTTCCACGTACTGGAAATAGTAAAACAGCTTGTGGTTCAACTCGAAGCCGTAGTCCTCGCTTGGCTCGTAGCCGATGATGGTGTTAAAGAACGACCTTCTTCCCGGCTGTCTTGCCAACGCGTTCCATTCCGATACATATTGGCGGTTCCAACCCTCGTAGTATTGTTGCGAGCGATACCTTGCGGGGGAATCTTGAAGCATGTACCACGAGTCGAACCCCGGGTCTAACACGATCAATTCATACTCGGTAGAATCTTCTCCCGCCGCCTTGTTGCCGTTCGACTCGATCTTCACGGCTCCTTTTGGTCCCGAGCAGGCGGCAAGCAGTGCGATAGCGGCACATAAAAACAGTATCTTCTTCATACGATTCATTCTTTATTTATCCCTTCCCTACTTCCTGGGCCCTGTATGTTACTAACAATGGTTTTCGGGCTTTTGTTTTTGAAGTCCAGGGATAATCATCATCCGATCATGGAGTTACTGTTTACAGGCAATGCCCTTTCCGGGTAATCCCCCGCTTCCCTTGCGGCATTCGATTGAACAAAACCGGTTGGAATTTGTCTTTAAGATGTCGGTCATTTGCTTCGGGAGATGGCGACGAATTTAGAGGATATCGTTAAAAAGAAAGATTATGAAGACATTGCATTTCAAGACAAACATAAACTGCTCAAATTGCGTGAACAAAGTAACCCCCTTCCTGAACAAGAAAGAGGGCATACTCTCGTGGGGCGTGGATATCGAGAGCCCCGACAAGCTATTGACCGTGGAGACCAGCGATCTTACGGCCGAGGACATCGTGAAGACGATCAAGCGCACCGGCTTCGAGGCCGAAGCGATATAGCCTCTTTAATTTTATCAGAACGTGTTCGCGATTTTAAATGTCCAGGCATGTTGGCAAGGCGAATTGCTAATGTCCAAAACAGGAGGGTAAATCGTGAGACTTCCTTTTTCGAGGCTGTGTTTTATCGTCAAGTTGGATCCTAAAAGAGTTATTCCATCCAATTTTTTTATGCCTTTCACTGTTATTGGTTTGTTGTTCCAGTCGGTAACAAGAACATACACGTTTCCTTCTTTCTCGGTGAAATAAACAGTCGGCTGTGTAGTGTCTTGATAATTGTTCTCCCATTTACGCGTGTCATATATGGCTTCTCCATTTACCGATAACCAATCGCCAATGTCAGCGAGCCTTTGCTGCATAATGACAGGTATTCGCCCATCTGCCGTGGGCCCCACGTTTAATAACAGATTTCCCCCTCGTGATACTTTTTCTATGAGGACATGTATTAACTCCTTGGCAGATGTATAATGTTCTAACCTTTCATTTCTATTAAATCCGAACGAATGGGTAATACCGCGACACTCTTCCCACGGGTGGGTGAATTCAACATCTTTTGAATCATCATTATGGATCAAATCATACTCCGTGGTATAAAAACTGCCGTGTATACTCCGTGTTTCTTTGCCCCAACGGTCGTTTACAACAACTGTTTCTCGTACTGGAGATTCATTATATAGCCAAGCCAGGAACTTTTCGCTTTTCCACGTTTTGCTTGGATGCTCCCATTCACCGTCACCCCATATAATATCAGGCGAATAACGTAACGTTAGATCTTTCAGTTGCGGAATCATGTGGTTATCAACGTAAGAAGTCACGTCGTCGTGATAAAGCGGGTGATTCCATTCATAAAGTGAAAAATAGAACCCCACGCGCAATCCTTTTTTACGCGCTGCATCCGTTAGTTCCCCGCAAATATCCCGATGTGGCCCTACGTCCACACTGTTCCAGTTCACGCTCTGGGCACTTGGCCATAAAGCGAATCCGTCATGATGTTTAGACGTGAGAACCACGTATTTTGCCCCGGATTTTTCAATAATGTCGGTCCATTCTTCCGGATTAAACATTTCGGCTTTAAAACCGTTTACGAAGTCCTGGTATTGAAATTTGGGGCCATACGTTTCATTATGGTATTCGCGAAATACTTTTCCTACCTTATCTCGCGAGTTGATACGGTGCCAGTACCATTCAGCGTAACGTGAATAAACATCTCCTGACGTTGGAGCCCAAGAAGGAACGGAATACACCCCCCAATGAACAAATATTCCAAATTTGGCATTTTCAAACCATCCGGGGGTGGCGCGTTTGTCGAGCGATTCCCAATTCGCGTCGTAATTATGCTGTGCAGTTACCGAAGTAATCGAGAGGAAAAAGAGATAAAAAATAATCTTTTTCATGTGTTATATCTGTTTTGAATAGTTTGATAAAATACTCGTTATTGTGTAGGCCAAAGATCCAAGGGTTTAATATCCCGTTTCTTATATTTCACATGGTCAGGCAATAGAATGACGGTAAAGTCAGCTGTCTTGCCGGGAGGAATAAAACTTTCAAATCCTATTAGTATTGTCCCTGTATTATGCGCGTCATAATCGTTTGGTGATCGCGTGCTCCATGTTTTTACTTGTACAGGCTGTCTACTCGTTATGTGCAATTGAAGTTTTTTTCCATCTTTTTGAAGTTCAATTCTATTCTTGCCTTTTATTTTCACGCGGGCGGATGTCAACATCGTCCATCGCAGTTTTACCGGTTTACCGGGGAGGGATTCCAATTCATCCCGAACCATAACATATTCTTTATTGATAATGGAGACACCTCTTCGTGCCGATAAGAGCTCTCCATCGAAAATAGAGGATAGGTCGGAACAAGCGAATAAGAAATCTTCATTGTCGGAATGTGATGTGATAGGTGCATGACCGTTCACGTTATGTAATTTGTCATTTATCGTGAGTGTATTGTGCACGTGGTTGTTGTAACGAAACACTTTCCAACGTTCCGAATCTTGGTTATTTGTCCAAATCTGAAGTTTTTTCGATTCAAGCGATTCGTAATCCTGCTTGCCAAAATCAATGGCCCAACGAACCCCGTCTGCTTCCATGATAAATGAACCGGCATCCATATGAGCGTGATTACTACTGGCTGTTCCGCCTTTAAAACCGATATATATACCGTTTGGATCCGTCCAAGATGTGCGCATTAAAGCTACCGGGGTTGTTCCTGCGCCTGTCCACATTAATTCCCCCGGAGGGGTTATTTTATTCATGGGAATATCTATTCCCCAAATCATCGCCACAGGCAATATTCTGTTCAATAAGTAGTTGTTGCTATGTTTTTTATTCATGAATTTTTTCTCCGTCCATAATAAGGAAGGGTCCTTTGTTTTTCGTGCAAACCAAAACATTGCCGGTGTTAAGCCGTACTCCTCGCCACAATCGGCATAATTAAAACTTTCACCAGATAACCCGGTCATGTGTTCATAATAGGAAGCGGTATTTATAAAACCGTCTATCGCGAGCAAATCAAAATCGCTATGGAACACTTTCTCTAATGCTGAAAGAAATAAAACATTAAACGTGGTACCGTATTCCCAATAAGCATATCCTTCAGGGTAAGCTCCATCCGGGCCATAATCTTTCATTGGTAAGCGCATGGAACGAATACCCCGATCAATAACAGCTTGAAAATGTGAAGGGTCTTCTTCATAAACCGCTAGTGCACCAAAAGTTATGCCCGTGTTACAAACTTGGTTCCAATTATGTTTTGCTTCCAACCACCAATTATACTTATCGTCCAAGGAGGGATTGATGCCTTTTTGAATAATGGCATTCAATATTTCCACGCGGGATTCTGCCGATAACTCGTTATAGAGCCAATCATAACCGATCGCTACCCCTAACGTCATTTCGGCCACGTCTAAGAAATGCCCCGGGTTCCAATCTTTGAAGCGGCTGACGGTTAATAATTCTTTTTCTGCACGTTTGAAATACTTCTCATCTTCTGTCATACGGTATGCATACGACAAAAAAAACACCCTCCTCAATGCTTCCCGGGAAACCGCTAATAAGCGCATACCGATTTGTTCACGTTCAAGTGGTGGGAGAGACAGCATTTTGTCAGATTCAGAAAGAATATCGGTATGCAATCCCAACCAGGTCGAATCTGTTTTGATCTGTTGTTGAATGCCTTTCTTATCCTCTTCAGACATGAGGATGCGGGGGTGAGCCGGAATACCCGAAAAAGTATTAACAGTTACCATCCAAAGGAGTAATACCGGAAAATAGCGATTTATATTCACGCGTTCTATCATAGCTAAATATGTAATTTATTTCTTACAGTTGTTGACGTGGTTTTTATATCTTAAGAGAGCTTCCACATAATAATAGTCCCCGTAACTTAACGGTGCGTCTATCTCCGAATTCTGGGGGATATTTCCAACACCATGCTTTAGAATAAAGTGACTATTTGTTCCGACTTCCGCGGTATATTCAGGCGAAGATAAAGCCTGAAGTTGTTTTTCGGCGATCCTGAAATATTCATTCCCTGTTTTCTCGTCTGCATATCCTGCTAATTCAAGTAAAGCAGAGGCAATAATAGCTCCGGACGAAGAATCCCGGTAATCATCGGGGATGGCCGGCGAGTCAAAATCCCAGTAGGGTATTCCATCATCCGGCAAATTGGGATGATTCAGGATAAAGGAGGCTATCTTATTTGCCTGATCGAGGTAAGCCGGATTGCCTGTTTCCCTATACATCATTGTATACCCGTAAAGTCCCCAGGCTTGGCCCCGGGCCCAGGCGCTATCATCATTGTATCCTTGGTCTGTACCTTGGAATTCAACTTCTCCGTTACCCGGGTTATAGGATACCACATGATAAGAACTATTATCCGCGCGGAAGTGATTCTTTATTGTTTTGTCGGCGTGTGACACGGCTATATGTCTGAAGTTGCTATCCCCGGATTCTTTGTACGCCCACATCAGCATTTCCAAGTTCATCATATTATCGATGATTACCGGGTAACGCCATTTTTCACTCGCCCCCCATGATTGGATGCACTCCACTTTATCATTGTACCGGGTGGATAATGAACGGGCGCCGTTTATCAATACCGTTTTGCAGGAGTCATTTTTTGTTATTCTTAGCGCGTTGCCATAGCTGCAATAAAGCATAAAGCCAAGATCGTGTGTTGAAGTATTGAATTGTTCTTTGCTTATCCTGTTCGTGAACCCCGAGGCATAGTGCAACAATTCCGGATTGTTCCTATCTTCGTAAAGAAGCCACAATACACCTGGAAAAAAACCGCTGCACCACCAATCGGATAAAGAAGTAATTAACTTTCCATCGCTGGTACTTGACCGGGGCAACCGGTCGGGTTGATTTTCCAAACTTCTTGCCATGAGTATTGCTTGTGCTTCGGCATTGACAAGGGCTTTATCTACCCAATTCTCATTTGTCATTGTATTCTTTTTACATCCCGCGCATATCATCGAGACAAGCAAAATAGTTGCTATTAATGGTTCCTTTTTCATCTTATCGAGCATTTGTTGTAGGGTGAGTTTGTAGATATTTTTTTACAATTCCCATTTGTGGTTTATCTTCTCCGTCTTTGGGTTCGATGCTTAACTTGTAATTTCCCCACCACGGGCCAGCCGCCCAATAAGTAGCGTTTATACCATTCTTCTGAAGATAGTCGAGAAAATTATCCATTGTAATCAGCCACCGTTCGTCATTGGCTGGAACACCGTATTCTCCGATGAAACCTCTGAAATTATTTTCTTTCAGCCATTTCACGAAAGGAGCCACCCGTTCTACTCCTTTAGCAGGCGAACATTTTTCCTCGTCGTACGACTTTTTATAGCTACCTGAAGCATCATTGTCAAAATAAACATGCGCTTCGAACATCAGATTGTCGGCCGGGTCAACCAGGTATTTCAGGTTTTCGCTTTTGCTGATCCAGCGTTCAGCCGAGCTCCAGTCATCTCCTCCAACAATGATTGTTTTGTCCATATCTACTTCGCGTATGGCATGAATGGCTGCCTGGGCCATTTCAAACCATGCAGTTGAACTTGGCATATCGTGAGGTTCATTCATCAGTCCATGGCCATAAATGTTATTGAATTCTTTCATCTCGAGAGCCAGCTTTTTCCAGAAGTCGGCGTAGTGCGCTACCGTTAATTTCGGTGTTCCTATTATCAGCTTTTCACCGTCTACAGAACGACGCGCGTAATTATGGAGGTCGAGGATCACGTGCATTTCTCTTTCGCGAGCCTCCCGAACAAATTGCTTAAGCCTTTTTAATTCTTCGGGATCCAACATGCCGGACAGTTCGGGTTGCATCCGCTCCCATTTGAAAGGCAATCGAACAAGTTGTAATCCCTTGCTTTTGAAATAATCGAGTTCCTTGGTAGTAGGGTAGGTATAATGCTTGTTATATACTCCGGGCATATTGGCTTCGTTAAATTCGGCAGAAGCCAAGTTGACACCAAAAGGTTGTGTCCCTTTTTTAGCATCCATATCAACTGTAACCTGAAGGGGTTTAGCGAACTCCTCCTCCATGTTATAGGGTAGCTGCCACACTTTATCCCCCTTTTTATTGGTGAAATATAGTTTGGAAATGGAAAAACTATCCGCGTTCCCGTCTGCCCAGAATGAATAAAAGTCGTCGTGAGTGTTTAACGGCCGACGTGCATACGAATGATTTCTCATGCTATGCTCCGTGATAGCCTGTACTTTGCTCCAAGTTTTTCCTTCATCTTTGCTCACCCACTTTGCTATTTCACCGCCTGTGCCGTAATGTTGCGGCCCCGCCTCTGTAGGGCCGATAATCGCCCATTCGTCCGTGTCAATATAAAGAGACCCCATATCGTAATTATGCGTGGATACACATATGCTGGTTGACACCCATTTTTTATTATCCCATTTCAGGATAACCCATTCACGGGGGTCGCCTTTAGGACCGGGCTGAAAGTGACGGCTAATAAGAGCCAATATAACAGGGTTCCCGTTCTTGTCGAAGCTTAAATCGTTGAGATATACTAATTTATTTTCAGATTCAAAATCGTGCACGAGTGCTTTCGATTGGGGATTGGTTAAAGGAGTCTTCATCTTTTTCCCGTCAATCGTTTGCCAATTCTTCCCCATATCATCGGTTTGTAACAGGTAGATATTGGTCCGTTTATCCGCGTTGCCTTCGGGATGATAATTGAATACAGTAACCACACGGTTTTCATGCACGTTGCTTAGTTGATAATGTCCTCCCATTCCGGCTAACTTACGATCGGGGGTCCAGCTTATGCCATCATTACTCGTGCTCCAGTATAACTCCCTGCCATGCGTGCCTGGTGCCGTGTATTTGGTGAATAAATGGATGAATCCTTTATCTTTAATCCACCATGGCTGGGGATAAGTCATTATCTTTTCTTGTACCTGCTCGAAGGAGTGAATGCTGTACGGCTCGACACTTTTATAGACATACCCGGGTCTCGTTACATTTCTCCCGCTTATAAAAACCCAAATATACCCTTCCTTATCCATGGAGATAGAAGCGTTATCATGGGGATCATTTACCCCTTTTTTATCGAGTACGATCACGGGTTTCGGTACAAGTCCGGAATTATGGTCGAAATATGAAATCATTATTGCCAAGTTTCTTTCATCGTGCCGGGTGGTGCCACCATATACAAAAAAAGTCCTATTAACTTCGGGAGCGTAAATTGCCGTGGGGGTATGATTGGCGGTATAGGTTCCTAACCCGCCGGAGTATTTGTATCCATATTCTGAAGATTGTTCAATTGTATACCAGATACCTTTGTAGCCATTGATCTTAAGGTTTTGACACGTTAATTGAGTACTTGTGAAAACAAGTAATAGAAGAAAAAAAATATACCTCATTTGGTTGTTAATAAATGAATTAAGTTGGAACCCCCTGTCATTCCTTATCATAGCGAGGCATGACAGGGAGTTCACAGTTTAAAAATCTATTTTACCTTCAATCTTTTCACGCTAACGGTAATTTCTTCATTGGCATTATCTATTTTATTCACGTAAAGGAACGCTCGGTATACCCCGTCAATAGATTCAAGCCACATCCCACTGTCTTTCTTTATATTAAGCGCATAATTTGAAGCGTTCGCGAATGTTATTTCCCGGAAATCCAAATCATCAATGAAAACACCATACTGGTTGCGGGCTAGTTGTTGATCAATAGCTCCATAGGTCTTCTGCATGGGAGTATTGTTATTTGCTCCCGATGGAAGTGCAATCCCCGGAAGATATTCATCATCCGCCGCAGGAGCAACCAACGCGTGTAGGAAATTCACTGTACTATAGGTTCGATATAAATAAACCAAATCTATTTTAGCGGCATCTACCGTACTCGTGTTTTCGTGGGCCTCCATATCGGCGATCGAAAAATAACTGTTGTTTTTCATCACGATATCCAGTTTTATATCCATGTTTGAGATGGAATAGGGCCCTAAATGATAAGACACCGTTGCCCCGTTGCTATCCTTTGCTGAAAAATTAAAGGATACCGTTTTTCCTCTTGCCTCTTCGGGGATCACGTAATAGTAGCGTAAAGTAGCTGCACAGGTGTCGGTTGAGAATGATATGTCGGTCGCGTTCCCGGAATTAACTGAAGGGAGGCATACCTCTACACCGATATCATTTCCACCCACGCCCGTGTGATATGATTTATTATCGATGTACGTACCTGCTGCACCTGCTATGGAAGCTTCGATCCTGGCAGAAACAAGTTTGCCATGTTCTTTGCCTACTGCCATGGCGTAAGCAAATTCGATTTTTTCTCCTACCAGGTTAGGCCCCAACGTACGTTTTATGCAATCATTCTGCAAGTTAATTTTACCTTCTGGAACATCGTATGTATCGTCACTGCAAGCACCTGTGTACGCGAGCAGGCAAATGAAAAATAATAAATTATATATTTTTTTCATAACTGAATTTTGTTTTATGGCTGTTGTATAGTTATAGTAATAATGTACTCTTTCTTAACCTTACGATTCCCGGAGATAACCGTGTATTTCTTTGGATTCTGTAAATCCGAAAAGTCGACAAACCCGGTTACTTTGGGTTCCAACTTCGCGTCGGTAACTAACGAGAACTGTGGATATAACTTCTTGAGATTGGTTCCATACAGAACTTCCACGTTAATAGTTTGCAATACAGTATCAATTACCGCTGCTTTGCTTCTTACTGTCTGATGATCGGAGCCGAGTAATTCGAAGTTCCCGATATAGCATTCTGCACGTTCCGTGATGAGCAAGTTATCTTCATCCAAAGGAGTGTCGTTGCATCCCGTCCAGATAAAACCGACTAGTAAAATAAGGATATATTTTTTCATTGTTTTTAATATTAAGCAGTTATTACAACCAAGGTCTGTTTTGAGTAAGATTTGGATTCTTGTCTCTCTCGCTTTCTGGAATCCTGAATATATATGCCTTCTGATAGTCCAATTCCGTGAGATTCCTGTACCAACTTTCGCGATAATCGCCGAAGGTATCAATCATCCATACTTCCTCGGTTCCGGGTCCTCCCCAGACCCTTTCAATGGCGCGCCACCGGCGTAGGTCGAACGAGCGATGACCTTCTGCTACAAGTTCGATAATCCGTTCCTGTTCAATGGCATCGAAAAAGGCTTGCTTATTTGCTGTCTTATCTGATTTTAATGCTGGAAGATTACCTCTATGCCTAATCCTGTTTACTAGTTCAATGGCATACGGTTGAGGACCGTTTAATTCATTGTCGGCTTCAGCGTACATCAAATAAACATCCGCGAGTCGGATAACCGGCCAACTATAATCCCCTTCCTCGCGACCTGCTCCGCCGTAATTGCGTATGAACTTCCTGAATACATATCCCGAGTTGGTACCGTCGGTATTGAAGGTAGTATATCTCTTCCCATCAATCTCGATCGATGCTCCCCATGTTCGGTAAACCAAGGGTACCCAGTCTGTCTCTGTCAATGAAAATACACCTTGTATCATTTCATAATCCCAAAGAATGGATGCTTTCATACGGTAATCACGGTTTAGATAACTTTCCGGATTCACTGCTGATCCCGGGGTTGTTCTAGCGTTAGGATTGTTATTCGGGTTCATGGGAATCAATGGCTCCACGAAATCACCGGTAATGGTGGACTGGTACCGGTCGGCCAAGAAATAGGTGGGACTAACCCAGCACTGCGAGTTTTCGGTATTCCTTCCCCCGAAATCGCGCATTAGCGCGTCTCCTTGTCCTGTTCCGGGGCCGCCGTGTGTGAAGGTTAGTATCATCTCACCGTCGGCGTTTTCGTTGCCGGTACTTGGAATGAACATGTAAAAATAATTAGGTAATATGTCGGCTTGTCCCAACTCACCCCAATCTCCGGGCTGTCCGTTTCTGAACAAGTTCAAGTTATAATCATCGATAACTTTCCTAAAGTCGTCTCTTGCCGCCGTGTAGGCTTTTCTTGCTTCCTCTTCACTGGGTGTGAAAGTTTCCAATTCCGGCCAGCCGAACTTATTCCAAGAGGCCCAATATAATTGTACTTTTCCGCGTAAAGCAAGGGCTGCCGGTTTAGATAACCTGTCTTTTACAGTAGATTTAGCCGGCAGTTTTTCGAAAGCATACGTTAGATCGGCAAGGATAGAATCCTTTACCACTTCAATGGGTGTACGCGCGAGCGCTTCTACTTCTGAATTATCGTGTACGACTTTATTAATAAAAGGAACATCGCCCCACAACGATATTAGCCTGAAATAAGTCAGCCCGCGGAGAAGGCGGGCTTCGCCAATAATAGTTTCTAGATTAATAACAGATTCTTCGCTTTTTGCATTTGGTAGCATATTTCTCACGTTATCAATTACATAATTAGCACGGTTTACACCCCCGTATGAATACATGTAATAGCGATCGAAATTGCCGCCATAGCCCTGTGGAAAATATAACCCGCCTCTATAGGCCGCACCACGGGTTACATTGGTAGTGGTAGTGCTCAGGTTACCACTGCCGTCCCTTACCCTCACGTACTCGGCTTGTCCGTCGAAATAGTAATCCCTGTTGAAGAGTCCGCGCACGTGAGCATACGCTCCCATTAAAGCATCTGTCGCGTCCTGCTCTGTTTCCCAGAATTGGGTACTTCCGAGTTCTGTTGTGGGAGCTTGGTCGAGGAGATCGTTATGGCAGGCGGTAAGTATAATCAAGCCGATAATGAATATTGTTGTATATATACACGTTGTTTTTTTCATACAATTAAAAATTAGAATCCAATATTTATACCTAATGTAAACGTTTTAACTAAAGGGTATCCGTCGTTTATGTTTCTCTTTTCAGGATCCAATCCCCTGAAGTCCGTGAGGGTGGCGACGTTATCTGCCGAAACAAAAGCACGCGTACTGGATACTCCTAATCGTGCCAATAATTTTTCGGGTATGGTATATCCTAATTGAATATTCTTCAAGCGTAGGTATGCCATGTTATCAAGGAAGAAAGTGGATTCACGTCTGTTATTATATCCACCCAACCGCGTCCATTCGGCGTTTCTATTTTCTAAAGACCATGGGTTCGTCCAATGATCCCAATTCGTTGCTTGACGGGCCTCCATTAAATCCGGATTGTTTTCGGAAGTTATCCAGAAGCTTTTACGGCCGGCCGCGCCTTGCAATATCAAGCCTACATCGAATCCCTTCCATTCCACGCTGGCATTTAATGCAAAATTGGTAGTGGGCCTGTCTCTCTGAATATTGGAATATCCTCTGCGGTCGTTCTCATCAATCTTCCCGTCACCATTTAAATCCTTGTAAAGTAAATCTCCCGGTTGTGCTCCCTGTGGCGCGGCATTATAAATATCTTCCCATGTTTGGGCAATGCCAATAACCTCGTAGGCATACACGTAATTGTATGGCATGTCAATAAATACATACGCGTCGTTACTGATTGTTCCCCTGCCGATATATTCATTCCATTTCTCCAATACGGTAGCATTATATGCTAGGTTCATATTTACCGTGTATGTCCAATCTTGTACTTTCTCCCTCCACGTGAAGTTTCCTTCAATACCCCTATTTCTCATTTCACCGATATTCCTTCGAGGGGCAGTGTAGGCACCGGTAAGATGAATAGACATTTGGGAAGGTCTGCTCATACCGGTAGTGAGGCGGTCATAATAATCGGCTTCTACAGATAGTTTGTTGTTGAAGAAACCCAAGTCTAATCCCAAGTTCAGTACCCGGGTCTGTTCCCAACTAAAACTCCTGTTCACCATCTTCTGGTTTATATAGCCCTTGGCGATATTCCCGTTTATCATGTAATTATTCGCGGATAGCGTTTCTTGTTGTTCATAACGACTTACCCCGCTGTTGTTCCCCAATGTTCCGTACGAAGCACGAAATTTTCCAAACGTGAGCCACTTACCGGTAAAGGATTTGATAAAGTTTTCTTCCGTAAAGCGCCATCCCAAGGAAGCAGAGGGGAATAGTCCGAAACGGTGTCCTTTCAGGAATTTTGAAGAACCGTCATAACGCAGGTTGAATTCAAACAGGTATTTGTCAAAGGCTGCATAATTTAAACGGCCAATGTAGGAAACCAATCCTTCGGTACTGGAGTTCCCGCCGGTATACTGGGTATCGGTTAATGCAGCATCGATTTCTTCTAACGACCGGTGCAGCCTGTCTAATCGACCCGACATTTGGTATCGATCATTCCAATACTCTTCACTATACCCGGCTAATATTCCCAAGTCATGGTGCTCTGCCAGGGTGACATTATAATTCAGCCGTGCACTCATTTGAGTTTTGTATCCCTGGTTGGTATAATTGTATATACCCGCGTTGTCGGGAACATACGAACGGGAGCCCAACGCGTTGGTCTGGAAATTATAAGAGTGGCTGGGAGTGTCCGCTTTGTAACGGAAGTCATGGTAATAATTCAATGAATAATCCACGTGAGCCGTGAGTCCTTTTACCGGCGTCCAATCGATGAAACCATTAATAGTAGCCTCCTGTCTTTTCTGGTGGGTCAATTGGGTGGTATACACGTTGTAAGGGTTGAACGCCATAGGATCTTCTCCATAAGCCATTACCCCGCCGTAATAACCGGTAATCGGGTCATAAGGGGTCATCCCTGCAATCGCGTAACGCATTTCACTGGGCGCGATGGTTCCGTCAAAATTGTCATTAAGTGCATATTGCATTGTTGACCAGTTACCCGCGAAACGTGCACCCGCTTTCAGGTTATGGCGTATTTTTGCATCGTAGTTAAGACGTGCATTGTACCGTGTATAATCATTATTGATCAGGAGTCCTTTTTCATCCAATACACCTGTCGACATGTAATAACTAGAATTATCATTACCGCCCGTTACTGATATATTGTATCGCTGGATCTCTGAATCGCGCATTATCACGTCATACCAATCGGTATTGGGGTAACGTAACGGATCAATCATGCCCATGGCCATCCATTCATCGATCGTACCGTTTTTAAACCGGAAGTTTTGAGGCAACGTGTTAACAGCAGCATCACGTTGGATGAGCGTTAACGAACGTGGATAATCCGCCATTTGTTCTGCTTCGTGTGTAGGCTTACCCATGGTATGTGAAGCCGATACATTAATTTGCGGTTTAGTTTGGCTCCCCGATTTTGTACTGATTAGAATTACCCCGTTTGCCGCGCGTGACCCGTAAATAGCGGAAGAGGCTGCATCCTTTAGCACCGATATACTTTCGATATCATCCATATTTAACCGGTTGATATCAATGTCTGGCATTCCATCTACAACCACAAGCGGTCTAGCATTATTGACCGTACCTAAACCCCGGACTAGCATTTCGACATCATTTCGACCTGCCATACCCGAGTTTTGGCTTATCGCCAGTCCTGGTATTTTTCCTTGAAGGGCTAGTGATACACTCGGCAATGAACGACTCGACAGTTGTTCGTCAAACTTTACGGCAGATACGGCTCCGGTCAAATTCACTTTTCGTTGAGTCCCGTAGCCCACGACCACGACCTCATCCATTAAAAGAGAATCATCTTCCAACAAAATGTCTATCACGGATCGACCAGCGACCTCGATCTCTCGCGTTTTCATTCCAATATAGCTCACTATAAGAACAGCGTCGGGCGGAACATTTTTGAGCGTGAACCTTCCATCAATATCTGTCACGTCTCCTTGACTCGTTCCTTTTAGCCTGATGGAAGCTCCAATAACCGGTTCATCGTTTTTGTCTGTGATTAACCCCGTGATATCATTCCCTCGTGTGGCCACTATAGTCTCTTGGGCATAACTTTTTACATGAAAAGTTTGAAATAACCCAAACAACAAGAGTAAGATGATTACTCGTGAACCCGGGAGAAATAACTTTAATACATCCGAATGGTGTGTCTTCTTCATTTTGTTTTCTCATTAATTAATTATATAACATATGCTCTGTTCATAAAGTCAACATTCTTTCCAATTGCAAGATTAGCTTGCAATTGGACACTTGAAACAATCATAATAAATACAGGATGGAGGGCTAGAATAATTTCTCTCATAACATGGAATTTAAAAATTTATTATTTTTAATGAACATTTTCGTTAAGCAATGGACAGAAGACAAACTTGTTTGGATTATGTCGTTGCGAGAAAATGTCTAAATTTATTGAAGATTAATGACGACAAATGTATTATTATCTTTCCCACTCGAGTAAGAAAATAGAACAGAATAATGCAAAATTACAACATATCGAATAGTGCTTTCACTAACAGCCTGTTGTCGGCGGGATCTTTTGAAGAGAAAGTTTTTGGTTTTCAAAAGCAAATTTCACATCCATATTGACAGTGATTCCCAAAAAAGTTTAATTTCCTACCGGAATAATGTATAAATGGTGGTTATCGGGAGCCATGAAACGGTGCTGAAAAATATTATTCCCGGTAAAGGATAGGATAACGATAAAAACAATGATAAAATATGGTGCAAATGTGTAAAAATACGGTAAAAAGGTTCTTGAAATAATAGATACTCGTGAGAAATATGACGATATATTGTTTGTAATCCACGGTTTACGCTGTTTGGCGTGTATCGTGCCTGTTATTTTCTTTACTTGTTCTTTGAAAGAAAAAAATGCTAATTTTGTTTTGCTCCACGAATTGCAGGAACGGACAATGTTAAATATTTAGTTCTCGGAGTTTTATATGAGAAATGTGCGGCTCTTTTTTTGGTCCAAATAAAGCACATTTTTAACGTGTCTTTTTTCTAATTCGAGTATTGTAATAAAGAATATCGTATGAAACAAAAATGGATAATGACCCTGCTCTGCCTTTTTTTACTTCTGTTTTCAGTCCGAGGTTCACATTTCAAGAATTACAAGATTGAAAATGGCTTGTCAAGCAACAGCGTCTGGACTGTTATGCAGGACAGCAAAGGATTCATGTGGTTTGGTACAAAAGATGGGCTCAATCGTTTTGACGGCAGGAATTTCAAAGTTTACAGGAATAGCTTGAATGATTCTTTATCTATCGGTCATAACTTTATTCATTGTATCAAAGAAGACTCGCGAAAAAGGATGCTAATCGGTACCAGACAGGGTTTATATCTCTACAATAGGGAAAAAGACAATTTCAAACATGTGCCCCTTGCACCCGCTCAGGAAAAAGAGGTGAATATTAACGATATAATGGAGGATTTACAGGGGAATATATGGGTCGCGTGTCATGGTGAAGGCTTATATAAATTAACAAGTGAATTAATCGTGGAAAAACATTATTTGTTCAAGGGGGAACAAGAAAGTATCCAATCAAATTTCATATGGACAATTGTCACCGACCACTATGGAAATTTATGGATAGGCACGGCGGGTATCGGCCTTATCCATTTTGACACCAGGAATGAGCGTTTTACGCCTATAGTGAAGAGACGAAACTTGGAAACTGATAATCAATCTATTTATAGCATTCATTGTGATAACGATAATAATTTATGGATTGGAACTTCTACCAACGGACTTTTCAAATACAATCACATTTCAGAGAAGGCAACCCACTATTTGAAAAATACCGGAAGCGTGAAATCTATTAAAGAATACTCGGATGAAGAACTAATCATGGGGTCTGATAAAGGATTAATTATTTTCAACAAAAAAACGGAAAAATATAGGGTAATGGAGGATAATTCCACCGATAATTCTATTTTCTCGATCACACGCGACAATGAAGGTTCTTTTTGGGTTGGCACGTATTTCGGGGGTGTTAACTACTTTTCGCCAATGACAAATAACTTCTCATATTATACTGATTTACAGGAAAACAATTCTACCGGGCACATTGTCAGTAGCATCGTTGAAGACATCGACGGCACAATTCTTATATCCACCCATAACAACAACAATATTTATCGATTTATTCCAGAAACACGGGAAACAGAAATAGCGTTGGAAATGAAGTACAACAACATTCAAAGTCTCTTGAGAGATGACGACATGTTATATGTAAGCACCTATGGAAGAGGAATTGATATCATATCGCTACCTGAAAAAAGAACCATTGAAAAATTGAATATTAATACCGTTGAGGGAAAATCTATTTTTAAAGTAAGAAACGGCGGGATGATTTTCACGCTGGAAGAAGGTGGGTGTGTTTTTCGCGACCCGAACGGTCACAAAAAGAGATTAGAAGAATTGAGCGGTGTCTTAATAGCGGATGTTATACAAGATGCCAACGGCTCTGTTTGGTTCGCTACATATAGCAGGGGGTTGTTTTGCTGGAAAAAAGATGGTACATGGGAACAATATTCACTTAGCTCGAAAGATCCGTTTTCTTTTGCAAGCAACTCGATAAGTTGTCTATTGTCCTACAGCAACCATCTTTGGGTCGGGACAACCGATGCCGGTATAATCTTGTTCGATACCAATACAAAGAAAATTATAAAAACCTTCGATAATAAAAATGGCCTGCCCTCCCGTATTATTTATTCAATTTTAGGTGATAACGAAGGTAATATATGGGCTACCACGAAAGAAGGGATTATAAAAATAGGGGGAGATACACATGAAATCCAATCGTTCGGGTATATTGGTAAAAGAATGCAATATAATTTTCGCTCAGCTCTTCACTCGTCAAAAGACCAGTTGTATTTCGGGGGCGCAAGCGGTTTTATTTTAATCAATCCCAAAGAATTTGCGTTAAACGAGCACGTTCCGTCTGTCGCTATTACCGGGTTAAAGATATTTAATAAAAGTGTTTTTCCCGGGGAAAAATCATCACCGTTGAAAAGTTCGATTGAGAATACAAAAGAAATTGTTTTGAAGCGAAATCAATCAAATTTTAGTTTAGAATTTGTTTCTTTAAGCTATATCTTTCCAGAGAATAATAAATATGCTTATATACTTGAAGGGTTTGACAAAGAGTGGAATCACGTAACGGAAAACACCGCGCAATACATGAATATTCCTCATGGAAAGTACGTCTTCAGGGTGAAAGGCACAAATAATGATGGGCTATGGGATAATTCGGGCACGAGCCTAATCATTCGCGTAAAGCCCCCGTTTTGGTTAACCGGCTACATGATAGCATTCTATGCCGTTTTCATAATAGGCATGGTAATCTTCATGATCAGGTGGCACATAAGATATGTAAATAAAAAAAGCCAAGAAAAACAGTACAAGTATCAAGTTGCCCAAGAAAAAGAAATGTATGAATCGAAAATTAATTTCTTTACCAACATCGCCCATGAGATAAGGACTCCCCTATCATTGATCTCTGCTCCTTTAGAAAATATCATTCTCTCGAAAGACGGGAGCCAGCAAACGAGAAAGAATCTAAGTACAATTGAACGTAATACCAATAGGTTACTTGATTTGGTTAATCAACTTCTTGATTTTCGAAAAATTGAAAACGATATGTTTTTATTGAATTTTCGTTACCAGGATATCCCCCAGATTCTACAAAAAGTTCACGATCAATATTCACAGGAAGCAGGTTTAAAAAATATAAAAATGTCCTTGGATATCTCCTCCAAGAGGATTCTTGGTTATATTGATTCCGAGGCACTTTACAAGATAATAAGTAATTTAATATCGAATGCCATAAAGTTCGCCCGAAATAAGATAGAGGTTCAACTAGAAACCAAAAATGATATGCTTTTCCTTTCCGTGAGAGACGATGGCATAGGCATAAAAAATGAATATAAAGACGAAATTTTCAAGCCTTTCTACCAAATAAAAGTAACAGGTAATTACAGTAATAATGGTTCTGGACTGGGGTTGTCTTTATCAAGATCACTCGCGAGAAAATTAGGAGGGGATATTTCAGTCCAGTCTGAATATACAAAGGGCAGTTTATTTACATTGGAACTTCCGATCCTTACCGATGCAGATATCTCGGAACAAAAAAATGAAAAAAGAGATAGTATTGAATTAAAACACCAAGATACGGGCGAGTTCACGGAATCAGAATCTGATGCCGCTATATTAATTGTTGAAGATAACGAGGATTTGAGGGGTTTCATGAAAGAATGTCTAGTTGAACATTATAGCGTTTTTGAAGCGGAAAATGGACTAAAAGCTTTACAGGTATTGGAAGCCCATATGATAGATATCATTATTTCTGATATAATAATGCCAGAAATGGATGGACTCGAACTGTGCAATGAACTAAAAATGAATACTGCTTATTCCCATTTACCGTTTATATTATTATCAGCCCGGACAGATACTTCAACCAAGATAGATGGTTTAAATAAAGGCGCGGATATCTATATGGAAAAACCGTTTTCTGTAGAACAATTAAAAGCCCAAGTTAGCAGTATCATTGAAAATCGGGCAATCATTCGTAAAAAATTTGTTGAATCACCCCTCCAGTATTTTAAAAGCAGCGCGGTTAATACTGAAAATGCCTATTTCATAAAAAAATTAAATACTTTTATCCTCGAGAACATGTCGGACGAGAGTTTCTCGATTGATGGTCTTTCAGATGAATTTGCCATGAGCCGGACAAATTTTCAAAAAAAGATCAAAAGTATAACAGGCCTTACCCCAAATTGCTATATAAAATTGATTCGATTAAATAAAAGCGCCGAGCTATTATCAACCGGGCAATACAGGATCAACGAGGTTTGCTTTATTGTGGGGTTTAACTCCCCTTCTTATTTTTCGAGGTGCTTTTTTGAGCATTTCGGTAAATTGCCGAAAGACTTTGTTAGCAACTGATAGCGATAAAAAGAGAGTTTAACTCGTTTGTAACGATCTACTTGCTCAATAGCCCTTTTTAGCCTTGATATTGAGCTGCACGGGGCGAATCATGTTCTCCGGGGCAAGGATCGTGTCCAAGTCCTCCTTCGAAAGGATGTCATGCTCCAGGATCAACTCGTACACGCCTCTACCGGTTTCCATCGCCTCCTTGGCGATCTTGGTGGAGTTCTTGTAACCGATAATCGGGTTGAGCGCGGTCACGATACCGATGCTGTTGTGCACGTAGGCCTTGCACTGCTCTTCGTTGGCCGTGATGCCGTCGATGCAGCGAACCCGCAACGTGTCGAACCCGTTCATCAGCAGCGCGGCCGACTCGAAGCAACATTGCGCCATCACCGGCTCCATGGCATTTAGCTCCAGTTGCGACGCCTCGCCGCTTAGGGTCACGCACACGTCGTTCCCGATCACTTTATACGCGATCTGGTTCATCACCTCCGGGATCACGGGGTTAACCTTTCCCGGCATGATGGACGAGCCCGGTTGCATGGCGGGGAGGTTTATTTCGTTGAAGCCGCAACGAGGCCCCGACGAAAGCAGGCGAAGGTCGTTGCAGATAATATTCATTTTAGCCGCCACCCGTTTCATGGCCGCCGAGTAGCCGATCATCGACGAGCTGTCGGAGGTCGCTCCCACAAGGTCGCCCGAGAGCTTGAATTCAAAGCCCGTGATATTCGAGATAGCCGCCACGCACTTCTCCGCGTAGCCCGGCACGGCACAAATGCCGGTCCCGATGGCCGTGGCCCCCATGTTAACGGTCAGCAGTTCTTCGGCCGCGAACTCCAGGTTCCTGATCTCGTCGTTCAAGATGCTGGCGAATCCCCCGAACGTTTGTCCCAGCGTCATGGGCACCGCGTCTTGCATCTGGGTGCGCCCCATCTTGATAATGGTCGCGAACTCGTCTGACTTCTTCCTGAACGACCCGATCAACTCCTTGAAATGCTTCAGCAGTTCCAGGTGTGTGTAGTATAACCCTATTCGGATCGCGGTGGGGTAGGCGTCGTTGGTCGATTGCGACATGTTCACATGGTCGTTTGGCGAGCAATACGTGTACTCTCCCCGTTGATACCCCATGGTCTCCAGTGCCCGGTTCGCGATCACCTCGTTGGCATTCATGTTGGTGGTGGTCCCGGCTCCTCCTTGAATCATATCCACGGGAAACTCGTCGTCGTGCTTTCCCTCGATTACCTCATCGCATGCCTGAAGGATGGCGTCGGCTAACTCACCGGAGAGGAGGCCTAACTCTCGGTTAGCGAGTGCTGCCGCCTTCTTGGTAATACCCAGGCCCTTGATGAATATCGGGTAGTGGTTGAGTTTAAAACTGCTGATGGGGAAGTTCTCGATGCCTCGCAGGGTCTGTACCCCGTACAGTGCTTCGTTCGGGACTTCCATGGGCCCGATCAAATCGGATTCGGTTCGTGTGCTTTTTAAATGTTGCTCCATACTATTTCTTGAAATTCATGCCAAAGATATAAATATAAATAATGTTCGGTAACTTATATCCCCGAAAAAGCATGGTTTAGTCTTTCAATAGTATACAGGTAAGCATCCACGTTCACCCTGTTTTTCCCCACGATAGCTTCTTCGGTAATCATTTCTCCAAAGATTTTCTCCACGTAGTCAGCCAGTAAGGCAGGTGCTTCCTCGCCTGAACCAATTGCTGCTGATGTTCTTCCTGAAAGTAAACGTCGCTTTCAAGTAAGAAACAATAGACTCTTTTATCTCGATTGCCTGTTGTAAACTGAGCATGTGTGATTAATGTTTAAGGTGTTTCATGCGTGGTATTACTTATCAATATAACGGTATTTGGTTGTTCTTTTATCACCGAACTTTTCAATAATCTTGTTTTCAACTGCTAATTTCAGATCCCGGCTGGCGGTCGCGGGTGAAATTTCCCTGAAATTTAGCAGATAATCTTTCCGGGTGAAGAATGTATCTTTCACAACCTGTCGAAATAGGTTTACCCGATCCATATTGGTCAGGCTTACGTTTTGTATTGTCAGTAAAGTTTCAAGGGATTCGAGGAGGATTTTAAGCATAAACTCGATAAAGCGTGTCGATTCACCCATTTTATCCGATTTGCTTAATGCGTCATAATATTGAGCCTGTCTCTCTTTTATCAGATTCTCCACTGGAAGATATTCAAAAACAGGATATCCTTCCTTTAAAATAACTGTTTGCCACAAGCGCCCCATTCGGCCGTTGCCATCCATAAAAGGGTGGATAAATTCCATCTCGTAATGAAAAACAGCACTTTTTACAAGAAGTATCTCCTCATCGTTTTTCAGGTAGTCGAATAAATCTATCATTAAGGGTCTCACCCTATCACCGGGCGGAGCAATATGGGTAACCTGAGAACCTTTGGCAATACCAACCTGTTTTGTTCTCATCCTGCCTGCCGATTCCACCAATCCTTTCATCAATATGCCATGAGCTTTACAGAAAGAGTCTATACTGTATGGATCCAACAGGTGGATGGAGTCATAAACGGCCATGGCATTCTTTACTTCCAAAATTTCCTTTTGTGTCCCCAACACTCTTTTATTGTCGACAATCGCGGTTACCTGCTCAATGGTGAGGGTATTCCCTTCAATTTCAAGTGACGATTGTATGGTACGAATCCTGTTTTTCTTCCTCAGTTCAGTAGGAGGCTTATGCAAATGTGCAGCGTTTATTTCCCCAATTCTTTCAGAAATGGAAGCAACCAACTTCAATAGGGTGCCTGAAATTTTATAAGGTGGCCTCATGCTCTTTGTTTTATGATAGTATCATTTGATACTATCAAAGATAGTGAGAATTATCAATAATCATGAGTAGAGGTCAGTTTTTATCAATTTATTCTTCAATGTGTCGATTGAAGCGATTGCTTTGTCGTAATAATCAAACGGGTTCTTATTAAGCGCAGTTCTGATTTTATCCTTGAAATTCCCTTGGAGCCGAGGTGTACCCGAGGAATGGCAAAACGGTTCCATATCTCTTGCTGGAACTGACCGAGAATTGATTTGAGGGCAAGAACCATGATACGCTTGCCTTTTAACTTTTTTTGCAGGGTGCATGCAGGGTAACATCGCTGGACTTGCCCCCTTCTCCGTCTTGTCTAGCTCTTACCTCGGTCTTACCTCGCTCTTTTAAACCTCTATTATATTAGAGTAAAACAAAAACCAAACAAGATTCAAATAATGTCAAAATAAGTTTAAAAAGGGTGAAGTAAGCAAGTAGATAGCAGCATACCCTTATTTTGTAGAAAGGCGCTTGGTTTTTTGATATAATTCTACTATATTGCTCAATATTAATTAACAAGATTAAAAAACACTATCATGGGCACGATAAAAGATGGTATTTTAGGAGGGGTCTCCGGTAGAATAGGCAATCTGGTTGGAGCAACTTGGAAGGATATCCATTATATTAGAACCCTACCTGCTAAAGTGCGCGATCCGAAAACAGAAAAACAGCTTAGCCAGCGAAGTAGTTTCTCGGTAACGATGGATTTCCTAAAAAGAATCACTCCTTTTATTAGAATTGGCTTCCAGGCCCACGCGACGGGGAGGATGACCGCGTTCAACGCCGCGATGTCGTACAACATGAAGTTCGCGGTAACAAAAGGAAATCAGGGTATGGCATTAGATTGGCCGAATGTCCTCGTTTCCAAGGGAACGTTGGGTTCTGTGGCTGAAGTGAGCGGCAAGGTTTCCGAATGGGAGTTGCACCTGCATTGGGATACGACCGGATATGAAAATGCCTGGCCATACGATATAGCCATGGTGGTGGCTCACAACACGGTAAAGGGTAGGTCCATTTACGATCTTAACGCGAGCAAACGATCCAGCGGGAAAGCCAGCCTGCTATTGCCGGCCGGTTGGGAGGGAGACGTCATTCAGACCTACCTGGCATTCAAAACCGACGATGGGGCCGTCGTTTCCAATAGCATCTATGCCGGGCAGTACGTGGTTTCATGAAGCAGGGTCATGCGGTTAGCAAGCCGAAGTCCTGCTGTTTTTTTAAGTATATTTAGTAATTTGCAAGCCCAATTGAGTAGATTGATTAATTAATGCATGGATAACAAAAATAGGAATCTACCGGTACAGTAGTTGCGCCTGTTATGAATTACTAGAGGTCCGCGAGTGGGAGATGGATTAATGTAGGTCTTTCGAATTATGGTGGTTTGAGCGTGAAGGAGATAAGCTTCCTGCTCGGGCTATGCGAGAACTTAATCTATAAATCTCGATCGAGTTCACCGTGCAAACTTCAGATAAAGAAGAACGGAGAATCATTTGGAAATATTGTAGTTTAATCACAGGTCGGAGGATTTGTTAGATAACTGTCTGATGATAAATTAAAATGCGTGAAAACAAAAAAATCACTTTAGTGATTATAGTTTTAGGCACTGTGTTTTATTATATTGCTGCGTTATTTCATAGTCAGCAACACGTCACTGTTCAATTTCTGAATTCAAATATGCAACTATTGTATAAACCATGCATTTCTGAGATAGAATTGAATTTTTCCATGTTTACAATAAAATGCTAGTAATGAAATTCTATTATTATTCTTCTATATAGCACTTTACGCAAATTATCATTATTATTTCGTTTATTGTCTCCGTCATTCGCCGTGCATACTTTACATTTGTTTAAGAATAAATAGTATGGATGTAATAGAATGATCTGATTTGAGAACTTTGAAGTTTGTAATATTAAAAAGGAGGTGTACGGAGAATAAATTATTGTTTTTTTCTGATAATATTTAATAAGAAAAACAAACGTCACCTCTCAACCCTTCCAGAAGACGTGGGGCGGTATAAAAAATATTACAAGACAAAGAGGACTAGCAAACAAATGGGATAAATACACGAAAACAGAATCGAGACAGAATCGAAACCAGTAAATCGTTAGCAGCTCAGTTTTTTCCTGTTTGTTTTGAACGATGGCGATATTAAGCAATAAATCAAGTTAAATGGAATCACACATTCCACCCTTTTACCTGTTCGTGCTTCTGGCGGGAACGCTTTTCTTTGTTCCCGCGATTTTCGTGAGTAGGTTTACTACCGCTCCCGCGTTATGGATGCAGGCGGGGGTAAGCGTAGGTATCATCGGGTATGTTTTACTGGAAAAGAAGAGAGTAGTTTTTTCTTCAAAGGGTTTCATCCTCTTAATAACGATATGGGCTATTTACCATGGATGGCAAAACTGGGGGAATATTGAAAGAACAACAACGATTATAACCCTCGTGGGAGCATTCTTCCTGTTTCATGCTATTTTATCACGCTTTAAAGATATGAAACCGTTGTTTGCTCTTTTGGCATTTTTAGCACTAGTGCTTTCCTCGTGGGGATTTGGTCAAATTATGGGGTTGCTGCCGGCGTATCATGGTTCATTTACCGTTACCGGCCCCTTCGATAACCCGGCAGGCATGTCGGCATCACTCGCTTTTCTTTTACCGTTCTTGCTGTATTTCTGCCGTTGGTCGGAAAAAAGGTATCGACTACTTGCTATCATACCGACAAGCCTTATTGTTACAGTCATCGTTTTCTCACGGGCGAGAACGGCTGTTCTTGGCGTTGTTGTAGTTTTCCTTTTCTTTTTAATTCGCCTGTTAAAAGAAAGAGGTATAAAAATGCATCCCCTGCATTACGGCGTGATATCCGTTGGCCTCTTGTTAGTTCTCGCGGGCCTGTTTTTCATGAAAAGAGATTCAGCCAACGGCAGGCTGTTCATCTGGCAATGTTCGGCACGACTGGTTTCCGAAAAACCGGTATCAGGATATGGAGGGAATGGTTTCACAGCCAATTACATGAACGAGCAAGCCTCCTATTTTGTCAAGAATCCGGATAGTAAACAGGTGATGCTTGCCGATAATGTCCGTCACCCGTTCAACGAGTTTATAAAGTGGATGGTCAACTATGGATTGGTTGGGCTATTCCTTACATTGCTGCTGGTTATTATCCCGTTATCGGTTTCTTGGAAGAGCGACTCTCCCGAACAGTTTATTGCCCGGTTAAGCCTTCTTTCCATGGGTATTTGCGCCTTGTTTTCGTACCCGCTCAATTACTCGTTTGCCCGGCTCGTGCTGGTGATACTCCTTGCTTTCATGTTAGCAGCCAATTCCAGGCAAAATTTCACGATACCCAGCGGCTACTTGTCAAAAGGGATTGCCCTGTTGTTTTCATTGGGATTACTAGGCACCACCGCATACCAGGCTTATCATCAACGCGAATGGCACAAAGTGGCTCACAGGTCGTTAAGGGGTGAGACTGACCGGATGTCACCCCGGTATCAATCTCTTTACAAGCACTTACGCTGTAATGACCTGTTCCTTTATAATTATGCCGCGGAACTGAATGTGTCGGGGAAGCATGACGAAAGTACGCGGATTGCCCGCGAATGTGATGCCCTATGGGCTGACTACGACCTACAGATGCTGATGGCGGATAACTGCCTGCAATTGCAGCAATACAGCGAGGCGGAGAGTTACCTGAACAAGGCGGCTGCCATGTGCCCGGTAAAGTTCATGCCGTTGTACCGGTTAACAGAATTATATATCGAAACCGGGCAAAATGAAGAGGCACGTGTACTGGCTCAAAAGATAGTGAACAAGCCGGTAAAAGTTCCCTCCCCCGCTATCAATAGCATAAAGACTAAAATGACGAAGTTCTTGAATGAACCGGACATTTGGGTAATTCACTAATAATTGAATCAATATGAAACTAACAACTACAACCACGTGGCGGGATTGTTTTTGGAATCAGAGGACTCCAAGAGCACTCCTGCCTACCTGAGATGAGGCGGCATAATCACATTTTCTATTCCGGCAAGCCGCCTACTGAAGAAAAACAATAATAAATAAAAACAACACAAATTCAATTAAAACAACAACAATGAAACATAAAAATACTCTTTTCATTATGCTAGCTCTCTCTGCGATCATACCATTTTTATCCCTTACAGGATGTGGAGATGATCTGGATTTTTTTCCCGACGACTTGGCAAAAATTCAAAGGGCGGTAGGATCACCTACAACGTCAGAAGAAACCAGTCCAAAATTGAGATCATTCTCATATGATACGTGGCAAGACCAATTAAATTACCTAATTAACGATAAACCAGAAGTAGACTTCATTACCACACGAGGATTGACACTGGAGAGTTATAAATTATTGTCGGATGAAGAAGACTTCAATGCCGGGATTAAGGCATGTTCGTTCTTTCCCTTTTATAATAATCCCTTGGATTACAACGACTATAAAATATTACCGCTTTCTGAAATAGGTAAATCTGAACCTGATATAGTAAACGATTTAATTAATTATAAAGAAAGGGTGACAGAGCAATATTCAAAAAATGATTTACGAAAAGTACAGCTAAACTGGAATTATAAAAACACCGAGTTTATGACTCTCTGTCTGGTTACAGATGAAAAAATAGTATATGATGACCTTTTATCTCATATATATGTTATTTCAATATCCCATCCCACTGAAATTTATCAAACACCGCGTCTTAAAAATGGAAATGAATCCGATAATGGGGCTATTGCCTATTTTTTCAACTCTCCAAGTTGTAGCCTGTCGAGCCTGATAGGTTCAGCCGTAGCTTGGGTAAATGTCATTGTTCATGGAACGAAGTCATCAGGCGTTAAATCGATAACAGAATACTCTCCTTACTATTATTCATCAACTTCAGGATACGGATATGAAGCAGATGCTTCTTTGGATATTTTAGAGTTTGAAACAGGAGTAAACGGCAATTGTCGCTTCAAATGGGAGGTATATGTAGCACAGGAGAGCCCTCTTGGACCATCAAAAAAATTTGGCTCAATAACAAATGTCACTTCTAACATGTTAAATAATTAAGCATCTAAACTGATTTAATTATGAAGTGTTTAATTTGTTTTTTCTGGGGACTTGGCTTGTTTGCTTTTAAGGTAGGGCCCTCTCAAGTTCCCCCGGTTGTTAATGGAATTACCACGAATTTATTTGAATACGGGGTCCCAGTGATAGAAGCTGCAGATAATATGAGGAACCTGTTTGAAAATTTCCCCAAGTATGTTGAAAATGGAGAGGATATTGATTTTATATCTTATGAACATGTTGGAACAATTAGACGCGAAAGCGAGGCAAGGAAGTTTGTAAGAAATAATTTCAACATGAATCCGCAGTTTGGTTGGGCTACTGTTTTCTACAAGAATAAAGTAGATATTTTACAGGATATACCTTCTTCTGCAAGATTTCATGTAGATAATTATTCATTATCCCTGCTTGGAAAGAAAGCTATCAACAATATGATAAATACTATTTCGGAAGAATATATCCACGTTGGAGACGAAATTTTCGCAATTGAATATATCATAGAATTGCAAAAATACAGGTATTATGTGTTTATCAATTCAACTACAAAAAAAGTGCTACCAGAGGGGAATATTTTTGCTTTTGAATTCCCCATGACCCACATTGAATACATTGATGGCAGAAAAGACATCCTTGATGACTATGAATACTTCGAGAAATGATTTATCCTGTCACGATGCATGGGTATTACGATTTATCCTCAACCCAGTAAAAGTTCCTTCACCTGCTATCAATACATAAAAATCAAAATAACAAAGTTATTGAATGACACGAAGAAACAAGACCAGAAGAGTTAAAAAGAATTATTTAAAACACTGTTTGAAGGCGTTATACTTTTTGTAAACTCGATAGATTTATCGGGTAAGTGCACCTTATCCGGTAAATCTTTTCAAGTCAGTCTTCTCTAATCATTATATAAAATGAAATATTCTTGCTTGATTTTTCTTTCCGTAATTTTCCTTTTTGTTGGTTGCTCACGAAAGCAATATAGTGAACTCGACGAAGTGCTGAAATTAGCCGGTTCCAACAGGCATCAACTGGAGCGAGTAATCAGGCATTACAGCAGAGCTCCTGAAGATAGTTTGAAACTGAAAGCAGCCGAGTTTCTTATCCTGAACATGCCAGGAAAATATTCTAAAAGTTATGAAGCTCCTTGGGAAGATGTGGCAACCGTGAACATGCGGTGGAGCAGTTCCTCGGATAAATTAAAGGTCTTGGATACCTATAAACTGGGAAATCCGGTTCGGCGAGACGATATTCACCATATCACGGCAGAATACTTGATTTCTAATATTGACCTGGCATTTAAAGTTTGGAATGATAAACCATGGGGCAAATATATTTCGTTTGATGCCTTTCGCGAGGAGATACTTCCTTACAGGATTGGTTCGGAACCGCTTGAAAACTGGAGGGAAAAAGTACTTGCCAGTTTTGCAGATATAAATAATTCGCTCAAAGAGGATTCGACGATTACAGCAGTAGAAGCTTGCAGCAAGGTAAATGATATATTGCCTCGTTTTCGTATAGACAAGGATTTTTCCGAGATGAGTTACACACAATTGATGGCAACAACCCGGGGCACGTGCGACAGTCAAGCGGCTTTGACCGCTTTCGTGATGAGAGGATTAGGTGTTCCCGTTACTATTGATTTTACACCACAATGGAAAAGCGGCTCTGCAGGACATACTTGGAACAGTGTACGCGACAGTACCGGACAACACGTCTCCTTCATGGGAACCGAAACTAATCCTCATGCCCCTCACCAAGGGAATACCTACCAAAAAGCAAAAGCTTACAGGAACACATACCAGCTCCAGAGGATTGTTGATGCGGATGAAACAAATTTACCACACCTCTTTCAGCGTAATTTGCAGGATATCTCTTCGGAACATAGTAACATGACAAGCGTTTCAATTCCATTAAAATTCCAACCTGTAAACCAAGCAAGGAATGTTTTCCTTACCCTATTTTATAATTTTGAATGGCGTATGACAGGTCATGGTGAAGTGAATGCGGATAACGTACATTTTAAACATATCGGTAAAGATATTCTTTACCTTCCTGTTTACTATATGGGTGGAGTACAAACTCCTGCTGGTGATCCGTTCTACCTTGACCAAGGTGGGAAAATGCATGTATTACTTCCTTTTTATACTGATACCTTGGTATCCTTCAGTTCGATAACGTCTATAAATAATCTTGATTCATTATGGAGAAAACGCATGTTGAACGCGGTTTTTGAGAGTTCAGAAGATCCGAATTTCTCTGATACAAAAACCATACATACAATATTGAATATGCCGGGACTCTATAATAGGATTACATTGAAGCAACCTCACACGTGCCGTTTTATCAGGTATAAAGCTCCCACCGGCAGATGTAACGTGTCAGAAATAGTATTCAATGACACCTCAGGGAAAGAGCTTGAAGGAAAACATATAGGTCCTTCCGGCTCTTACGAAGATTTGGGAGATACAGGAGACAAAGCGTTCGACGGGAATATTATCACGTTCTATGATGCAGTTAACGCGAGTTCATGGACAGGATTAGACTTCGGAGAAGACAAAGAAATTGCATCCATACATTATTCACCCCGGCTCGGGGGAATAGGCATATATGAAGGATACGAGTACGAGTTGTTTTGCTGGAGAGATAACGGATGGAAATCGGTAGGGAAAAAGACAGCAAGCGGAGTAACTATCGAATTCAATGTTCCCCGGAATGCCTTATTATATCTGAATAATAATACTCTGAAAAAGAAAGGAGAAATATTCTTCACTCTAGATGATAAAGTCTGTTATTATAAATAATCTTTTTAGTGAATTGTAGATCTTCCCGATATCTTATTGCAGGGATCGTTTTTATAGATACTTTTGTAGTATGCCATAAATTAAAATTGTGAGTGTTTAGTTCAATAAACAGGAGTATATAGTGTTGATACTAAAATGTAAAGGATATGAACATTTTCGTTAAACGATGAACAGAAGTCAAGCTTGCTTGGATTATGTCGTCGCGAGAAAATGTCTAACTTTAATAAACATGAAATGCAGGTTGTTTATTTTTGGCCTCTTGTTGCCCTTGCTGGCAGCTGCCCAAGTGAAAGTGATTGATAACCCGGATTACTCGTGTAAGTACACCGGTCTGGAAACCATCACGAAGATTGAATTGTGTGACACGGTTACGAAAGTGCACGTGCACGTGACTTTCTTGCCCAACTGGTGGGTCTATTACGACACCTTAAGCTATATACAGCCCGCGGGAACCCAAGAGAGGTATCATCTAATACGAGTTGAGAACGTGGAGTTGGGTGAACACCTCTCTACGCCATCGGGAGAGGCTGATTACGTGTTGCATTTTCCCCCGTTAGACAAGTCGGTAAAGGAGATTCATTACGGCAATATCGAGGAGAACAGGGCGGAAACGGTGATTCGATCCGTTTCGTTGGAGAGAAGCTTCGACTCGCTTCGGTATGAGAAATCGAGAGAAGTTCCCGCTCATATCGTGGAGCGGCTGAAAGCAGAGGCCGGGAAAACGAGCGAGAAAGAGACAACCGACTTCGATTCGGATGCTTTTTTCGATAATACACCGGCACGCCTTATCGGTTTTATGCGGGGATACAAAAGCGATGAGGCAGATTCTAAGAATATCATTTCACGACGGATAAACGGCGAAATTCAACATGCCACGTTGCATGTAAACCCCGATGGCTACTTCGAGGCAGCGTTAAAGCTGGAACACCCGAAGGTGCTTTCGTTTAGATTGTTGAAGGATAGCGAGACGAGTTTCTACATTGAGCCGGGACAGACATTGACCATGATACTGGACTGGGAGGATGTGCTGAATGGCGATCGCCACCGCGATAGGGAGTACCTGTTTAGCAAGACCCTGTTCGAGGGCAACCTGGCCGAGGTGAATCGAGGCCTGCTAAAAAGGAATATCGTTAAACTCCGGTTCAACGAGATCGAACAGCAGGTAAAGAGCTTGAAAGCGGGTGAGTTTTTGCAACAAATTGAAAACCGGATTGCCGGCAACTTGAACACACTTCGAGAGACGAATGAGGAACAACCATTGTGCTGGAAGGCGAATAGGTTAATCGAGAACGAGATAAAGGCGGATGCTATTGGCGACCTATTGATGTACTCGTGGAGATACCTGCATCGGGAAGTAGATAATGATGAAGAGCCAATTGACACGAGTTTTTACGACCTGGTAAAGGTACTCCCCACGAATGATAGGAGCCTGTTAGCCGTGAAATCATTCGATAAGTTAATCGCGAGTATTAACAGCGCCGGTATTTTATTTCGCCCCGGCAACATGTACAGGCCAACCTTTATTCCCGAACAGACTTTCCACGAGTTTCTCTTGGCCGAAGGCAAGGAGCTGACCGAAGAGGCCATAAGCCTCTTGCCTTTGATACAAAACTCTTTTTCCCCATCGTCCGACATAGATGAGGAGGAGTTGCGGAGAGAGGTGAATGAACATAAAGACGAGCTTCAACAGGTCTTTAACACCTATATTAACGAGTGGATGGCCTATGTGAAATTGTACGCCCAAAAAGACCCGATGGGAGATTACCGGTTTACCATGGAAAAACGAGACGAGATTATGACCGACGTGATGCATCTGGAGGGTATACTCGAGGATGCCGCGATGTTGTATTTTATCAATCATCGGGTTTTTGGTGCCGAGAACCTATCTCCGGATGAACAGCAGGCTTTGATAATAGATTTCAAGGGGAGGCTATCTAATCCGTATATGAAAGAGTACCCGGTACAGGTACGATAAAGTACCCCCCGCCTTACTTTTAACTTGTCAGTATTTGCAGAAATCGTGCAAATCATACATGAGATTTCTATTTTGCACGAAAAAGAGGTTGCGTTGCAAACTACCAAATAAATATAGAATTTCTGTTCTAATGGGTTTGTGAAACTTTAGGTTGTTTTTTGTACCTTTATGCCTTCATGATCCTCACGTTTTGCTCGTCATAGCATAGTTCAAAGGATGTAGATATTGAAAACAGAGACAAAACTTGTTTTAACTATGTTGAACGCGGAAAAGGCCTAAATGAAATTGAAAATAAATATTTTAATCGCATGAAATACGACAAAGGGAAATACAAGATTTGGGACTGGAAGAGTCCCGTGATTATACACTGGATTATTAATCCCGGGTTGGCGGTAAATGAACTATTCTTGGGGCTGAATACCCCTAAAGTCACGTTGGTAGAGCGAGCGGGAGAAAAACCCTTTTACCAGCGTTCATTCATCCCGTGCCCTCACTGTGGGGAAATGCATTCGGGTTTAAAGTATTCCGGTCGGAACAAGACGATACTTTGGAATTGGTTTGGTTTTTATTGCGATAATTGCGGAGGAATTATCCCCGTACAGAGAAACTTAATCACGCTGATTATACTAACCATCACTTTTCCCGTTTGGGGATGGTTTAGAAAATCATTAAAACGAAAATGGTTAGAGAAACAACCGGAAAGATACAAGAACTTGAATCTTGAAGTTGTCGAGATCCCGAAGAAAAAATGGACCAAGAATTGGTTGAAATCTGGACTCTTCTTCGCGTTGCTTATGTTTGTTTCAATGCAAATTGTTTTCCCATTGATTGAAAGGAAGGAGATTACCCAGAGAAGTATCTTGATCGGGATACCTATATGGTTGATTTGTGGGCTTTGTTATGGATTAACCGTGAGCTGGTGGATGAACAAGAGAGGCTTGGCCACGAGTAAAAATAATATGCCAACGTGAAATTCCTGAAGGATTTTTCCTCCGAATATCAAACCTTGTACCGATAGGCAATTCAGGGCAAACGCAGTGGAAAATGGATTATATGAGCAAGATACAGAGACTAGTAGTAACACTTGTTTTAGTATTCAATATTGGGGTTATAAATGCACAAAACAAGGAAGATCATCTCGAGCCTGTTGGTGGATTTTTTGATGTTTACGATTTTCAGTTTGAATATTATTCAAAAGTGCGAGAAATACTTCTCAATGGATTAAGTGATAAGCCTGAAGTCAGATTTCAAGTTATGCCTTCTTTTACTCCTGAAAATGTGCTGGATATCGAGTTTGATAGAGGAAAGGATGTATATTACATGGTTTATCATATCGCCGAGCAGATGATTTGGCATAATAAACAATCGGAGAACATCGAGATTGAGCGGTTTAGAATAGTAATTGATAAAGAATCGGTCAAATTAATAAAGTCTCTGTTTAGTAATGCCATTGCCCAAGTGCGGTTTACACCATTGGTTGTGGAAGGAGGGAAAATTATTGTCGGAACAGATGGAGTAGATTATTATTTTACTGTAAATGAACATGAGTGCAGAATAAAATCGGGAAAGGTATGGTCTCCAAAGAGAGGAACCAAGATGGATAGACTGGTCGCTATCGGGAATAAGTTGATTGAATTGGCCAAATCGGATGCTCGCGTAGTCAAGTTCGACGATGCATTGCAAAAAGAGATCAATGAATTGATCAACGAATTAGAACAGGAGTGTTAAAATACGAGAAATTGTTGCGGGTTATTTTTTAAATGCTTTTATTTGCATTCAAATAAAACGAGAAATGACGAATTTTCTTATCAACGGATATTGGTGGCGCCACTTACAACTCAACAAGTCGTAAGGAGAGCAGCCGTGTCTTAAAATAAGAATTATAGAATATAGAATTAAGAGCCTGTCGCGAACCTGCGACAGGCTTTTTCTGTTTTGATGCCGAGTAACGGGCATAGCGACCCGTTGCAAAATTGAAATAATTAAACAATAAAGATACATGCAACATTATTCAATCGACGAGAAAGGGTACTATGGGGAGTTCGGGGGGGCGTACATCCCCGAGATCCTCCACCGGTGCGTGAAGGAACTCGAGGAGGCGTACCTGCGAATCATCGAGAGCGAGGGCTTCCGGCAAGATTTCGAGCAACTGCTGCGGGATTACGTCGGCCGGCCGTCGCCGCTCTACCACTCCAAGCAGCTCTCGGAGCGATATGGCTGCAAGGTCTACCTCAAGCGGGAGGACCTGAACCATACCGGGGCGCACAAGATCAACAACACCATCGGGCAGATACTGATCGCCCGGGAGATGGGAAAGACCCGGATTATCGCCGAGACAGGGGCGGGACAGCACGGCGTGGCCACGGCTACCGTCTGCGCGCTGATGCAGATGCCCTGCACGGTCTACATGGGAAAGACCGACGTGGAACGCCAACTGGTAAACGTGAAGAAGATGGAGATGCTGGGGGCGACCGTCGTGCCGGTCACCTCGGGCAACATGACACTGAAAGACGCGACCAACGAGGCGATCCGCGACTGGTGCAGTCACCCCGTGGATACACACTACATCATCGGGTCGACCATCGGGCCGCACCCGTACCCCGATATGGTGACCCGGTTGCAATCGGTCATCGGCAAGGAGATAAAAGCACAACTGGCGGAGAAGGAGGGGCGGGATTATCCCGACTACCTGATCGCTTGCGTGGGCGGCGGAAGCAACGCGGCAGGCACTGTCCACGATTACCTTGATAACGAGAAGGTGCGGATCGTGCTGGCGGAAGCCGGGGGCAAGGGTGTCGACAGCGGCGAATCGGCTGCCACCATCCACTTGGGAAGCGCGGGGGTGCTGCACGGTTGTCGGACGCTGCTGATGCAGACCGAGGACGGGCAGATCACCGAACCGTACTCCATCTCCGCGGGGCTGGACTACCCCGGCGTCGGGCCGGTGCACGCGCACCTGGCGTCGACGGGACGGGCACGGGTGATAGCGGTGAACGATGAGGAGGCGCTGAGGGCGGCATTCGAGCTGACCGCGAAAGAGGGGATCATCCCCGCGCTGGAATCGGCACACGCGTTGGCAGCCCTCGAGAAGGTGTCGTTCGCGCCCGGTGATATCGTGGTGCTGACTCTTTCAGGCCGCGGCGACAAGGACCTGGAGACCTATTTCAACTTTAGTGAACATCAATTTAACACCTCTGCACGATGACGTACCACTATCAAACGCGAAGCAAAAAGATCATGGGCGACCTCCACTCGCCCGTGAGCATCTACCTGAAAGTGAGGGATACTTTCCCTCGATCGGCCTTGTTGGAGAGCTCCGACTTTCATGCCCACAAGGATAGCATCTCCTACGTGGCACTCAACCCCATCGCCCACGTGGAGGTGAACCGGGGCATGTGTACCTCGTCGTTTCCCGACGGGCGGCAAGAGCAACGGGAGCTCTCGGAGAGTTTCACCATCTCGGACGCCCTCATCGGGTTCACGGAGTCGTTCAAGGTGACAGGCGATGAAGCTGCACGTTACGGCTTGTTTGGCTATACCACCTTCAACTGCGTGAAATATACCGAGAACATCGATATCCGGGAGAGCAAAGAGTCCACGAATGACGCGCCCGACATGCTTTATATCCTCTACAAGTACCTGCTGGTTTTTGATCACTTCTCCGACGAGGTGACCCTGATCGAGTTGCAGGAAGAGGGAGCACCAAGCAGCCTCCACGAGGTAGAGATGCTGATTAACCGGAGGGACTTCGCGACGTACAATTTTTCTCCCCGAGGAGAACCGTACAGTACCATCAGCGACGAGGAATTCATGGAGAGCACGCGAAAGGGAGTGCAGCATTGCATGCGGGGCGACGTGTTCCAGATCGTGCTCTCGCGGCGGTTCGTGCAACCCTTTGCCGGCGACGACTTCAAGGTATACCGGGCGTTGCGGACCATCAACCCGTCACCCTACCTCTTCTATTTCGACTTCGGGGGATACCGCATTTTTGGCTCCTCGCCCGAGACGCACTGCAAGATCGAGGGGACACGCATCAGTATCGACCCGATTGCGGGAACTACCAGGCGCACGGGTAATTACCAGGAGGATATGAAGGCGGTGGAGTTCCTGCTGGGCGACCCGAAAGAGAACGCGGAGCACGTGATGCTGGTCGACCTCGCGCGGAACGACTTGAGCCGCAACGCGCACGACGTGGAGATCGAGTTCTTTAAAGAACCGCAGTTTTACTCGCACGTGATACACTTGGTGTCGCGGGTGAGCGGGGAGCTTGACGAGAACACGCATCCCCTCCGGGCATTCTTCGACACGTTCCCCGCGGGAACCCTGTCGGGTGCTCCAAAGGTGCGGGCCATGCAGCTTATCTCGGAGATCGAACCGCACAACCGCGGCGCGTACGGCGGGTGCATCGGTTTCGTGGGGCTGAATGGGAACATCAACCAGGCGATCACTATCCGCACGTTCGTGAGCCGCAACAACGAGTTGTGGTACCAGGCTGGCGCGGGCATCGTTTCCAAGAGCGACGACGCGTACGAGCTGCAAGAGGTGAATAACAAGCTGGGGGCACTGAAAAAAGCGATCGATAAGGCGGCCGCGCTGTATAATTCCTGAAAAAATTGCACGTTGAAAATACAGCACGCGCGCGAGAGAAAATGCAACACGTGAGAAAAACTGATAAACAGATGAGCAAAATACTGATTTTTGATAACTACGACTCGTTCACCTACAACCTGGTGCATGCCGTCAAATCGCTTGGATACAAGGAAGTGGACGTGATACGGAACGATAAAATAGACCTAGACAAGGTGAAGGAGTACGACAAGATCATCCTCTCGCCGGGGCCGGGGCTTCCGGAAGAGGCGGGGCTGCTGCTCCCGTTAATAGAAAGGTACGCGAACACCAAGAGCATCTTGGGTGTATGCCTCGGGCACCAGGCGATGGCGGAGGTCTTTGGCGCGCGTCTTGAAAATACGCCCACCGTGTACCACGGGGTACAGACCAGTACAACCATCGTGGAGGACGATTATCTTTTTGCCGGTTTGCCGGGGCAGATCGACGTGGGGCGGTACCACTCGTGGATCGTCTCGCGGGAAGATTTTCCGGAAGAGCTGATTATCACCGCGGAGGACGAGGAGGGAACCGTGATGGCTATGAAGCATGCGACGCTGGACCTGCATGGTGTGCAGTTTCACCCGGAGTCGATTCTCACGCCCCTCGGCATCGAGATCATTCGCAACTTTTTAACCAATCAAGCCGGTGAGGTAACAAGTGAAAAATGAACTAATCGTATGAAACGAGCACATAAATCATTAAACACGAGCACATGATTAAAGCGAGTTCCATATGATACCTTTGAAATCAATAATTTTAATCATATGAAAGAGATACTATATAAACTATTCGACTATCACTACCTTACGCGGGAAGAAGCGAAGCAAGTGCTGTTCGATATCGTGAAAGGAGATATTCCCGAGACACAGGTAGCCTCGCTGATTACCTCCTTCTTGATGCGGAATATCTCGGTGGACGAAGTACTGGGGTTTCGCGACGCGCTCCTCGATACGAGGGTACAGGTGGACCTGTCGGACTACCGCCCGCTGGATATCGTGGGCACGGGAGGGGATGGCAAGAACACGTTCAACATTTCCACCTGCGCGTGTTTCGTGGTGGCGGGAGCCGGCTATAACGTGGTGAAGCACGGCAATTACGGGGCAACTTCCATCAGTGGGGCGAGCAACGTGATGGAGCAACAAGGGGTACGCTTTCATGCCGACAACGACCGGTTCCGGAAGAGCCTCGATAGTTGCCATATCGCCTACTTGCACGCTCCGCTGTTCAGCCCCGCCCTGAAGGCGGTGGCACCGGTACGGAAAAGTCTGGGAGTGCGGAACTTCTTTAACGTGTTGGGGCCGCTGGTGAACCCGGTGCGGCCGGAGTACCAGATGTTGGGAGTGTATAACCTGGCGATGGCACGCCTCTACAGCTATATCTACCAGGAGGAAAATAAGAAGTTCTGCATCGTACATAGCTTGGACGGGTACGACGAGGTGTCGCTCACGACCCGCTTCAAGGTGGTGACCAACACGGGTGAGCAGTTGCTGGAGCCGGAAAACCTGGGGTTTACCAAGGTGGAGCAGCACGAGCTGTACGGCGGCGATACGCCCGAGGAGGCGGCACGCATCTTCCGAAACGTGATGGAGGGCACCGGAACCCTGGCACAGATGAACGCGGTGCTGGTGAACGCGGCATTCGGCATCCAAACGGTGGACCAAGACAAACCCATCGAAGAGTGCATCGAGCTGGCCAAGGATTCGCTGTACGGAAAAAAAGCATTGCGCGCCCTGGATACGTTTATTGAGATTAACGGATAATATGCCAATGTACCAATGTGCCAATATGCTAATGTGACTAATGTGCCAATAAATCGACACATCATCCGTTGTCGTATTTTTAATTCTTAATTTTTCATTTTTAATTAAGTATGAAGGATGTATTAAGCGAGATCATCGCGAATAAAAAGATAGAGGTGGCGGAGCGAAAGAAACAGGTGGCACTGCACGAACTGGAGAAACAGTACGAGAAAGCGAACGTTCCTTTCTACTCGTTGAAAGCAGCCCTCGAAGCATCACCCACCGGCATCATCGCGGAATTCAAGCGGCGGTCGCCCAGCAAGGGATGGTTGCACCAGTCGGCCGACGCGCTGCAAGTGACCAAGGAGTACGAGCAGGCGGGAGCGGCCGCTCTCTCGGTGTTGACGGACGAGAAGTATTTCGGGGGGACTATGGCCGATCTGGAACAAGCGACCGGAGCGGTACAAATACCGGCGATGCGGAAGGAATTTATCGTGGACCCGTACCAGTTGTACGAGGCTAAGTTGGCAGGAGCAAGTGCCGTGCTACTGATCGCGGCGGCTATCTCCCGGGAGGAGTGTGATCGACTCACGGCACTCGCGATCGACCTGCAGTTAGAGGTACTGCTGGAACTGCACGATGAAGGGGAAACAGATTATATTACCCCCATGCACACGCTGATTGGTATTAATAACCGGAACTTGGGAAGTTTCGTGACCGACGTGCAAAAGTCGTTCCGGATGATCGACCGGCTACCCAAAGAGGCGGTATTAGTCTCCGAGAGCGGTATCTCGGATTTTACCATCGTGAAAGAACTACGGGATGCCGGGTACGGGGGATTCCTGATCGGAGAACACTTTATGAAGTCGGGCGACCCGGGAGAAAATTTGAGCCAATTTATTCAACAGGTTACAGGGGGATGACGTTTATATAAGTAGGCATGAACAGGTGCAGCTAAATAGTTAGCTATGCCGCGCGCTTAAATGAAACTCGAATACCTAAAAACTGAACTATTCTGTTAAGCCAAATGAGCAGAGCCAAGCTTGCTTGAACTATTCCGATAAGCAAGAGCAGAACGAGTTTACTCGTTTTGCCGAGCGCGGGAATAGTCTAACTTGTGAACTATGCCATGGCGAAGAATAGTCTAATTTTAATTGACTATGATAATAAAAGTATGTGGAACGCGTGATGAAGAAAATATCCGGCAACTGGAGCAACTGGATATCGATTGGATGGGATTTATTTTCTATCCCGAGTCGCCTCGTTATGCCGGGAAGAAAGTGAGTTACCTCCCATCAAAAATAAAAAAGGTAGGGGTGTTCGTG
>WPCG01169497.1_pt1 | contig 75421 bp, 68 predicted proteins | sample 5403311 | NCBI WGS metagenome assembly WPCG01 (sample SAMN12869467, study PRJNA574797) | sludge metagenome | isolation source: wastewater treatment of Control | place: China:Beijing | collected 2019-05-17
TCAAATTAACCCTCAAACCTGAGCTGGGATGCCCAGTGAAACGCCGAAAGGCAACTTGAAGTGGCTTTCAGCCATTTCACCAGCAGGCACACCTGATCGGCTGGCTGCCGCTAAATCTACTTTTTCAACAGAATCGGCCGAGAGCGGCCAGTCATTATCTAATCGAAACCACCTTTCTGCCTTGTGCCTCGCTAACAGCTGCCACGGAGAGGCTGCCAGTTGCTGCCTGCTGGATATGCCTGCTCCACCATTCCATCATAGGGCGCCTGCGTTCAATGTAGTCAGCGCGGTTGTAGGCGCTGCGGACCTCGTCTTTGTCGACGTGGGCAAGTGCCACCTCTATCAGCTCAGGGTCAAAGCCTTGTTCGTTTAAGGTGGTGCTGGCTAACGAACGCATTCCGTGGCTAACCAAACGACCGCCAAACCCCATGCGTTTCAGGGCCATATTGGCGGTTTGGCTGTTGCAATGGTCGCGTGGGTTGCGGTCGGCGGGGAATACATATTCGCGGTGCCCGCTGTATGGCTTGAGTGCCTCAAGGATGGCCAGAGCCTGTAGTGATAAAGGGATGGTGTGCGGGCGACGTTTTTTCATCCGTTCTGCAGGAATGGTCCAAATCTTCTTTTCCAGATCAATATCTGACCAACGTGTTGTGGCAGCTTCTACTGGTCGAGTCATGGTGTGCAGTTGCCATTCGATCAGAGCGCGAGTGGTTCGCTTGATGCTGGCATTTGCCAAGGCGACCATCAATTCAGGAAGCTCATCTGGGCGCAAGCTCGCCATATTCTGCTTTTTGGGCTTCTTGAATACGGCGCGGATGCCGCTAAGCGGGTTGGCATGTATCAGGCCGGAGTTGACGGCATAGGTCATGATCTCATTCAGCCGCTGGGACAAGCGCTTGACCGTCTCCAGGCTACCCTTGGTTTCCAGGGGGCGTAGCAGGTCAATTACCTTAGGAGCAGTGATCTTGGAGATTGGAGTCTGGCCAATATCCGGGAATACATGCAGGGTCAGGGAGCGCCAGATATCCTCGGCGTAGGCTGCGGTGACATTCTCTTTTTTCAGGTCAAACCAAGCTTCAGCTACTTTTTCGAGGGTGTGCTCGGTGGCTGCTCTTTGCTCTTGGCGTACCTGATCACGGTGTTCTTTTGGATCTATCCCGGTTGCGATCAGCTCTCTGGCTTCTATCGTCATCTTCCGTGCTTGAGAAAGCGATATCTCGGGGTAAGCACCCAAGCCCATGTTGAGGCGTTTCTTGGTTAAGGGATGGTAGTAGTTAAAATTCCATAACTTGGAGCCATTGATTCGTATTCGCATTTGAAGGCCGTCGCCATCGCCCATCACATAGTCCTTCTCTTGGGCTTTGGCATTTTTGATCTTGGCTTCTGTCAGGCGAATCGCTTGAGCACGCATTTGGTATTCCACAGCTGGTCTTGGTATTCCAAAAAATACCAGATCAACCTTTGGAATACCATCTGGTATACCAAAGGTCGTGGCTGCAGGTGGACGCCCATGGACACCAGTAGAGCTGAAAGCCCCGTATTTACTGGATTTCAGGCACAAAAAAGGACGTCCGTGGACGCCCTTAGATGTGTATTTGGTGGAGCCGGGGGGATTTGAACCCCCGTCCGCCAGTCCGCCACTATCGGTTCTACATGCGTAGCCATCTCTATTTAGTTAACTCCTCGCGGCCCGAGTGGCAGGGCGCTTGGAGCGAGCTGTATGAGTTTTAGCCGTTACGTCTACAGCGAACTTGGCGGCGATCCTGTTCTATATGACAGCCAGATCTTCGGGTTTACAGGCATCCCCTAGAGGCTGCTAGCCGACTTAAGCGGCTAGGGCGTAGTTGTCGTCGTTGGCAACTATTAGTTTGCAACAGTGGATTTACGAGTTCTGTTACCAACTCGGCATGCCCCTCAAGCTTTGTAACCGTCGTCGAGTCCTAATCGGCCCCAAAACCGTGGTGCTTGGTGAGTCAGACGCCATTCTACGCGAAAGGTTCCCCGGCGTATAGCGGCGTTGGGAAGGGTCAGCGGTTGGCTTCGCGCACCAGGCGCTGTTTCTCCCGGTCCCAGTCGCGGTTTTTCTCGGTTTCGCGCTTGTCGTAGTCCTTCTTGCCCTTGACCAGAGCGATCTCGCATTTGACCAAGTGCTTTTTCCAGTACAGGGCTATGGGTACGCAGCTGTAGCCTTTCTGCTCCACGCCGGTGATCAGCTTGTCCAGCTCGCGGGCGTGCAGCAGCAGCTTGCGCGTGCGGGTGGGGTCGGCGATCACGTGGGTGCTGGCGGTCGTCAGTGGGGTGATATGGGCGCCGAGCAGGAACGCCTCGCCGTTTTTCAGCAGGATGTAGCTATCCACCAGCTGGGCCTTGCCGGCACGCAGGCTTTTCACTTCCCATCCGGCCAGGGCGATGCCGGCCTCGAAGCGATCCTCGATGAAGTATTCATGCTTGGCGCGTTTGTTCAGCGCGATGGTGCCGCTGTTGGCCTGGGGTTTCTTTTGCTTGCTCATAGGCGGCGTATTATAGGGGCTGGCGCTGTGTTCGGCTATCTCTGATCGCGGGCTGGCAGCGACTATCATGGTTATGACTGCTACCGGCTGGCAGAGCTGGTAGCGGAGAATTGCGCCTGTTCCGGTTGGCCTGTTCGCTGGTAGGCTATGCCGCGTGACGATTTTGATAACCGAACTGTTCAAGTGAATACTCTATGACGCATATCAAGCGTTCGGCTCTGCTGCCTTTTCCGGCGGAGCGTCTGTTCGACCTGGTCAATCGGGTCGAGCATTATCCCGAGTTCCTGCCCTGGTGCACCAAGGCGGAAATCATCAGCGAGACAGACGAATTGATGCGTGCCCGCCTGACCGTGGGCAAGGCCGGTCTGCATCAGAGCTTTACCACGCGCAATGAGCTGGTACCCGGCAAGCGCATCGACATGCGCCTGGAAGATGGCCCTTTCACCGAGCTGCATGGGGTCTGGGAGTTTCAGGCGTTGAGCGAGCAGGCGTGCAAGATCACCCTGGACCTCAAGTTCAGCTACTCCGGCACCTTGGTCCGGGCAACCCTGGGGCCGCTGTTCAACCACGCCGCCAATACCATGGTGGAGGCCTTCTCCAAACGCGCTCATGAGCTTTACGGTGGCTGAACGGGGCATCAGCGTGGAGGTGGCCTATGCCCTGCCGGACCGGCAGCGCATCATTCGACTGGCTGTGCCGGCGGGCACTACCATGCTCGAGGCGGTACGGCTGTCCCGCATTGTCGAGCACTTTCCCGGGCTGGATATCGACAACAGCGCCATGGGGATATTCGGCAAGGCGGTCGCCAGACCGGCGGAGCGGGTATTGCTGGAGGGCGAGCGGGTGGAAATCTACCGGCCGCTGATAGCGGACCCGAAGGAAATCCGCAAGCAGCGGGCCGCCAAGGCCCGGGGTGGAGCTGGGCAGGAATAGCGCTGGCGCAGGGCGGAGCGGCTCCGCCCGTGTGGCTTATTCTTCGCCGGTGCCGAGCGGCGCGCCGAGGTCGACCGGATAGCTGCTGGCTGCCGGTTCCTGTTCCGGCTCGCTGGCGCCACCCATGATCGCTTCGTCGCGGCTGGTGCCGGGAATGAAGTCGCCGGCCAGGCCAACCAGGCGGTCGTCCTCGAACACCAGGCTGATGCGTTCCTGTTCGCGTGGGTTATGCCCCGCCTGCATGCTGTACAGGTAATCCCAGCGGTTGGGCTCGAAGGTATCCTGGATCAGCGGGGTGCCCATGATGAAGCGCACCTGGCGGGTGGTCATGCCGGGGCGCAGCTGGTCGATCATTTCCTGGGTGACGACATTGCCCTGCTGGACGTCGATCTTGTACACACCTGGAAAGCCGCAACCGGAAAGACTGGCGCCGGCGGCACATAATACTAGGATACAAAGGACACGGTTCAGACTATTTGGCATCGCGTGGTAACATCCACTATCGAGAGTTTGCTGAATGGCCCTGAATCATACCCGACTGATCCGGTGCTGCGAAGCGTTGAGAGAGAAACAGACCATGGTTGAAAATCAAGAACTGCGTAAAGCAGGGCTCAAGGTTACCCTGCCTCGCGTCAAGATCCTGCAGATGCTGGATAATACCGAAGACCGCCACATGAGTGCGGAGGACGTATACAAGTCGCTGATGGAGGCTGGCGAGGACGTTGGCCTGGCGACCGTTTATCGGGTTCTGACCCAATTCGAAGCTGCTGGTCTGGTGGTGCGTCACAACTTCGACGGCGGGCATGCTGTCTTCGAGCTGGCTGACGGTGAGCATCACGACCACATGGTATGCGTCGATACCGGTGAGGTGATCGAGTTCTTCGATCCGGAAATCGAGCGCCGCCAGCAGGAAGTGGTCAAGGAGCACGGCTATGAGATGGTCGACCACAACCTGGTGCTCTATGTGAAGAAAAAGGGCAGCTGATTCAGGGTGCTCGGATGGGCGAGGGACTGCCGCATCGGCCCAGGGTCACCGGGCCGCGCTGAGTAACTCCGAGGCGTAGCGCGGGCGCGCTACACCCCGATACGCCTTTCCCCAGCCTTGCTATCTGGCCAGCTGCCTGCGGGCGTGGGCCAGGGACTCTTCGGTCAGATCCACGCCGCCCAGCATGCGCGCCACTTCCCTGATCCGGCCTTCCTGATCCAGTCTGTCGATACAGGTGCGGGTCGAGTCGCGTTGCTGCTCCTTGCGTACGAACAGATGCTGATGCCCCTGGGCGGCAACCTGTGGCAGGTGAGTGACGGTCAGTACCTGGCCACGCTCACCCAGTTGGCGCAGCAGCTTGCCGACGATCTCGGCGGTTGGCCCGCCGATACCCACATCCACTTCATCGAACACCAGGGTGGGGACCCGCGAGGTCTGCGCGGTGATCACCTGGATACCCAGGCTGATACGTGACAGTTCGCCACCCGAGGCGACCTTGGCCAGTGGCTTGGCCGGTTGGCCGGGGTTGGCGCTGACCAGGAATTCGATATTCTCCAGACCCTGCAGCGGATATTGCTCCGCCTGCAGCGGGTGCAGTTGCACTTCTATCCGCCCGCCAGGCATGCCCAACTGGTGGATTTCCCCGGTGACGGCTTTGGCCAGTCGTTGCGCAGCCTTGCGCCGTTTGTCGGAAAGCTTGGTCGCCAGCGTCTGGTAATGCTCGCGGTAGGCCTGCAGCTCGTCTGCCAGGCGCTCCTTGTCGGCGCCGTGCTGCTGGATGCCCTCCAGTTCATCTATCAGTTGTTGTTGCAGGCTGAGCAGTTCCTCGGCATTGACCCGGTGCTTGCGTGCCAGGTCATGGATCACCCCCAGGCGCTCCTCGACCTGCTGCTGGCGCTGCGGGTCGGCTTCGAAATGATCGAGATAGCGGGTCAGCTCGCCGACGGCTTCCTCGACCTGGATCTGCGCACCGGCCAGCAGGTCATGGGCCTCGTCCAGGCTGCGGCTGTGTTCGCGCAGGCTGCCAAGGCGGCTGAGGCTGGAGGTCAGGGCCTGCAGTACGCTGCCGCTGTCACTCTCGCTACACATATTGATGATCTGCTGGCAGGACTGCATGATCAGTTCAGCGTTGGCCAACTGGCGTTGTTCGCCCTCCAGTTGCTCCAGTTCGCCCTCCTGCAGGCTCAGGTTGTCGAGTTCTTCCAGCTGATAGCTGAGCAGCTGCACGCGGGCGTTCTGCTCCTCGCTGGTATCGCTGGCCAGTTTCAGTGCCTGCTCGGTCTGCCGGCAGCGCTGGGCGGCCAGTTGTACCTGGCGGGCCAGATCGCTGGCGTTGGCGTACTCGTCGACCAGGCGGCGATGGGTATCGGTTTTCAGCAGCGACTGGTGTTCATGCTGGCTGTGGATGTCGATCAGCATCTCACCCAGGGCCTTGAGATCCTGTTGCGGGCAGGGGCTGCCATTGATGTAGGCGCGTGAGCGGCCCTCGGCGGTGACTACGCGGCGCAGGATGACCTGCGGCTCCTCGCTGGCCAGGTCGCGCTGCTCCAGCCACTGAGTGGCTTCGGGTATGTCGCTGATATCAAAGGTGGCAAGGATGTCGGCCTTGTCGGCCCCGGGGCGCACTGCACCGCTGTCGGCGCGGTCTCCGAGGGTCAGTGACAGAGCATCGAGCATGATGGATTTGCCGGCCCCGGTTTCACCGGTGATGACGCTCATGCCCCGGTCCAGTTCCAGCTCGAGATGGTCGACGATCGCGTAGTTGTTCACCGCCAGGTGCAGCAGCATGGAGTCGTTCCTCGAGAATTGTTGTTCTGGTTATTTATACAGTAGTGGTGCTTTGTTGTTCAAGCCCCTTGAACAGCGGATTGCGACCCCCATATAGGAGCCATGAGTTCGGCCCCGCGGGCCGCATCGCCTTCATTATTTGTCAGACAGGAGATATACATGGTGGACGAACAGAGACAGGAGCTGCAGGACGAGGACGTCATCGCCGAGCAGGAGCAGGGCGCCGCTGCACAGGACGAGGATCTGCTGGCCCGTATCGCCAGTCTGGAAGAGCAGCTGGCCGCGGCGCAGGATCAGGCTCTGCGTGCCGCAGCTGATGTGCAGAATGCGCGGCGCCGTGCCGAGCAGGAAGTGACCAAGGCGCACAAGTTCGCCCTGGAGCGTTTTGCCAATGACCTGCTGGCCGTGGTTGACAGCCTGGAGCGTGGCCTGGAGCTGTCCAGTGACGACGATCCGGCGATCAAGCCGATGCGTGACGGTATGGAGCTGACCCTGAAACTGTTCGCCGACACCCTGGAGCGCTATCAGGTGGTTGCGGTCGACCCGCACGGTGAACCCTTCAACCCGGATCTGCACCAGGCGATGACCATGGAAGAGCGTGACAATGTCGAGCCCAATACCGTGATCAAGGTATTCCAGAAGGGCTACACCATCAACGAGCGCCTGCTGCGTCCGGCCATGGTGGTCGTCAGCAAGGCGGCTGCCGGGCAGTCGGGCGGCTCGATCAGCGAACAGGCTTGAAATTGATTTTCCATGGCCCCATCTAGGGCTCATACACAGATCGTACAGCGCCGCTGACCAACGCGCGGCCAGCATATTTGGAGAGACAACACATGGGTAAGATTATCGGTATCGACCTGGGGACCACCAACTCCTGCGTCGCTGTAATGGAAAATGGCGTGGCCAAGGTGATCGAAAACGCCGAGGGCGGTCGCACCACGCCTTCCATCGTTGCCTATACCAACGATGGCGAGACCCTGGTCGGCCAGTCCGCCAAGCGTCAATCGGTCACCAACCCGCAGAACACCCTGAACGCGGTCAAGCGTCTGATCGGCCGCCGGTTCGATGAAGACGTGGTACAGAAGGACATCAAGCTGGTGCCCTACAAGATCGTCAAGGCCGACAACGGTGATGCCTGGGTCGAAGCCAAGGGCGAGAAGATGGCGCCGCCGCAGATCTCGGCCGAAGTGCTGAAGAAGATGAAGAAGACCGCCGAGGACTACCTGGGCGAGACAGTCACCGAGGCAGTGATCACGGTGCCGGCCTACTTCAACGACAGCCAGCGCCAGGCCACCAAGGACGCCGGTCGCATTGCCGGTCTGGACGTCAAGCGCATCATCAACGAGCCGACCGCTGCGGCGCTGGCCTACGGCATGGACAAGGCCCGTGGCGACTCCACCGTGGTGGTATATGACCTGGGTGGCGGCACCTTCGACGTGTCGGTCATCGAGATCGCCGAAGTCGATGGCGAGCACCAGTTCGAGGTGCTGGCGACCAACGGCGACACCTTCCTCGGTGGCGAAGACTTCGACATGCGCCTGATCGACTACCTGGCCGACGAGTTCAAGAAGGAAAACGGCGTTGATCTGCACAACGACCCGCTGGCCCTGCAGCGCCTGAAGGAAGCGGCGGAAAAGGCCAAGATCGAGCTGTCGTCCAGCCAGCAGACCGATGTCAACCTGCCGTACATTACCGCTGACGCCACCGGGCCGAAGCACCTGCAGGTCAAGGTTACCCGTGCCAAGCTGGAGTCGCTGGTCGAGGATCTGGTCAAGCGCAGCATCGAGCCGTGCCGCATCGCCATGCAGGATGCCGGCCTGGACGTGTCGGAGATCAACGAGGTGATCCTGGTTGGTGGTCAGACCCGTATGCCGCTGGTACAGAAGACCGTTGCCGAGTTCTTCGGCAAGGAGCCGCGCAAGGACGTCAACCCCGATGAGGCGGTTGCCGTCGGTGCTGCGATCCAGGGTGCGGTGCTGGCCGGTGACGTCAAGGACGTCCTGCTGCTGGACGTCTCGCCGCTGTCGCTGGGTATCGAAACCATGGGCGGCGTGATGACCACTCTGATCGAGAAGAACACCACCATCCCGACCAAGAAGTCGCAGGTGTTCTCCACTGCCGACGACAACCAGACCGCCGTGACCATTCACGTGCTGCAGGGTGAGCGCAAGCAGGCGTCGCAGAACAAGTCGCTGGGCCGCTTCGACCTGGCCGATATTCCGCCGGCGCAGCGTGGCGTGCCGCAGATCGAGGTCAGCTTCGACATCGATGCCAACGGTATCCTCAACGTGTCCGCCAAGGACAAGGCTACCGGCAAGCAGCAGTCCATCGTGATCAAGGCCAACTCCGGTCTGTCCGATGAAGAGATCGAGCAGATGGTGCGTGACGCCGAGGCCAATGCCGAGGAAGACCGCAAGTTCGAGGAGCTGGTCACCGCGCGTAACCAGGGCGACCAACTGGTTCACGCTACCCGCAAGACGCTGGCCGAGGTCGGCGACAAGGCTACCGATGAGCAGAAAGCGGCGATCGAGAAAGCGCTGACTGACCTGGAAGAAGCGGTCAAGGGCGATGACAAGGCGGAGATCGAAGCGAAGATCAATGCCCTGTCCGAGGTCTCTGCGCCGGTGGTGCAGAAGATGTACGAGGAGCAGGCTGCCCAGGGTGATGCCCAGGCCAATGCCGGTGACAGCCAGGCCGACGCGGACGATGTGGTGGATGCCGAGTTCGAAGAGGTCAAGGACAACAACAAGTAGTCCTTGCGTGACCGGGCGCCGGGCCTTGCCTGAGGCCCGGTACACAACGCGGCAGGGCAACGCGGGAGCTATTCCCGCGTTGCTGTTTGTGCCGTACAGCCTGGTAGGGCTTTCTAAAGGAAACAGGATTTATGGCCAAGCGTGACTATTATGAGGTGCTGGGCGTGGAGCGCGGCGCCAGTGAAGCCGAGCTGAAAAAGGCCTATCGCCGGCTGGCAATGAAGTATCACCCGGACCGCAACCCGGATGACAAGGACGCGGAAGAGAAATTCAAGGAGGCCAACGAGGCCTACGAGATTCTGACAGACGCCAGCAAGCGGGCGGCCTACGACCAGTACGGCCATGCCGGTGTTGATCCGAACATGGGTGCCGGCGGCGGTGGTTTTGGTGGCGGCAACTTCTCCGATATCTTCGGTGACGTGTTCGGCGACATCTTCGGTGGCGGCGGTGGTGGGCGTGGCCGTTCCAGCGTGCAGCGCGGCAGCGACCTGCGCTATACCCTGGAGCTGGACCTGGAAGAGGCGGTGCGCGGCACCTCGGTCACCATCCGCGTGCCGACCCTGGTCAGCTGCAAGACCTGCGACGGCAGCGGCGCCAAGAAGGGCACCAGCCCGGTGACCTGTACCACCTGTGGTGGTCATGGCCAGGTGCGTATGCAGCAGGGCTTCTTCTCGGTGCAGCAGACCTGCCCCCGTTGCCATGGCACCGGGCAGATGATCACCGATCCGTGCAAGGACTGTCACGGCCAGGGCCGGGTCGAGGAGCACAAGACGCTGTCGGTCAAGGTGCCGGCTGGCGTGGATACTGGCGACCGCATCCGCCTGGCGGGTGAAGGCGAGGCGGGTGCCAATGGCGGACCGTCCGGCGACCTGTATGTGGTGGTGTCGGTGCGCGAGCACAAGATCTTCCAGCGTGACGGCAAGAACCTGTACTGCGAGGTGCCGATCAGCTTTGCCGATGCGGCGCTGGGCGGTGAGCTGGAAGTACCGACCCTGGATGGCCGGGTCAAGCTGAAGATCCCCGAAGGAGCCCAGACCGGCAAGCTGTTCCGCCTGCGTGGCAAGGGCGTGGTGCCGGTGCGCGGTGGTTCGGCGGGTGACCTGCTGTGCCGGGTGGTGGTGGAGACGCCGGTGAACCTGACCAAGCGCCAGCGCGAGCTGCTCGGTGAGCTGCGTGATACGCTGCAGGCCGAAGGCAGCAATCAGTCGCCGCGGGCCAAGAGCTGGTTCGAGGGCGTGAAGAATTTTTTTGAAGACATGAAGTTCTGATCGGGGCAAACATGAGAAGAATAGCGGTAATCGGTGCAGCCGGACGCATGGGCAAGACCCTGATCGAGGCCATCCAGCAAGCAGAAGGTGCAAGCCTGACGGCGGCAATCGAGCGGCCGGAGAGCAGCCTGATTGGCGCTGATGCCGGTGAGCTCGCGGGTGTTGGCAAGCTGGGTGTGAGCATCGTCGGTGATCTGAGTCTGGTGCTGGGCGAGTTCGATGTGTTGATCGACTTCACCCATCCGACCAGCACCCTGCTCAATCTGGAAGCCTGTCGTGCTGCGGGCAAGGCCATGGTCATTGGTACCACCGGCTTTTCCGAGGGTGAGAGGCAGTTGATCGCCAAGGCCGCTGAGCAGGTGCCGGTGGTGTTCGCACCGAACTTCAGCGTCGGCGTCAACCTGACCCTCAAGCTGCTGGACATGGCCGCCCGGGTGATGGGAGACGAGGCGGATATCGAGATCATCGAAGCGCACCACAGACACAAGGTCGATGCGCCCTCGGGTACCGCGCTGCGCATGGGCGAAGTGGTCGCCGACGCGCTCGGTCGCAATCTGCAGGAGGTGGCGGTATATGGTCGTGAGGGCCAGACCGGCGCCCGGGATCGCAACACCATCGGCTTTGCCACCGTGCGCGCCGGCGATGTGGTGGGGGATCACACAGTGCTGTTTGCCACCGAGGGTGAGCGGGTCGAGATCACCCACAAGGCCTCCAGCCGCATGACCTTCGCCAAGGGCGCGGTACGTTCGGCTATCTGGCTGGCGGGGCGTGAAAGTGGCCTGTACGACATGCAGGATGTACTGTCGCTGCGCGATTGAGGCGGTGAGACAGTTGCAAAGCCCGGCCAGGGAAACCTGAGCCGGGCTTTTTTGCGGCCAGCAGTTATTGGCTGAGGGTCAGCTGGTCTTGCTCTGCCGCACCTGCTCGCGGGCCATGTCGTTCAGCGTCTCGGTATTACGCAGCAGATAGAAGGCGGCGATGGTCGGCACCCAGTCCGAACGATGATTGAGCAGGCGTGGCTGGATGAAGCTGTACTGCTTGTCCAGGTCGTCGAGCGCGGGTGACAGCTCCGGCAGCAGGGATTTCAGCGCAGCCGAGCGCTGGGTGATGCTGGCGTCCATGGTCTGGAATACGCTTTCGCCGGTCTCGATGAAGTACACGCCGATGGAGCTGAACATGCTGTTCTGGTACAGCAGCAGGATCTGGCTGGTTTCCAGGCTCTGCTGGTGCAGGGCATGCAGGTTCTCGCCGATCTCGCCTGCCAGTGCCGAATACTGGGCGGCGGCGGCCTTGTCCAGACTGGCGTGGGCCATCATGATGCGGTTGACCGTGGCCAGGTGGTAGTGCGCCTCTTCCTGGGTCTGGTTCTCCAGTTCACGAATCAGGCCGATGAATTCGTTGTAGGGCACGCGCAGCTCGCTGGGGTTGTCCAGCAGGCGCAGCAGTTTTTCCATGTTTGCCAGTGCCGCATTGTAGGCTTCACGGTTGCCCGGCTCGCGAACGCGCTCATAGAGGTTGTTGTCGATCAGCAGGAAGGTGGCGGCGCGATAACCCTCGCTGCGCAGTTCGTGCAGGTTCTGCGCCTGCTGCACACTGGCATGAGCCTGCCCGGCGAAAACGAGAAACAACAGGAGCAGAAGGTACTTCAGATGGTTTTTCATTGTTCGGAGTCCCTGTTTTTGTTGTAAATCCTGATCCGGCCAGGACGCAATGCGGACCCGGTCGGCAGAATGTTCCCGTGCTCTGCAGGCCGGGAAATCTGATCCGCATGCAGTTTTAGCATGTTCGTGGCGATTATGAAACAGAATGCGGAAGCGTCTTGCCAGCCGGCAGAGCGCTGGATAGTCGGTGTGGATATTTACTGATCAAACCGGTAAAATGCCGGGCTAATCTGTCTATCTCAGCGCGTATCTGACAATGCCTTTGCAGTGGGGTGAAGTGGAGAACACATCATTCCCGCTTTTGTGCAGCCCGCGTTTGGCAAAAACGTGTCAGTCTTTCGGAGGTTTTCTTGTCCAAGCCCGCCATTCTCGCCCTAGCCGACGGCAGTATCTTCCGCGGTGAGGCCATCGGCGCCGACGGTCATAGCGTCGGCGAGGTCGTCTTCAATACGGCCATGACCGGTTATCAGGAGATCCTCACCGATCCGTCCTACGCGCGCCAGATCGTCACGCTGACCTATCCGCACATCGGCAATACCGGTACTACCCCGGAAGATGCCGAGTCCTGGAAGGTCTGGGCTGCGGGCCTGGTCATTCGTGACCTGCCGCTGGTCGCCAGTAACTGGCGCAACAAGCAATCGCTGCCGGACTACCTCAAGGAGAATGGCACTGTTGCCATCGCTGGCGTCGATACCCGCCGCCTGACCCGTATCCTGCGCGAGAAGGGCGCTCAGAATGGCTGCATCATGGCGGGTGAGGATGCCAGCGAAGAGAAGGCCCTGGAGCTGGCGCGCAGCTTCCCCGGCCTGAAGGGCATGGACCTGGCGAAGGAAGTCAGCGTCAAGCAGGCCTATGAATGGCGCTCCGGCCCCTGGGATCTGGCTACCGACAGCCACCCGGAATTCGACGTGGCCGAGCTGCCCTACCATGTGGTGGTCTACGATTTCGGCGTCAAGTACAACATCCTGCGCATGCTGGTCGGCCGTGGCTGCCGGCTGACGGTGGTGCCGGCGCAGACCACTGCGGCCGAGGTGCTGGCGCTGAACCCCGACGGCGTGTTGCTGGCCAACGGTCCCGGTGACCCTGAGCCCTGCGACTACGCTATCAAGGCGATCCAGGAGCTGCTGGAGGCCGATACGCCGATTCTCGGCATCTGCCTGGGTCACCAGTTGCTGGCGCTGGCGTCCGGCGCCCGTACCGTGAAAATGCCCAGTGGGCACCACGGTGCCAACCACCCGGTACAGGACCTGGACAGCGGTGTGGTGATGATCACCAGCCAGAACCACGGTTTCGCGGTGGACGAGGCCAGTCTGCCGGCCAATGTCCGCGCCACCTACAAATCGCTGTTCGACGGCACCCTGCAGGGCATCGAGCGCACCGACAAGGTGGCCTTCAGCTTCCAGGGCCACCCCGAGGCGAGCCCCGGTCCGGGTGACGTGGCGCCGCTGTTCGAGCGTTTCATCGCAGCCATGAAAAAGAGCGCCTGAGTCGCCGGTCTATCCCCAAGGATTAATTGCACACTATGCCAAAACGTACTGATATCAAAAGTATCCTGATCCTCGGCGCCGGCCCCATCGTCATCGGCCAGGCCTGTGAGTTCGACTACTCTGGCGCCCAGGCCTGCAAGGCGCTGCGCGAGGAAGGCTTCCGCGTCATTCTGGTGAACTCCAACCCGGCCACCATCATGACCGATCCGGCGATGGCCGACGCTACCTACATCGAGCCGATCAAGTGGCAGACCGTGGCGCGGATCATCGAGAAGGAGCGCCCTGATGCGCTGTTGCCGACCATGGGTGGCCAGACCGCGCTGAACTGCGCGCTGGACCTGGAAAAGCACGGCGTTCTGGAAAAATTCGGCGTTGAGATGATCGGTGCCAACGCCGATACCATCGACAAGGCCGAGGATCGTTCGCGCTTCGACAAGGCCATGCGTGCCATCGGCCTGGAGTGCCCACGCTCCGGTATCGCCCACAATATGGATGAAGCCTACGGCGTGCTCGACAAGGTCGGCTTCCCCTGCATCATCCGCCCGTCCTTCACCATGGGCGGCACCGGTGGTGGCATCGCCTACAACCGCGAGGAGTTTGAGGAAATCTGCACCCGCGGTCTGGACCTGTCGCCGACCAAGGAGCTGCTGATCGACGAGTCGCTGATCGGCTGGAAGGAATACGAGATGGAAGTGGTCCGCGACAAAAAGGACAACTGCATCATCGTCTGTTCGATCGAGAACTTCGACCCGATGGGTGTGCACACGGGTGATTCCATCACCGTGGCCCCGGCGCAGACCCTGACCGACAAGGAATACCAGATCATGCGCAACGCCTCGCTGGCGGTGCTGCGTGAGATCGGTGTCGAGACCGGTGGCTCCAACGTGCAGTTCGGTATCAACCCGGTCGATGGTCGCATGGTGGTGATCGAGATGAACCCGCGGGTGTCGCGCTCGTCTGCGCTGGCCTCCAAGGCTACCGGTTTCCCGATCGCCAAGATCGCCGCCAAGCTGGCGGTGGGCTACACCCTCGATGAGCTGTCGAACGATATTACCGGTGGGCGTACCCCGGCATCCTTCGAGCCATCGATCGACTACGTGGTCACCAAGGTGCCGCGTTTCGCCTTCGAGAAATTCCCCAATGCCGATGCGCGCCTGACCACGCAGATGAAGTCGGTGGGCGAGGTCATGGCTATCGGTCGTACCTTCCAGGAATCCATGCAGAAAGCCCTGCGCGGACTGGAAGTCGGCTCCTGCGGCTTCGATCCGCAGCTGGACCTGAGCGCTGCCGACGCTACCACCACGCTGACCCGTGAGCTGACCGTGCCGGGCGCCGAGCGTATCTGGTATATCGGTGACGCCTTCCGCGCCGGCATGAGTGTCGAGCGCATCTTCGAGCTGACCAAGATCGACCCCTGGTTCCTGGTGCAGATCGAGGATCTGATCAAGGACGAAAAGCGTGTCAGCGAAATGGGCCTGGCCGAAGTCGACCGCGATTTGATGTTCCGCCTCAAGCGCAAGGGCTTCTCCGATACCCGCCTGGCGCAACTGCTGGGCGTGAGCGAGAAGAACCTGCGCTCGCAGCGGCAGAAGCTGGGTGTGTTCCCGACCTACAAGCGCGTCGATACCTGCGCCGCCGAGTTCGCCACCGATACCGCCTACATGTACTCCACCTATGAGGAAGAGTGCGAGGCCAATCCGTCGAGCCGTGACAAGATCATGGTATTGGGCGGCGGGCCGAACCGTATCGGCCAGGGTATCGAGTTCGACTACTGCTGCGTGCACGCGGCACTGGCCATGCGCGAGGATGGTTACGAAACCATCATGGTCAACTGCAACCCGGAAACCGTATCCACCGATTATGACACCTCCGACCGCCTATATTTCGAGCCGGTGACCCTGGAGGACGTGCTGGAGATCGTCCGCGTCGAACAGCCCAAGGGCGTGATCGTGCAGTACGGTGGCCAGACCCCGCTGAAACTGGCGCGCGCCCTGGAAGAGGCCGGCGTGCCGATCATCGGTACCAGCCCCGAGGCCATCGACCGGGCCGAGGACCGTGAGCGCTTCCAGCAGATGGTCGAGCGCCTGAAGCTGCGTCAGCCGCCGAACGCCACCGTGCGTAGCGAAGACGAGGCGATCAGTGCCGCGGCCAAGATCGGTTACCCGCTGGTGGTACGCCCCTCCTACGTGCTGGGTGGTCGCGCCATGGAGATCGTCTACCAGGAAGACGAGCTCAAGCGTTATCTGCGCGATGCGGTGAAGGTCTCCAACGACAGCCCGGTACTGCTGGACCACTTCCTCAACTGCGCCATCGAGATCGACGTGGATGCGGTATCCGATGGTACCGATGTGGTGATCGGCGCCATCATGCAGCATATCGAGCAGGCGGGTGTGCACTCCGGTGACTCGGCCTGTTCGCTGCCGCCGTACTCGCTGTCCGCCGAGATCCAGGACCAGATGCGTGACCAGGTCAAGCGCATGGCGCTGGAGCTGGGCGTGGTCGGCCTGATGAACGTGCAGCTGGCGCTGCAGGGTGACACCATCTACGTCATCGAAGTCAACCCGCGGGCCTCGCGTACCGTGCCCTTCGTCTCCAAGTGTATCGGCCAGTCGCTGGCGCAGGTCGCCGCACGGGTGATGGCTGGCAAGACCCTCAAGGAGCTGGGCTTTACCGAAGAGGTGATTCCCAACTTCTACAGTGTCAAGGAAGCGGTGTTCCCGTTCGCCAAGTTCCCGGGTGTCGACCCCATCCTTGGGCCGGAAATGAAATCCACCGGCGAGGTCATGGGCGTCGGCGACAGCTTTGCCGAAGCATTCGCCAAGTCTCAGCTGGGTGCCAGCGAAGTGCTGCCGACCAGTGGCACGGTGTTCATCAGTGTGCGCGAAGACGACAAGCCCTTCGTTGCCGAGATGGCTGGCGAGCTGGTCGAACTGGGTTTCGAGATCGTGGCCACGGCGGGTACCGCCAAGATCATCGAGGCCGCTGGCCTGCCGGTGCGTCGGGTGAACAAGGTGACCGAGGGTCGTCCGCACATCGTCGATATGATCAAGAATGATGAAATCAGCCTGGTGATCAACACCACCGAAGGTCGCCAGTCGATCGCTGATTCCTACTCCATTCGTCGCAATGCCCTGCAGCACAAGGTGTACTCCACCACCACGCTGGCCGGCGGCCAGGCGGTATGCATGGCGTTGAAATTCGGACCCGAGCGGGCAGTACGTCGCCTGCAGGATCTGCACGAGAGATTGTAAGACCATGAAATATCCCATGACCAAGCAGGGCGCCCAGGCCCTGGAAGACGAACTCAAGCACCTGAAGTCGGTGATGCGGCCGCAGATTACCGAGGCCATCGCCGAGGCGCGTGAGCTGGGCGATCTGAAGGAAAACGCCGAATACCATGCCGCCCGCGAACAGCAGGGCATGGTCGAGGCGCGCATCAGTGACATCGAGGGTCGCCTGTCGGCGGCCCAGGTGATCGATGTGCTGAGCATTCCCTATACCGGCAAGGTGATCTTCGGTACCACGGTCACCATTGCCAACGTCGATACCGATGAAGAGGTGCGCTACCAGATCGTGGGTGAGGACGAGGCGGAGATCAGGGAAGGCAAGATTTCCGTGACCTCACCGATTGCCCGGGCGCTGATCGGCAAGGAAGAGGGCGACGTGGTGGCGGTGCGCACGCCGGGTGGCGTAGTCGAGTATGAAGTGGTCGAGGTGCAGCACCTGTGAGTACCACGGCTGCCCTGTCGCCCATGCGTAGCGGCCGGGTAGCCTGGCAGCTGGCCCAGACCCTGTGGGTTGGTGGACTCTGGATGCTGCATTTCGTCCTGCTGCCGGCGCTGGAGCGGTTCGGGCTGGCGCCGTTGCTGATCGACGAGATCGCCAGCTTCATGCGGCCGCTGATGGTCGGCTTTGCCGCAGTGTGTGCGCTGCTACAGTATCTGGTGGCCTGGTCGGTGCTGGGGCTGGCGGTGTGGCGTGATCTGCGCGGTCAGCTATTGCTGCTGGTGATGCTGACGGCGGCGGTGTTTTTCGCTGTGGGCTGGCTGGCCAATGGTATCTACTGGCAGCTGTTCAGTTATCTGGTGCTGGCCTTTGCCGGCCTGGTGCTGGTACTGCAGCCGCGGCCGGATGAGGATGTGTCGCGCTGAGTGTGCTGTGGTGAAGGTCTATCGCGCCGAGGCGGCGCTCCCACGAGTGGCTGCTGAAGCGGCATGCCCTTTTGTGGGAGCGCCGCCTCGGCGCGATCAGCGGTGACGGGGGCAGCTCAGAAGTCCTTGAAACGCACCAGGTTGGACAGATTGGCGTTGGGCTTCTTGTTGCGCCGCAGCAGCACGACCATCTTGCCGATCACCTGCACCAGCTCCGCCCCGGTGGCCTGGCAGACTTCGCCAATCAGTGCCTGCTTGGTCTCGCGGTCGCCCACAGTGATGCGTATCTTGATCAGTTCATGATCGCTCAGGGCGCGATCCAGCTCGGCCAGAACGCCTTCACTGGCACCCTGCTCGCTGACGATCACTACCGGCTTGAGGTGGTGGGCAATGCGTTTGTAGGCTTTCTTCTGTTCAGAGCTGAGCGCCATAATGATCCGTATGAGTTCCTGTTCGATGAGTGTCGAGAGATGAGTATCGATAAAGGAGCCTAGTATAACCGGCGGCGCGATCCGCTGCATGAGGTATTCCGTGGCAAGATCAAAGACCAGCAAAGGCTGGCTGAAAGAACATTTCGACGATCACTATGTCAAACAGGCGCAGAAGGACGGCTATCGCTCCCGGGCCAGCTACAAGTTGCTGGAGATCCAGGAGAAGGACCGGTTGCTGCGGCCGGGCATGACCGTGCTGGACCTGGGCTCGGCGCCGGGTGGCTGGTCGCAGGTCGCCAGTCGGCTGATCGGCGAGAAGGGGCGGATCATCGCCTCCGATATCCTGCCGATGGACAGTATCGCGGATGTGGTGTTCATCCAGGGTGACTTTACCGAGGATGAGGTGTTCGAGGCGATCCTCGGGGCGATCGGCGGTCAGCCGGTGGACCTTGTTATTTCCGACATGGCCCCCAATATGAGTGGTACGCCTGCCGTCGATCAGCCGCGCGCCATGTATCTGTGCGAACTGGCGCTGGACATGGCCGGTCGGGTATTGCGTCCCGGTGGCGATTTCCTGATCAAGGTGTTTCATGGCGAGGGTTTCGACGAGTATTTCCGGGAGATGCGCAGTCGTTTCGACAAGATCGTCACGCGCAAGCCGGGTGCTTCCCGGGATCGCTCGCGGGAAACCTACCTGCTGGGGCGTGGCTTCAAGGGCGAGTGACCAGCAACAGGTGACATAGCGCGTTACACAGCCGGAACTGCCGTGGTAGTGGAATCTGGTGTAAGGTAGACAGGCCGGATAAACGACGAATACAGCCAGGCTCCGATCATCCAGATGACGGGGCAAGAGGATAGCAATTTGAACGACATGGCGAAAAACCTCATTCTGTGGTTGATCATCGCTGCAGTGCTGGTGACTGTAATGAACAATTTCAGCAGTCCTACCGAGCCGCGTACACTGAATTACACCGAATTTCTCGAGCTGGTGAACGATCGCCAGGTCGAACGCGTGACCGTGGACGGCTTCGTCATTACCGGCAAGCGTCGCGACGGCGAAACGTTCAAGACCGTGCGCCCGGCGATCCAGGACAATGGCCTGATCGGCGACCTGCTGGACAACAACGTGGTGGTCGAAGGCAAGCAGCCCGAGCGCCAGAGCATCTGGACCCAGCTGCTGATCGCCAGCTTCCCGATCCTGATCATCATCGCCATCTTCATGTTTTTCATGCGCCAGATGCAGGGCGGCGGCGGTGGCCGCGGCGGGCCGATGAGCTTCGGCAAGAGCAAGGCACGGATGCTGTCCGAGGACCAGGTCAAGACCACCTTCGCCGATGTCGCCGGTTGCGACGAGGCCAAGGAAGAGGTCAGCGAACTGGTCGAATTCCTGCGCGATCCGGGCAAGTTCCAGCGCCTGGGTGGGCATATCCCCCGCGGTGTGCTGATGGTCGGGCAGCCGGGTACCGGTAAGACGCTGCTGGCCAAGGCCGTGGCCGGCGAGGCCAAGGTGCCGTTCTTCACCATCTCTGGTTCGGACTTCGTGGAAATGTTCGTCGGTGTCGGTGCCAGCCGTGTGCGTGACATGTTCGAACAGGCCAAGAAGCACGCGCCCTGCATCATCTTCATCGACGAGATCGATGCCGTGGGTCGGCATCGTGGTGCCGGGCTGGGTGGGGGGCACGACGAGCGCGAACAGACCCTGAACCAGTTGCTGGTGGAAATGGACGGTTTCGAGGCTAATGACGGCATCATCGTGGTCGCCGCGACTAACCGCCCTGACGTGCTCGACCCGGCATTGCTGCGTCCGGGCCGTTTCGACCGCCAGGTGGTGGTCGGCCTGCCCGATATCCGCGGTCGCGAGCAGATCCTCAAGGTGCATATGCGCAAGGTGCCGCTGGGTGACGACGTGGTTCCGTCTTCGAGTGCCCGTGGTACCCCTGGTTTCTCCGGCGCCGACCTTGCCAACCTGGTCAACGAGGCCTCGCTGTTCGCTGCCCGTGCCGGCAAGCGTCTGGTCGAGATGAACGAATTCGAGATGGCCAAGGACAAGATCATGATGGGCGCCGAGCGCAAGTCGATGGTCATGTCCGACAAGGAAAAGCTCAACACCGCCTATCACGAGTCGGGACATGCGATCGTCGGGCGCCTGGTGCCCGAGCATGACCCGGTGTACAAGGTCTCGATCATTCCGCGCGGACGGGCGCTGGGTGTGACCATGTTCCTGCCCGAGGAAGATCGCTACAGCCTGTCCAAGCGTGCACTGATCAGCCAGATCTGCTCGCTGTTCGGCGGCCGTATTGCCGAGGAAATGACCCTGGGCTTCGATGGTGTGACCACCGGCGCCTCCAACGACATCATGCGCGCCACCCAGTTGGCCCGGAACATGGTGACCAAGTGGGGCCTGTCGGAGAAGCTTGGTCCGCTGATGTATGCCGAGGAAGAAGGTGAGGTGTTCCTTGGTCGCAGTGCCGGCAGCCAGCACACCAACGTATCCGGTGAGACAGCGCGGCTGATCGACGAGGAGGTGCGCCGCATTATTGACGAGTGCTATGACACCGCCAAGCGCCTGCTGGAGGAGAACCGCGACAAGCTGGACCGTATGGCTGAAGCGTTGATGAAGTACGAGACCATCGATGTCGAGCAGATCAATGACATCATGGCCGGCAAGCCGGCACGCGAGCCCAAGGGCTGGGCGGACGACGACCGTCGTGGTCCCGGCACGGCGGCAAGCTCACAGGACGATGCTGCGCCAGAGTCGAAGGACGAGCCCCGTGATGACGGTGTGATCGGCGGTCCGGCAGGCGAACACTGAGAGCAGCATGACACAAGTCCGCAATGACTCCCGGTTGCCTTGCGGCGACCGGGAGCTTGACCTTTCCCGTACCCAGGTCATGGGTATTCTGAATATCACCCCTGATTCGTTTTCCGACGGTGGCCGCTACACTCGGCGCGATGCCGCCCTGGCGCATGTCGAGCAGATGCTGGCCGCCGGCGCGACCCTGATTGATATCGGCGGCGAGTCGACCCGGCCCGGCGCCGCGCTGGTCGGCGTGCAGGAGGAAGTCGATCGGGTGGTGCCCATGGTGGAAGCCATCAAGGCGCGCTTCGATACCGTGGTGTCGATCGATACCAGTACCCCGGAAGTGATCAGCGGCTCGGCGTCGGTCGGTGCCGGGCTGATCAACGATATTCGCGCACTCTGTCGTCCGGGCGCCATGCAGGCGGCGGTCGACTCGGGTCTGGCGGTATGCCTGATGCACATGCAGGGCGAGCCACAGACCATGCAGCAGGCGCCGCAGTATGAATCGGTGCTGGGGCAAGTGAACTCCTTCCTCGAACAGCGTGTCCAAGCCTGCCTGGACGCCGGCATCGACCGCGCCAAGCTGGTTCTGGACCCGGGATTCGGCTTTGGCAAGAGCCTGCAGCACAACCTCGAGCTGTTTGCCGCCATGCAGCATCTGCGTCCCCTCGACCTGCCGATCCTGGTCGGCGTGTCGCGCAAGAGCATGATCGGCCAGACCCTGGACCGACCGGTGGACCAGCGTCTGGCCGGTGGTCTGGCGCTGGCGGTACTTGCGGTGACCAAGGGTGCGCGTATCATTCGGGTGCATGATGTAGCGGAAACCGTCGATGCCGTGCGCATGGCGGAGGCGGTGATGGCGGCGGGGCAGGGCTGACAGCCGGTCGCCACCGGGTTTTCACCGATTTTTACTGAGTCAGGACACTCCTATATGGAAAAGCGCTATTTCGGCACCGACGGCATTCGAGGCCTGGTCGGCACCCACCCGATTACCCCGGAATTCATGCTCAAGCTCGGCTGGGCGGTCGGCACCGCCTTCAGGCACGACGGTCAGTGCCGGGTGGTCATCGGCAAGGACACGCGGATTTCCGGCTACATGTTCGAGTCGGCGCTGGAGGCCGGGCTGTCCGCCGCAGGTGCCCAGGTGCAGCTGCTCGGGCCGATGCCGACCCCGGCCATCGCCTACCTGACGCGGACCTTCAAGGCCGATGCGGGGATCGTCATCAGTGCGTCGCACAATCCGTACTACGACAATGGCATCAAGTTCTTTTCCGCCCAGGGCACCAAGCTGCCGGATACCCTCGAACACGAGATCGAGCGCCTGGTCGATTCGCCCATGCAGGTGGTCGAGTCCAGTGCGCTGGGCAAGGTGGCGCGGGTCGAGGATGCCTCGGGCCGCTATATCGAGTTCTGCAAGAGCAGTGTGCCGACCAGTACCAGCTTCAAGGGCCTGAAGATAGTGCTCGATTGCGCCAACGGCGCCACCTACAAGGTAGCCCCCAGCGTGTTCTCCGAGCTCGGCGCGCAGGTCAGCGTGATCGGCGCAGCACCGGATGGGCTGAATATCAACGCTGGCGTCGGTTCCACCGATCTGGCGGCGCTGGGCCGCGCGGTGGTCGAGCGCCAGGCTGACCTGGGTATCGCCTTCGATGGTGATGGCGACCGGGTGATGATGGTTGATGCCGAGGGCAATTCGGTCGACGGTGATGAGCTGCTGTACATCATGACCCTGGACCTGTACGAGCGCGGCCTGCTGGAAGGTGGTGTCGCCGGCACGCTGATGAGCAATCTGGGTCTGGAGCTGGCCCTGCGTGAGCGGGACATTCCCTTTGTCCGCGCCAAGGTCGGTGACCGCTATGTGATGGCCGAACTGCAGCAGCGCGGCTGGACGCTGGGTGGCGAGTCCTCCGGGCATCTGGTGTGCCTGCGCCATACCACCACCGGCGACGGCATCATCGCCGCGCTGCAGGTGCTGCGCGCGCTGCGTATGTCGGGCAAGACCCTGGGGCAGGCGTGCAAGGGCATGAACAAATGTCCGCAGAAGCTGATCAACGTACGCTATCAGAACAACGGCGGCTCGCCGCTGGAGTCGCCGGCGCTGAAATCGGCGGTGGCCGACGCCGAGCAGCGACTGGGCAAGGCTGGCCGGGTATTGCTGCGCCTGTCCGGGACCGAGCCGGTGATCCGGGTGATGGTCGAAGGCCAGGATGCCGCCCAGGTGAGCCGGGAGGCAGAGGCGCTGGCGGCGCAGGTGGAGAAAATGTTCGCCGCCGGCTGAAAAGGCGGTTGTGTCGTGCTGGCAACTTGGTTAACATTGGCGCCCGCTTGAGCAGAGAGGTTAGGCATGCGTCGTCCGCTGGTCGCCGGAAACTGGAAAATGTACGGTACACGGCACTCCGTTGATGAGTTGCTCTCCGGGTTGAATGCGCAGCAGTGGCCGGAACAGGTCGATCTGCTGATCGCTCCGCCGGCACTGTATGTCCAGCAATGCCGCGAAGCGTTGACTGCGTCGCCGCTGAAACTGGCTGGCCAGAGCTGCGCCCACCAGGCCGAGCCCGGAGCCTTGACCGGTGAGATTTCCCCGGCTCAGCTGCGCGATGCGGGATGTGAATATGTGCTGGTCGGTCATTCCGAGCGGCGCAGTCTGTTCGGCGAGACCGACGAGGTGATCTGTCGCAAGTTCGCCGCCGCGCTGGCTTGTGGTCTGCGTCCGATCCTGTGTGTCGGCGAGACGCGCGAGCAGCATGATGCGGGCGAGACCGCGGAAGTGGTCGGGCGCCAGTTGCAGGCGGTGCTGGATATCTTCGGCGTTGGCGGGCTGGCCCAGGGGGTGGTGGCGTACGAGCCGGTCTGGGCGATTGGTACTGGCCTGACCGCTACACCGGAGCAGGCGCAGGAAGTGCATGCGATGATCCGTGCACGTCTGGCGTTGCAGGATGACGAACAGGCGCAATGTGTGCAGATCGTCTATGGCGGCAGTGTCAAGGCGGAGAATGCCGAGGCATTGTTCGGCATGCCGGATATCGACGGAGGGCTTGTGGGTGGAGCCTCTCTCAACGCAGATGAATTTGGTGCGATCGCTCGTGCCGCGGGACAAGTTTAATGATTGAAACCGTTGTTGTGATTGTGCATCTTCTGGTCGCTATTGCGCTGGTGGGGTTGATCCTCATTCAGCAGGGCAAGGGCGCGGAGACCGGTGCTTCCTTTGGCTCGGGCGCGTCCGGCACGGTTTTTGGCAGCCAGGGTTCGGCGACTTTTCTGAGCCGCTTGACAGCGGTGCTGGCCACTGTATTCTTTCTGACCTCGCTGGGTCTGGCTTACTATGCCAGTCACAAGGCCGGTCAGGTTCGCGATGCAGGCTTGCCGGTTCCGGCCCTGCAGAGCCAGCCGGTGGCTCCGGTCAGTGAAGATGTACCTGTTCTTGAAGAGCGGGCTCCTCAGGCTCCTGCGACGGACGATGTACCCGTCGTCGATTGAGCCAACAGTTTTGCGGAAGTGGTGGAATTGGTAGACACGCTATCTTGAGGGGGTAGTGCCTTAGGGTGTATGGGTTCGAGTCCCATCTTCCGCACCAATCAGACAAGGCCTGCGTCATGCAGGCCTTGTTGCTTTCAGGCAGAATGCGTCAGGTTGTCTTGTTTGGTCGCCGGGCGTATAATTCATGCCTCGGATTCGCCGCGGGGTGGAGCAGTCTGGTAGCTCGTCGGGCTCATAACCCGAAGGTCGTAGGTTCAAATCCTGCCCCCGCAACCAGTCAAAGGCCCCTTTTCAGGGGCTTTTTGTTAACTCCGGACTTCACTGAGATGAAGTGGCCGGAACCAGGATGGGCTTTCAGGCCCATTTTTTATTCGTGAAAGAAAGGCGGTGAAATTGTCCGGCAAAGTTACCGAGTTGGAGAGCCTGTTGGTCCCGATTGTCGAGGCTCTCGGCTATCGTTGTTGGGGGATCGAGTTCCTGTCGCAGGGGCGTCACAGCCTGCTGCGCGTGTATATCGATCACCCCGATGGCGTCAGCGTGGAAGCCTGTGCGACGGTCAGCAGGCAGGCCAGCGCGGTGCTGGACGTGGAAGACCCGATCAGTGGTGATTACACTCTGGAGGTGTCCTCCCCGGGAATGGACAGGCCGCTGTTCACTCTCGAACAGTTTGCCGCCTATGTCGGCGAGCAGGCGAAGATCAGATTGCGCGTGCCCTATGAAGGCCGGCGGAATTTTCAGGGTGTCATCCGCGGGGTGGAAGGCGATGAGGTGGTGTTGCAGGTTGAGGATCATGAGTACCTGCTGCCGATCGATTCCATCGACAAGAGTCATATCATTCCGCGGTTTTGAGCATTTTTCGGGCTCCAGTGGCCCCAATGGATGGCGTTAGGCGAGGCATACGATGAGCAAAGAAGTGCTGCTGGTTGTGGAATCCGTTTCCAATGAGAAGGGCGTACCGCCCGGAGTCATTTTCGAGGCTCTGGAGCTGGCATTGGCCACGGCCACCAAAAAGCGCTACGAAGATGAAGTGGATGTCCGGGTGGCGATCAACCGCCAGACCGGCAACTACGACACCTTCCGTCGCTGGACCGTGGTGGTGGATGACGACTTTGAAGAACCCGGTATGCAACTGGCTCTGGATCAGGCCCACGAGCGCGATCCTGCATTGAACGTCGGTGATGTGGTCGAAGAGAAGATCGAATCTGTCGAGTTCGGACGTATTGCCGCGCAGATCGCCAAGCAGGTCATCGTGCAGAAGGTCCGCGAGGCCGAGCGCGCCCAGGTGGTCGATGCCTATCGTGACCGCCTCGGCGAGATTATCAGCGGCACGGTGAAGAAGGTTACCCGTGACAGCGTCATCGTCGATCTGGGCAACAATGCCGAGGCGGTGCTGCCGCGCGAGGAAATGATCCCGCGCGAGACCTTCCGTACCGGTACCCGCATCCGTGCACTGCTCAAGGATATTCGTGTGGAGAACCGCGGCCCGCAGCTGGTGCTGTCGCGCGCCTGCCCGGAAATGATCATCGAGCTGTTCCGCATCGAGGTGCCGGAGATCTCCGAGGAGCTGATCGAGGTCATGGGCGCGGCCCGTGATCCGGGTTCCCGTGCGAAGATCGCGGTACGCTCCAAGGACAAGCGCATCGATCCGCAGGGCGCCTGCATCGGCATGCGCGGTTCGCGTGTGCAGGCGGTATCCGGCGAACTGGGTGGTGAGCGTGTGGATATCGTGCTGTGGGACGACAACCTGGCCCAGTTCGTGATCAACGCCATGGCCCCGGCCGAGGTGGCCTCGATCATCCTGGACGAAGATACCCATACCATCGATATCGCCGTGGCCGAGGACAACCTGGCCCAGGCCATTGGCCGTAGCGGCCAGAACGTCCGGCTGGCCAGCCAGCTGACCGGCTGGACACTGAACGTCATGACCGAAGATGACATTCGCGCCAAGCAGGAAGCCGAGACCGGCGATGTGCTGCGCAGCTTCATCGACGAGCTGGACGTGGACGAGGAACTGGCGCAGATCCTGGTCGACGAGGGCTTCACTTCCCTGGAGGAAATTGCCTACGTACCCATGGAGGAGATGCTGGAAATCGACGGTTTCGATGAGGATATCGTCAACGAATTGCGCTCCCGGGCCAAGGATCGCCTGCTGACAAAGGCGATTGCCAACGAGGAAAAACTGGAAGAGGTCCAGCCTGCGGACGATCTGCTGAACATGGAGGGCATGGATCGCGCCCTGGCATTCCAGCTCGCCGCCCAAGGCATTCTCAGCATGGAAGACCTCGCGGAACAATCCGTGGATGACCTGCTGAACATAGATGGAATCGACGAAGCCCGTGCCGGTGCCCTGATCATGGCAGCCCGGGCACCCTGGTTTGAATAAACCGGTCGGCTGGCAGCAGCATCACCCGGCGGTAACGCCAGGTCCCCGACTGAGGAGAAAGTGAATGGCGGAAGTGACGGTCAAAGAATTGGCTCAGGTAACAGGCACGCCGGTAGAGCGCCTGTTGCAACAGATGCAGGAAGCAGGGTTGACACATACCCGTGCGGAACAGTCCGTGTCGGACGAAGAAAAGCAGCGCCTGTTGACGTTCCTGAAAAGCGCCCATGGCGACTCCGCGCAGGAGCCGCGCAAGATTACCCTGACGCGTAAAACCGTCAGCACCCTGAAAGTGGCGGGTAGCAAAACCGTCAATGTGGAAGTACGCAAGAAGCGCACCTACGTCAAGCGTGATGAAGTAGACCTGGAAGCCGAGCGCCAGCGCGAGCTGGAAGAACTGCGCGCCGCCGAAGAAGCCCGTCAGGCTGCCGCCGAGGCGCGGCGTCTGGCCGAGGAAGAGGAAGCCCGCAAGGCTGCCGAGGAAGCGGCGCGTCTGGCCGCCGAAGAACAGGCCGCGCAGGCTCAGGCTCAGGCGCAGCAGGCCGAGCCCGCAGCGCCCGCCGAGCCGGTGGTCGAGGCGCCGCCGACCGTGGTAGCCGAAGAGCCGCGTGCAGAGGCCGCTCCATCCCCGGCCGCGGCGGCGAAGAAGAAGGACGAGCAGCGCCGTAAGGACCGTGCCGAGGAAGACGAGCGCAGCCGCAAGCGCGCCGGTGGCCCGGGCAAGGGCCGCAGTGGTGCGCGGGCCGATGACGACGAGGCAGGTGCCCGCCGTCGTGGTGGTGCCGGCAAGCTCAAGGCGCAGAAGAAACGTAATCAGCACGGCTTCGAGAAGCCGACAGGACCTATAGTGCGAGAAGTGGTAATCGGTGAAACCATCACCGTGGCCGAGCTGGCCCAGAAGATGTCGGTCAAGGCGGCCGAGGTCATCAAGTACATGTTCAAGAACGGCAACATGGTGACCATCAACCAGGTGCTGGACCAGGACACCGCGACCATCGTCGCCGAGGACATGGGCCACCAGGTCAAGCATGTCAAGGAAAGCGACCTGGAAGACCGCCTGGCGGCGGCCATGCAGTTCGAGGGCGAGGAAGTCAGTCGCGCCCCGGTGGTGACCGTCATGGGCCACGTCGACCACGGCAAGACCTCGCTGCTGGACTATATCCGTCGCACCAAGGTCGCCTCCGGCGAGGCGGGCGGGATTACCCAGCACATCGGCGCCTACCACGTGGAAACCGAGCGCGGCATGGTCACCTTCCTGGATACCCCCGGTCACGCCGCGTTCACCGCGATGCGTGCGCGTGGTGCCCAGTCCACCGATATCGTGATCCTGGTCGTAGCCGCCGATGACGGCGTGATGCCGCAGACCGAGGAAGCCGTACAGCACGCCAAGGCCGCCGGTGTACCCCTGGTGGTGGCGGTGAACAAGATCGACAAGGAGCAGGCCGATCCCGATCGGATCAAGAACGACCTGGCTGCCCGCGATGTGATTCCGGAAGAATGGGGTGGCGACACCATGTTCGTCCACGTCTCGGCCAAGGTCGGTACCGGTATCGACGAGCTGCTCGAAGCGGTCCTGCTGCAGGCTGAAGTGCTCGAACTCAAGGCCCAGCCAGCGGCACCTGCACGTGGTGTGGTGATCGAGTCGCGCCTGGACAAGGGCCGTGGCCCGATCGCTACCGTGCTGGTGCAGAACGGTACCCTGCGCCAGGGCGACGTGGTGCTGGCCGGGGTCAACCATGGCCGGGTGCGCGCCATGCTTGACGAGAATGGCAACAACGTCAAGGAAGCGGGTCCATCCATTCCGGTGGCGATCCTGGGTCTTGATGGTACGCCGGAAGCCGGTGACGAGATGACCGTGGTTGCCGACGAGAAGAAGGCCCGTGAAGTGGCGTTGTTCCGTCAGGGCAAGTTCCGCGAGATCAAGCTGGCCCGGCAGCAGTCGGCCAAGCTGGAGAACATGTTCGAGAACATGGGCCAGGGCGAGAAGAAGACGCTCAACATCGTCATCAAGACCGACGTGCGCGGTACTCTCGAGGCGCTGCAGGGTTCGCTCAACGAGCTGGGCAATGACGAGGTTCAGGTCAAGATCGTGTCCGGCGGCGTGGGTGGCATCACCGAAACCGACGCCAACCTGGCGCTGGCGTCGAACGCGGTGATCTTCGGTTTCAACGTCCGTGCCGATGCCTCGGCGCGCAAGGTGATCGAGGCCGAGGGCCTGGATCTGCGCTACTACAGCGTGATCTACGAGATCATCGACGACGTCAAGAAGGCCCTGTCCGGCATGCTGGGCAGCGATGTGCGCGAGCAGATCCTCGGCGTCGCCGAAGTGCGTGACGTGTTCCGTTCGCCCAAGTTCGGCGCGGTGGCCGGTTGTATGGTCATCGAGGGTACCGTGTATCGCAACCGTCCGATTCGTGTACTGCGCGAAGACGTGGTCATCTACGAGGGTGAGCTGGAATCGCTGCGCCGCTTCAAGGATGACGTCGCCGAAGTACGCAACGGCATGGAATGCGGTATCGGCGTGAAGAACTACAACGATGTGAAGGTCGGCGACCGCATCGAGGTATTCGAGCGGGTCCAGGTGGCACGCACGCTGTAACCCGGCGACAAGCACCAAGCTGCAAGCGACAAGCGGTCCGGAAAGGGCCGTTTGTCGTCTATTCAGCAGGTATCAATACAGGGTTGCAGGCGCCAGTGACGATTTGCAGCCAACAGCTCGCTGCTTGCCGCTGAAGGCTTGCAGCCAGGGGTTTAGATATGGCCAAAGAATATAGCCGTACCCAACGGGTGGCGGATCAGATGCAGCGCGAACTGGCCCTGCTGATCCAGCGCGAAGTGCGCGACCCGCGGGTGGGCATGATTACCGTCACCGCCGCTGAAGTCAGCCGCGACCTGGCGCACGCGAAGATTTTCATTACCCTGATGGGTGAGGCCAGCGACGAGGATATCGCGCTCAATCTGGCAGCGCTCAAGGATGCTTCCGGCTTCCTGCGGGTACAGCTGGGGCGTGTCATGAAGCTGCGCAGCATTCCACAGCTGCATTTTCACTATGATGAAAGTGTGCGCCGCGGCGTGCATCTGTCCTCCCTTATCGAGCGTGCGGTGGCAGAGGATCGCCAGCATGCCAGGGATGATGAGGAGTAGACGTGTCGGCGCCACGCAGCAAACGCCGTGATGTCGACGGCATACTGATTTTCGACAAGCCGCTGGGTATGTCCTCCAATGCCGCCCTGCAGAAGGTGCGCTGGCTGTTCAATGCCAGCAAGGGCGGCCATACCGGCAGTCTCGATCCCCTGGCCAGTGGCGTGCTGCCGCTGTGCCTGGGCGAGGCGACCAAGTTCTCCCAGTACCTGCTGGATGCGGACAAGACCTATATCACCGAGGCGCGGCTGGGCATGACCACCAGTACCGGTGATGCCGAGGGCGAGGTGCTGGAAATCAAGCCCTGCCAGGTCACCCTGGCCGAGGTGCAGGCACTGCTACCGCGCTTTACCGGCGAGATCGAGCAGATCCCGCCGATGTATTCGGCACTCAAGCATGATGGCCAGCCGCTGTACAAGCTGGCCCGTGCCGGTGAAACAGTGGAGCGCAAGCCCCGATCTGTTACCATACGCCAATTGACGCTGCTCGGGCTGGAAGGGGACCGTTTGCGCCTGCAGGTACACTGCAGCAAGGGAACCTATATTCGCACGCTGGTCGAGGACATTGGCGCCGCTCTGGGTTGCGGTGCGCACGTCGCCGAGCTGCGCCGGGTACAGGCCGGGCCGTTCGATCTGGCCCGGGCGGTGACCCTGGAAACACTCGAGGCGCTGCATGCCGAAGGTGGCGCCTTGGCGCTGGACAGACTGTTGCTGCCGATCGACAGCGGGCTCGAGGACTGGCCCATAGTCAATCTCACCGAGCAGACTGCCTACTACCTCAATCACGGTCAGGCGGTACGCGTGCCGGGTAGCCCGGCGTTCGGCATGGTGCGGCTGTGCGATCACCAGGGGCGCTTCATCGGCATCGGCGAGATGACTGATGACGCGCGGGTGGCACCCAAGCGCCTGATGCGCTTCAATGGCTGAATGATTTTGCCGGCGCTGCAGTAGCGCCGGCTGGAAGTGGACCCATGAGGGTCACAACGAGGGTGGCTGTCAACAGGCACGGTCATTGCTCGATTTAAAACACGGGACGCAAATCCCGGCCTGTTACCTCAGAGGAATAGCTGTCATGGCACTGAGCGTTGAAGAAAAAGCTGCAATCGTATCCGAGTATGCACGTGGTGAAGCCGATACCGGTTCTCCGGAAGTCCAGGTAGCTCTGTTGACTGCAAACATCAACAAGCTGCAGGGTCACTTCAAGGACAACAAGAAGGACCACCACTCCCGTCGCGGCCTGATCCGCATGGTTAACCAGCGTCGCAAGCTGCTGGACTACCTGAAGAGCAAGGATCTGGCCCGCTACAGCAGCTTGATCGGCAGCCTGGGTCTGCGTCGCTAAGACCAGCCCCGTTTGGACATGGTCGGGTCCGAAACCCGACCGTGCCCAGAGTTTCCCGAAGGGCAAATACAGCAAATAGAGAGAGAAGACACCGTGAAACCGGTTATCAAACAGTTCAAGTTAGGCAATAACACCGTTACCCTGGAGACCGGTCGCATTGCGCGCCAGGCCTCGGGTGCGGTTCTGGTCAGCATTGATGATGCAGTCAGCGTCCTGGTAACCGTGGTGGGTGCGAAAAACGCCGAAGCCGGTCGTGACTTCTTCCCGCTGTCTGTCCACTACATCGAAAAAACCTATGCGGCAGGCCGCATCCCCGGTGGCTTCTTCAAGCGTGAAGGCCGGCCCACCGAGAAGGAAACCCTGACTTCCCGTCTGATCGACCGCCCGATCCGCCCGCTGTTCGCCGAAGGCTTCATGAATGAAGTCCAGGTAGTCTGCACCGTGGTCTCCACCAACAAGACCACCGATCCGGATATCGCCGCGATGATCGGCACCTCCGCCGCGCTGGCCATTTCCGGTATCCCCTTCGACGGCCCGATCGCCGGTGCCCGGGTCGGCTTCGACGACGTCCAGGGCTACGTGCTGAACCCCACCTACGAGCAGTTGAAGACCTCGCGTCTGGACATGGTCGTGGCCGGTACCGAAGACGCCGTGCTGATGGTTGAATCCGAAGCACAGGAACTGACCGAAGACCAGATGCTGGGCGCGGTACTGTTTGCCCACATGGAATTCCAGCCGGCTATCGAAGCGATCAAGCAACTGGCCGCCGAAGCGGGCAAGCCTGCCTGGGATTGGCAGCCGGCTGCGGAAAACACCGTGCTGCTGGATGCCATCAAGTCCCAGTTCGGCGCCGGTATCAGCGAAGCCTACACCATCACCCACAAGCAATCGCGCTACACCCGCCTGGGCGAGCTGCGTGATGCCGCCATCGCGGCGCTGGCCGGCGATGAAGAAGGCAAGCCCTCTGCCGGTGCAGTCAAGGACGCCTTCGGCGAAATCGAATACCGCACCGTGCGCGAGAGCATCGTCAACGGCAACCCGCGGATCGATGGCCGTGACACCAAGACCGTGCGTCCGCTGAACATCGAAGTCGGCGTGCTGGACCGCACCCACGGCTCCTCGCTGTTCACCCGCGGCGAAACACAGGCGCTGGTGGTCACCACCCTGGGTACCGCCCGCGATGCACAGCTGCTGGACACCCTGGAAGGCGAGAAGAAAGATCCCTTCATGTTCCACTACAACTTCCCTCCCTACTCGGTGGGCGAGTGTGGTCGTATGGGTGGCACCGGTCGCCGCGAAATCGGTCATGGCCGTCTGGCCCGCCGTGGTATCCAGGCAGTCATGCCCGACATGGAGCAGTTCCCCTACAGCATCCGCGTGGTCTCCGAGATCACCGAATCCAACGGTTCCAGCTCCATGGCCTCGGTCTGTGGCGCGTCGCTGGCACTGATGGATGCCGGTGTGCCGCTGAAGGCACCGGTAGCCGGTATTGCCATGGGTCTGGTCAAGGAAGGCGAGAAGTTCGCCGTGCTGACCGATATCCTCGGTGACGAGGATCACTTGGGCGACATGGACTTCAAGGTGGCCGGTACCGAGAAGGGTGTCACTGCGCTGCAGATGGACATCAAGATCAAGGGCATCACCGAAGAGATCATGGAGCTGGCCCTGCATCAGGCCCACGACGCGCGTCTGCACATCCTCAAGCAGATGAACGACGTGCTGCCCGAGTCGCGCAAGGAACTGTCGGCCAACGCCCCGACCATGATCAGCATGAAGATCGACTCGGACAAGATCCGCGACGTGATCGGCAAGGGTGGCGCGACCATCCGTGGTATCTGCGAAGAGACCGGCGCCTCGATCGACATCACCGACGACGGCACCGTGAAGATCTTCGCCGCCAGCAAGGACGCCGCCAATGCCGCCAAGGCGCGGGTTGACGGTATCACTGCCGAGGCCGAGATCGGCAAGGTCTACACCGGCAAGGTCGAGCGCATCGTCGATTTCGGTGCCTTCGTCAGCATCCTGCCGGGCAAGGACGGTCTGGTACACATCTCGCAGATCGCCAACCAGCGTATCGAGAAGGTCACCGACGTACTGCAGGAAGGTCAGGAAGTGAAGGTACTGGTACTGGACGTGGACAACCGCGGCCGTATCAAGCTGTCGATGAAGGACGTCGAAGCGGCTGAAAACAGCGGCGTCTGACGCGACCTGCGCGCCGCTGCCCGCCAACGGCGTCTGAACAAACCCCGGCCAGTTGCTGCGCCGGGGTTTTTCATGTCTGCGGTTTGCTCAATCGGACTGATCCGGTTCGCTGCTGGGCGGGGCCTTCAGTCCTTCTTCGGTGGCGGTTTCCGGTAACAGTGGTTCGCTCGGATCACCATCCCAGGCTTTGCCATCCAGCGGCTTGACCCGTCCCAGCTCCGCTTCATCCAACCCATAGCGGCCACCGGCGCCGCCCTTGCCGACCTCCGTCAGCTCGGCATCCGCCGCACCTGCATCGGTGGCGGCCTCCTGTGGCGAGCGGGAGCCATCATCCGGCATCAGGGTTTCCGGGGTGGCGTCGTCGGCTGTCGGGCCATGGCCGGGCATGGAGGCCTCGGTCAGCCCGGCTTCGCCGGCGCGCTCGGCGGACTCGGATCGACTGGGGACGTTGCCGACCGGGCCCATTGGCCGGTCATCGGGCGCCTCACGATTGTCGGCTTCGGCCTGGCGCCGAGCGGCTTCGGTGAGGGCTTGCTCATCGGGCTCATGGGGATGCCTGTTCATCATTTCACCTCCGCGTCTATGTCTTCGGTTGACGCTGGCGCCGGCGAAAAGATTCCATCTTTAGCGTGAAAGTCGCGCAGCGACGCCATCTGATGACCTTCTCCCGTCCTGGGAGAAGGTGGCGCGCAGCGTCGGAAGAGGGAACGATCACGCCGCTGCGGACTGTCATTATTCGGGGTGCCGGTGGCGGCATGATCGTTAAATCGGCGACAGGCCAATTGCGAGGCTTGTCTATACTGCTGATGAGTACGACACACAGACGATCAGGAGGGGACATGTTCGAGATAACCCGCAACGGTGACAATCGACTGGATATGGTGTTCTCCGGCAAGCTGGACAAGGAAGGCATGCGCGCCTGCCTGGACCAGCTATTCAGTCAGGCGCGCGGCATTGAGCATGGACGCATGCTGATACGCGTGGGTGATTTCCAGATGCCCACGGCCGGAGCCCTGGGTGTGGAACTGTCGCACCTGCCGCAACTGTTCCGGCTGGTGCGGCAGTTCGACCGCTGTGCAGTGGTCTGCGCCAAGGACTGGATCAGAAAGCTCAGCGAAATCGAGGGAGCAGTGATTCCCGGCCTGCAGGTGAAATCCTTCGCTCCAGAACAGGAAGCGGAGGCGCAGGCTTGGCTGGTTTCCTGATCAGACCCGTTTGACCACTGTGTGCGGATCGAAATCGTGCCATTGACTGTTGCGCAGGTCACCGACGGTCTGTTCCACATCCGCGGCACCGCTGCTTCTCAGCGTATCGATGGCGGTCTGGCGGGATTGCTCGTCAACCCGCACCGCGACCAGCACACCTGGCGCGCGTTCGGTCACCTTCGGCTGTTCGGCGGAGGGGCGGCCGGTCTGCTCGTCCACATCCGATTCCTCGTCGGTACTGCTGACGGCACCGATCAGTGAACCGGTATAAGCACCGACACCGGCGCCAATAGCGATACCGACAGGACCGATGACCGGAGTTGCCACCGCACCGGCTGCAGCACCGACCGCAGCACCTATGCCGCCGCCCTTGGCCGCGCCGACCCCGGAATGGCGGGCACCGGCAGAGCTTTCATCGTCACCGCCGATGGGGTAGATGTCATGCTGGCCGTTGGGGTTGAGGTAGAACGCAGCCAGGGCTTCGTTGTGGAAGCCGGCTCGTCGTAGCGCCGCCAGAGCGGCATCTGCCTGATCCTGCAGCTCGAATCGTCCCGCAATGATGGTATGCATGAGCGTCGCCTTCGGATTGCTGTGGTCTCTTCAGCATAGCAATTGGCTTTCCGGCAAACCAAGCGGCGAGGGGCAGGGCCTTACCGCCCCACCGAATCGACCTCCTGCGCACTCAATGGCCGATATTCGCCGGGTGCCAGCCTGGTATCCAGTGTGATCTCGCCCATGCTTTCCCGATGCAGGGCTACTACCCGGTTGCCGACCGCATGGAACATGCGCTTGACCTGATGATGGCGGCCCTCATGAATGGTCAGGCGGGCCTGGCAGGGGGAGAGCAGCTGCAGCTGGGCTGGGGAGGTATCAACTCCTTCGCGGGCCAGGTGAATACCTCGTTCGAAGCACGCGGCGGCGTGCCCGACGATCGGTTCGGCGGTGTTCACCAGGTACACCTTGGGGATGCGTCTGCCGGGCTCGGTCAGGCGTCGGGACCAGAGGCCGTCATTGGTCAGAATCAGCAGGCCGGTGGTGCTACGGTCCAGCCGTCCGGCAATATGCAGGTGCTGGCGCAGTGGCTGCGCAAACAGCTCCATCACGGTGGTGTGAACCGGGTCGCGGGTGGCACTGAGATAACCGCCGGGCTTGTACAACATGAAGTACAGGGCCGTCTGTTGTTGCAGCAGCCTGTCGTCCAGTTGCACGGTGGTGAAGCGGTCAATGTCCTGTTGCCCATCACGGGCGGTCTGCTGGTTGACCTGTACCCGGCCAGCGGCGATCAGCAGTCGGGCGGTTTGCTGGCTGTATTCGGTATGTTTGGCAATGAATTGGTCGAGGCGCATGGGGCGCTATTATAGACCTGTTCAGACATGTTCAATGGGGTTGCCATGCTGCGCTTATTTGTCGGTATCGAATTGCCGGACGTGGTCAAACAGGCCCTGGCCAAGGTGCGTGAGGCGCATCCCGGGGCCCGTTGGCACCAGCCGGAACAATTGCACCTGACGTTGAACTTCATTGGTCAGGTGCATGAGGAACATGCCCGACGGATGGCCGAGGTGTTGGTGGATGTGCCCGGCCCGCAGTTCGAGTTGAAGGTACAGGGCGTGGGTTACTTTGGTACTCCCGCGCGACCGCAGGTGCTCTGGGCCGGGGTTGCCGGGACGCCATTGCTCTACCAGTTGCAGCAACGGCTGGAGGCGCGCCTGCTACCGCTCGGGCTGGTGCCGGATGAGCGTTCCTACACGCCTCACATCACCCTGGCACGAGTTCGGCAAGGCATGCCGTTGCAGGCGTTTCTGCAGCGGCATGCGCAGCTGTCACTGCCGGCCTTTCCGGTCGACCACATCTGCCTGTTTCTCAGCAGCCGCGGCGACCAGGGCGTGCGCTACGAGGTGCTCCAGCGCTTCAGGTTGCCCTGAGCGGAGGATTCAGTCACGTGCCAGCGCCAGGGCCACGCCCTGACCGCCGCCGATGCACAGCGTCGCCAGGCCCTTGCGGGCGTCACGGCGCTGCATCTCATGCAGCAATGTCACCAGGATGCGACAACCCGAACCGCCGATGGGATGACCCAGGGCGATGGCGCCACCATTCACATTGACCTTGTCCAGATCCCAGCGCAGCTCGCTGGCCACTGCCAGGGCCTGGGCGGCGAAGGCTTCGTTGGCCTCCACCAGGTCCAGTTCCTCGACTTTCCAGCCGGCCTTGCCCAGGCAGCGCTGGGTGGCGCTGACCGGACCGATGCCCATCACCGCCGGGTCCACTCCGGAGCTGGCATAGCCGGCGATCCGGGCCAGTACCGGCAGGCCCAGCTCGCTGGCCTTCTCGGCGCTCATCAGCATGACGGCGGCGGCGCCATCATTCAGGCTCGAGGCATTGCCGGCGGTGACCGTGCCATCGGCCTTGAATGCCGGGCGCAACCTGCCCAGCGATTCCAGGGTGGTGGCGGCGCGGGGCTGCTCGTCCTGGTCGATGCTCAGGGGATCACCCTTGCGCTGGGGCACCAATACCGGAGTGATCTCGGCGACGAAGCGCCCAGCCTCCTGGGCGGCCACGGCTTTCTGCTGCGAGGCCAGGGCGAAGGCGTCCTGTTGCGGGCGATTGATCTCGTAGCGCTCGGCCAGATTCTCGGCGGTGATGCCCATGTGGTAATGGTTGAAGGCGTCCCACAGGCCGTCATGGATCATGCTGTCGACCAATTGGCCGTTGCCCATGCGCTGGCCGGTGCGGGAAGTCGGCAGCAGGTGCGGTGACAGGCTCATCGACTCCTGCCCACCGGCGATCATGATCTGCGCATCGCCGCAACGGATGGCCTGGGCGGCCAGATGCACCGCCTTCAGCCCCGAGCCGCAGACCTTGTTGATGTTCAGCGCCGGAACGCTGTGCGGCAGGCCGGCATGTACCGCGGCCTGGCGGGCAGGGTTCTGCCCGCAGCCGGCGGTCAATACCTGGCCGAGAATGACCTCGTCCACACTGGCCGGATCGATTCCGGTCTGGTCGAGCAGAGCCCGGATGACGGTTGCGCCCAACTGATGGGCGGGAACGCCGGCGAACTGGCCACCGAAACTGCCGATGGCAGTTCGGGTGGCAGCCACAATCACGACCTCATGCATGCACGCTACCTCTGTTGTTGTCCTGAGAACGGCAAGAATAGAGGTCTCGCCTGGATTGGACAATCACCTTCGATCACGAAGCACGATTCAGGCGCTGCTCGATCAAGGCGTCGACCACGCTCGGATCGGCCAAGGTCGAGGTGTCGCCCAGGGTATCCAGCTCGTCGCAGGCGATCTTGCGCAGAATGCGCCGCATGATCTTGCCCGAGCGGGTTTTCGGCAGCCCGGTGGTCGGCTGGATGAAGTCCGGTCTGGCGAAGGCGCCTACCTGTTCACCGACGGCCGCTTTCAGTTCGGCCATTATCTCGTCGGTCAGGGTCACTCCCTTCATCGGCATGACGTAGGCGTAGATGGCCTGGCCCTTGATATCGTGCGGGCAACCGACCACTGCCGCTTCGGCAACGTAGTCGTTCAGCACCAGCACGCTTTCCACTTCGGCGGTACCGATGCGGTGTCCGGAAATATTCAGTACGTCATCCACGCGACCGGTGATCCAGTAGTCGCCATCCTCGTCACGGCGGGCACCGTCACCCGTGAAGTAGACACCCTTGTAGGTGCTGAAGTAGGTGTCGATCATCCGTTGGTGGTCGCCGTACACGGTACGGATCTGGCTCGGCCAGGATTGCTTGATCACCAGGTTGCCGTCGGCTGCGCCATGCAGCTCGTTGCCGTCATTGTCCACCAGCCCCGGAACCACACCGAACAGCGGACGCATGGCGGCACCGGGTTTGAGGTCGCAGGCACCAGGCAGCGGTGCGATCAGGATCGAGCCGGTCTCGGTCTGCCACCAGGTATCGACGATCGGGCAACGGCAGTCGCCCACCACCTGGTAGTACCACTCCCAGGCTTCCGGGTTGATCGGCTCGCCGACGCTGCCGAGCAGGCGCAGGCTGGCACGCGAGCTGGACTTGACCGGCTCTTCGCCGAGGGCCATCAGCGCGCGGATCGCGGTCGGCGCGGTATAGAACACGTTGACCTTGTGCTTGTCGACGATCTGCCAGCAGCGCGAGGCGTCCGGGTAGGTCGGCACCCCTTCGAACATCAGGGTGGTGGCGCCATTGCACAGCGGGCCGTAGACGATATAGGAGTGACCGGTAACCCAGCCGACATCGGCGGTACACCAGTAGACCTCGCCATCGTGATAGTCGAACACGTAGTGATGGGTCAGCGCGGCGCTGAGCAGGTAGCCGCCGGTGGTATGCAGTACGCCCTTGGGCTTGCCGGTCGAACCGGAGGTATACAGGATGAACAGCGGGTCCTCGCTGTCCATGGCCTCGGGCTCGCACTGGTCGCTGACCGCGGCACAGGCCTCGTGGTACCAGATGTCGCGGTGTTCGTGCCAGGCGATATCGGCACCGGTGCGCTTGACGGTGACCACGGTATGCACCTCGGGGCAACTGGCCAGGGCCTTCTCCACGTTGCTCTTGAGCGGGACCTTTCTGCCGCCACGTACGCCCTCGTCGGCGGTGATCACCGTCTGGCAGTTGGCGTTCTGGATGCGATCACGCAGCGCATCGGGGGAGAAACCGCCGAACACCACGGTATGCACGGCGCCGATGCGGGCACAGGCGAGCATGGCGAAGGCCGCTTCCGGGATCATCGGCATGTACAGGCAGACACTGTCACCCTTCTTCACGCCGCGGGCCCGGAGCACGTTGGCCAGGCGGCAGACCTGCTCATGCAACTGGCGGTAGGTGATGTGGCGATCTTCGCTGGGATCGTCGCCTTCCCAGATGATGGCGGTCTGGTCGCCGCGCTTTTCCAGATGGCGGTCGATGCAGTTGACGCTGACGTTCAGCTTGCCATCGATGAACCAGGCGGCATGGCCCTGCTGCAGGTCGCTTTCATGGACCTTGGACCAGGGCTCCATCCAGTCGACGAAGCGGTTGGCCTGCTCGGCCCAGAATGCATCCGGCTGTTCTATGGACTGGCGGTACATGCGTTCATATCCGTCGGCGTCCAGATGGGTCTGGCGACGAGTATTCTCGGATACCTTGTGGTTCTCGATCTTGTACATGGATCTTCCTCTGTTGTTATTGTCGGGCTCATGGGGCCTGAGGTTATACAGCTCACTGGCTGGCTACATCACAAGATTTGACTAGAAGGGAAGGTAATTCAACCCTGCTTTGGTCGGATATGAAAGGGTACCTTGGCCGGTAGCGGGTACCGGCCAGGGGGGATCAGGCGAGGTTGAAGCGCAGGTTGTCGATCAGGCGGGTGGTGCCGAGGAAGGCGGCGGCGAGTGCGACCATGTCCTGCGTCTGGCTGGTTGCCGGTTGCAGGGTGTTGGCGTCACGCAGGTCCAGGTAGTCGGGCCTGAAGCCGGCCTCGGTGAGCATGATCCGTGCTTCCTCGATTACTGCGGCGAAGTCGCGGCGCCCGCTGCTGAGTTGCTCGCGGATGTGTTGCAGCGTCTGGTACAGGCGCGGCGCGCTGCGGCGCTGGGCCTCGTCCAGGTAGCCATTGCGCGAGGATAGCGCCAGGCCGTCGTCGGCACGCACTATCGGTGCGCCCATGATCTGTGCCGGCAGGCACAGGTCGTGAGCCATCTTGCGGATCACCGCCAGTTGCTGGAAATCCTTCTCGCCGAACACCGCCAGGTCGGGTTGGACGATGTTCAGCAGCTTGCTGACCACCGTGGAAACGCCATCGAAATGCCCCGGCCGACTGGCACCGCACAGGCCCTCGGAGACCACCGGCACACTGACCAGGGTGTGGCCATCCATGCCTTCGGGGTACATTTCATTGACACTGGGTGCGAACACCATGTGGGCGCCGGCATCCAGCAGTTTGCGCTGATCCTCGGCCAGGGTGCGCGGGTAGCTGTCCAGGTCCTCGTTGGGGCCGAACTGCAGCGGGTTGACGAAGATGCTCACCACCACGTAATCGGTGCGTTGCAGGGCCTTTTCCACCAGGGCGATATGCCCGGCGTGCAGGTTGCCCATGGTTGGCACCAGGCCAATGCGCTTGTTTTCCTGACGGGCGCGCGCCAGCGCAGCGCGCAGCTGCGCAATCGAATGCAATGTGTTCATCGGCTCAGAACTCGTGCTCGGCGGCGGGGAACTCGACGGCCTTGACCGCGCTGACGTAGGCGGCGATGGCAGAGGCGATATCCGGCTGGCCGGCCATGAAGTTCTTCACGAAGCGCGGCAGGCGGCCACTGATCGACAGGCCGAGCATGTCATGCACCACCAGCACCTGGCCATCGGTGCCACTGCCGGCACCGATGCCGATCACCGGAATGCTCACCGCCTGGGTGATCGCGTTGGCCAGCTCGCTGGGTACGCATTCCAGCAGCAGCATGGCGGCACCGGCCGCTTCCAGGGCGATGGCATCTTCGAGCATGGCTTCGGCCTGATCCTGCTCGCGCCCCTGGACCTTGTAGCCACCGAGCACATTGACGGTCTGCGGGGTCAGGCCCATGTGCACGCACACCGGAATGCCGTTGCGGGTGAGGGTGGTGGTGATGTCGCTCAGCCAGCGACCGCCTTCCAGCTTGAGCACGTGGGCACCGGCCTGCATCAGCCGTGCGCTGTTGAGCATGGCCTGGTCCAGGGTGGCGTAGGACATGAACGGCAGGTCCGCCATGATCAGCGCCCCACGGTTGCCGCGCTTGACCGCTGCGGTGTGGTAGGCCATCTCCTCGACGGTCACCGGCAGGGTGCTGTCGTGCCCCTGAAGGACCATTCCCAGGGAGTCACCAATCAACAGCACTTCCACCCCGGCGGTACTTTCCAGATGGGCGAAGGTGGCGTCATACGCTGTCAGGCAGGCGAATTTCTCACCGCTCTGTTTGAGCTTGTTCAGCGTGGTCACGGTAATGTCAGGCATGGCAGATTCCAGTAGTTCGGCCTTCGAGAGGCAACATGGCTGTGATCGGCAGGCAGGCGGACTGTCTGTCGCTCCGATTGCTCAGGTTGATAACAGCCTCAGCAGTATAGTCTTCCTGACTTGAACGATGATGCTCCAGAAAATACATGTCTCAACCCTGTGCTACAGCACCAGGCAGGCGTTCCAGACCGCTGGGCGGGCAGCCCTGCAGCAGCTGCTGTAGCGGTGTGCCATCAGGCATGGTCAGATCCGCTGCCAATTCTGCCAGCGGATACAGCACAAAGGAACGGGCATGCATATGATAATGCGGTACCTGCAGGCGCGGCGTATCGATAATCCGGTCGGCGTATAGCAGCAGATCAAGATCCAGAATGCGCGGCCCCCAGCGTTCGGCCTTGCGTACCCGGCCGCTGCGCTGCTCGATGTCCTGCAATGCATCGAGCAGTGCCTCGGGTGCCAGCTGGGTGTCGAGCATGGCCACCGCATTGATGAACGCCGGCTGGTCCTGCGGCCCCAGCGGTGCGCTGCGGTACAGTGACGAGCAGGCCAGCAGTCGTGATTGCGGCAGCGCCTGCAGCTCGCTGAAAGCCCGAGTGACCTGGGCCGCCGGATCGGCCTGGTTGCTGCCCAGGGCGATGAAACAGCGCTGCATCACTGCTGGGCCCCACCGCCGGGCTTGCGTTTGCGCCGTTGGCGCGAGCGCTTGGCAGCCGGCTCGGCGCTGCTCAGTTGCTGGATCATGCGGCGGCGTTCATCGGCACCGACTTCCTGGTAGCGGGTCCACCAGCGGCCCAGGCCGCCGGTGTCCTCGCCGGCGGCTTCACGCAGCAGCAGGAAGTCGTAGGCGGCACGGAAGCGCGGATGCTCCAGCAGTTGGTCGGCACGCCGGCCATTGCGCCGTTCCAGGCGGGGCTGCATGTCCCAGATTTCCCGTAGCGGCAGGCTGAAACGCTTGGGAATGGCAGTATGCCGGCACTGCTCGGCCAGCAGCTCGTGGGCCGCCTGCTGCTGTGCGGGAATCGTCGGGATACCCTGCTGCTCCAGCTCGCGGGTGCGTTGCGGCAGGGCCGGCCAGAGCAGCGCGGCGAACAGGAACGCCGGCGTCACCGGGCGTTCCTCGCGGATACGCTCGTCGGTGTTGCGCAGGGCCTGGCGAACCAGTTTCAGGGTGTAGTCCGGCTGCTCGTCGATGGCCTCGTCGGTATCGGGGAACAGCGGCGCGAACAGGTCATACTCCAGCAGCAGGTCGAAGGTGCGTTCACCCTGGCCACTGAGCAGGAGTTTCAGCACCTCATCGAACAGGCGCGCCGCCGGTATGTCGTACAGCAGCTCGGCCAGCTCCTCGATGGGCGCGGCGGTGTGTGGCTCGATCTCGAAATCCAGCTTGGCGGCAAAGCGCACGGCGCGCAGCATGCGCACCGGGTCTTCCTGGTAGCGCTGCACCGGGTCGCCGATCAGGCGTACGCGGGCGTTGCGGATATCCTGCACGCCGTTGGCGTAATCATGGATATTGCCGGTGCACACATCGTAGTACAGCGCATTGATGGTGAAGTCGCGCCGTTGGGCATCCTGTTCCAGGTTGCCATACACGTTGTCACGCAGCAGGCGGCCGGATTCGCTCTGCAGCGACTGCTCGCGGCCCAGGTCGCTGTCGTTGTCATCGGCATGGCCGGCGCGGAAGGTCGCCACCTCGATGATCTCGCGGCCAAAATACACGTGGGCGAGCTTGAAGCGCCGGCCGATCAGGCGGCAGTTGCGAAAGGTGGCGCGCACCTGTTCGGGGGTGGCGCTGGTGGCCACATCGTAATCCTTCGGATCGAGCCCGAGCAGCAGGTCGCGGACGCAACCGCCGACGGCGAACGCCTGGTAGCCGGCCTGCTGCAGGCGCTCGACCACGGTCACCGCATTGCGGCTGATCTGGCTGCGCTTGAGAGCATGCTGGTTGGCAGGGATTATCGCAGGCGTGGTACGCCTGTGGGCGGGACGCCCGAAAGGAGAGGGAATCTTTTTCAGTAGCTTGCGAATCATATGAGCGGGTAGTCCACCGGCGTATCCAACCCCAGGGCCTGTGAGCCCGGGAAAATGGCGGCCCAGGTGCAGCCGGGAATCCTGCCAGTCATGCGCATCTACTATCGTACATGCTGCTGGATCGCTGGATTCGCCTATGTCCCTGGCTGGGTACACTTTACCGAGGCTTCAGGAAGCCGAAGTTAACATGCATGAAGGTCATGGGCAAAGCACTGGATAGACACGCGTTCGGGTTCGAATACAGTGTTGCCTGTATCAACAAGCGCACATTCTAGCGTGAATGGCCGGGGAAGTGTAAGGAAGGTGAGGCCGGAGGGGAAAGCTCAAGGGGAGTATTCACTCCCCCTAATGGTTTTTGTTTTTATTTTCTGAGCTGTTTCTTGTTCTTTTGGGCTGGGTGACAGTGCCACCCCGTTAAACCCATCCCGGGTTGCCTAAAGCAAGCGGATTGCTTTGGACGCTCAGGAGACAGCAGTGGCCAGACTTGGCATCGGGATCGGTAGGTTGCTTGGGCAACTTTTATTCTTCTCTGTGCCCTTGCGGGCATCCCGTCGAACAGATCGTTCGCTTGCTGTGTTCCCATTCTCCAAAAAAATCAGTTTGCTGCACTCGCACGTTTTGTTCTTGTTAGGTGTGGAGCTGAATCTTGTTTTTGTTATGGGGTCTTGCTGGTTTTTATTCTTGTTGTGTCTGTAATAAAGCATTTGCCGTGCCATGTTTTTAATTTGCTTTAAAAACAATGACTTGGTGTTTTTTGTGGATTAGTGGACGAGGCGGGAGGGAGGGGGTGTTACCGTACGCCTCGTTAAAGTGTTACCTCATTTGGACTAGGGGTAACACTTTTCTCCCTGGGGTGTGGGTAACAGGTAACACTTGTTGTCGGGCGGTCCCCCCGGCAACGGCCCTCGGTGTGGAGGGCCGGCAGTGTTCAGGAGTTGGCGGTCTTCTTGCGCGGGATGCCCAGGCGCTGGCGGCGTTCCCAAAGGCACTTGCGACTGATGCCGAGCTTGTTAGCCAGCTCGGTTTCGGTCATGTGTTCCTGGTGTTCAAGCACGAAGTGCTGGAAGTAGTCCTCCAGCGACAGGTTCTCCGCCGGTTCGCTGCTGACGGTATCCGGGCTGCGCATGGATTCCAGGGCGCTGGTGGCGTGCGAGGTACGTTCCTGTTCGATATCCGGTTCGATCCCCAGCAGATCGGTGGATATCTCATCCTCGTCGCAGAGGATGGCGGCCCGCTCGATGGCGTTTTCCAGTTCGCGCACGTTGCCGGGCCACTGGTAGTGACGGATCGACTCGGCTGCCTCGCGACTGAAGTGCAGTGTCGGGGTGTTCATGTTGCGGCCAATGCTTGCCAGCAGCGCCTCGGCGATGAGCATGACGTCATCGTCGCGCTCGCGCAGTGGCGGCAGGCGCAGTTCGATCACGTTGAGACGGTAGTACAGATCCTCGCGGAACAGGCCCTGGCGAGCCATGCTCTTGAGGTCACGGTGGGTCGCTGCGACCAGCCGTACGTCGACCTTCTGCGACTGGATCGAGCCGACTCGGCGGATTTCGCTTTCCTGCAGTACGCGCAGCAGGCGTGCCTGGGCCTCCAGCGGCAGCTCGCCGATCTCGTCGAGGAACAGGGTGCCGCCATTGGCGGCCTCGACCAGGCCGGTGCGGCCGGCCACCGCACCGGTGAAGGCGCCTTTTTCATGGCCGAACAGTTCGGACTCGATCAGGGTTTCCGGAATCGCCGCGCAGTTGACCGAGATCATCGGCGCATGGGCCCGTGGCGAGTTCTCATGCAGGGCCCGGGCTACCAGCTCCTTGCCGGTGCCGGATTCGCCGCGGATCAGCACCGTGGACATGGTCGGGGCGACCTTGCGGATGCGCTTGAACAGCGTGAGCATCGCCGGGCTGGCGCCGATGATGCCCATGTCCTGGCTGTCGGACTGCTCGGCGTGGTATTCGGGCGGTGCTGCCGGCTGGTCCTTGGCCTGTCTGCGCAGCTGGCTCGCCTCGATGATGCGCGCCACGGTCTGCAGCATTTCCTCATGGTCGAAGGGCTTGGCTATGTAGTCCACTGCGCCGAGCTTCATCGAGTCCACCGCCGAGCGCAGGCTGGCGTAGCTGGTCATGATCAGCACCGGGGTGTTTTCCGCCCGGCGGATCAACTCGGTCCCGGGCTCGCCGGGCAGGCGCAGGTCACTGATGATCAGGTCGAACTGGTCCAGGTCGTACTTTTCCACGGCTTCGTGAACGGCGCCAGCCTCACTGACCTGGTATTGGTGGCGTTCCAGCAGCCGTCGTAACGCGGAGCGGATGATGGGTTCGTCTTCAACAACCAGAATATGCGACATATCTACCTCTTGCGGTGACCGTCCGACATCCATCAAGCGGAGGTACCGGAACTAAAGACGCCATAGCGCGGCAGGGTGATGGTGAATCGGGTGCCCCGCTGCGTGGCCTCGTCGATGGGGCTGTCTACCGTGATCTGACCATAATGCTCCTCGATGATCGAGTACACCAGCGCCAGTCCCAGCCCGGTTCCCGTCCCTGGTGCCTTCGTCGTGAAGAACGGCTCGAACAGGCGATCCATCAATGCCCGGTCGATGCCGCTGCCCTGATCTTCCACGCTCAGCAGGATCTGGTGTTCATCCTGCACCGTGCGCACGGTGACGCTGTCACCGTCGCTGCTGGCGTCGCGGGCATTGCCCAGCAGGTTGATCAGCACCTGCACCAGTCGCTGGCTGTCACCAGCGACCCGGTGGTTGGCATCGCACAGGTTAACATAATTGATCTCCGGACCCTTGCGGCTCAACGACAGCAGGTGAATGGCCTCGTTGGTGCAGGCAGCCAGGTCGACCTCGTCGTTGGCATTGTTGTGCCGGCTGCCGACGTGGGCGAAGTTGACCATCGACTGCACGATCCGCGAGACCCGGCGGGTCTGCTCGAGAATCTGCTCGGCCGCCTCATGCGCTTCCGGCTGCTCGGACTCCTCGCGCAGGTTCTGCGCCAGGCAGGCGATGCCGGTGATGGGGTTGCCGATTTCATGGGCGACGCCGGCGGCGAGCCGGCCGATCGAGGCCAGGCGCTCGGAGTGGATCAGCTCGTCCTCGAGCATCTGGGTATCGGTCTGGTCCTCGATCAACAGTACCAGACCTCCGCGTGCATTGCCCGGTTCGTCGATCGCCGCCTTGTGCAGGCTCAGCCACTGGGTCTGGCCATTGTTGAGCAGCTTCTGCTTGTGCAGGTGCGCCGACTCGTCGGCGACGAAGCGTTGCAACAGCTCGTTCCAGGGTGCCGGCAGGTTTTCCAGGCGCGAGCCGACTACGCTGTCGGCGGCGATACCGGTCAGCGCCTGCAGCGCCCGGTTCCACATCAGTACCTCGCTGTCCTCGGCCAGCGAGCAGACGCCCATCGGCAGGTCCTGCAGCGTCTGGCGGTGGTAGCGGCGCAGTGCATCCAGCTCGGCGGCCAGGCCGGTCAGTCGCGAGTGGTAATCTTCCAGACGGTTCTCGATGAAATGGATGTCCTCGGTGACGTAGCCGTTGCGCGCCAGCTTGAACGGCAGGAAGGTTTCGATCATTTCCTGGGCCACTGCCGGGCCCATCAACCCGGACAGGTTGGCCTCAAGGCGGTCACGCAGGCGGCGCAGGGCATAGGGCCGGCGCTCGTCGAACGGCAGCTTGAGGTCGCGCAGGGCCTGCTCCACTTCCTGTTGCGCGGCGCGGTTGCCCAGCGGCTTGGCCAGTTGCTGGGCGAACTCCTGCGGCGAGCTGGCGACCAGCTCCATGCGCTGCGGGCGGCGGACGTTGTCCACCAGGCAGGCCTCGGCGGCACTGACCTCGTCGGTGGAGCGCTGGGTGAACAGCGAGATCAGGGTGAACACGACGATATTGGTGGTCAGCGAGACGATCGCGGCGATGTGCCAGGACTCGGAGTCCAGGGTCACCTCCAGGCCCATCATCTGCAGGGTCTCGACGCCGGTGATCATCGGCAGCAGCAGGGTCAGGGCCCAGACCGCCATGCCGGCGATCAGGCCACTGATGAAGCCGCGATGGTTGGCCTGCGGCCAATACAGCACCGACAGCGCGCCGGGCAGGAATTGCACGGTAGCGACGAACGAGGTGATACCCAGGTTGGACAGGTGCTGGTCGGTACCCAGCAGCCGGTAGAAGCCATAGCTGGCCATGATGATGGCGGCAATCAGGCTGCGCCGGGTCCACAGCAGCCAGCGATAGATATTGTTGTCGGCGCTGGGCTGGTAGACCGGCAGCACGATGTGGTTGAGCACCATGCCGGACAGCGCCAGGGTAACCACGATGATCAGCCCGCTGGCGGCGGAGATGCCGCCGATGAAGGCGACCAGGGTCAGCCAGTCGGCACCGGCGGCGACCCCCAGACCCAGGGTGTAGTATTCGGCGTTGGTCGGCACGTCCAGGTACAGGCCGGCCCAGAGGATCGGCGGCACCGCCAGACTCATCAGCAGCAGGAACAGCGGCAGCCCCCAGCTGGCCGCGCTCAGCGCCCGGGGGTTGAGGTTCTCGGTGAAAGCCATGTGATACATGTGCGGCATGACGATGGCGGCGGCGAAGAACACCAGCAGCAGGGTGCGCCAGGGGCCTTCCTGCAGCGGGCTGTGCAGCGTCTTCAGCGCCTCCTGGTTGTGGCTGAGCCACAGCTCCAGCCCGGAGGGGCCTTCGAACACCACGAACAGCGCATACAGGCCGACCGCCGACAGGCACACCAGCTTGACCACCGACTCGAAGGCAATGGCGAACACCAGGCCTTCATGCTTTTCCCGGGCCGAGATGTGGCGTGCGCCGAACAGGATGGCGAACAGGATGATCAGCAGGCAGAAGCCCAGCGCCACCGGGCGCTGGCGTGGGTCGTGGGTGAGGATCTGCACCGAGTCAGCGACCGCCTGGATCTGCAGCGCCAGCAGCGGCAGCATGCTGACCAGCATGAACAGGGTGGTCAGGGTTCCGGCCCAGGTGCTGCGGAAGCGGAAGGCGAACAGATCGGCCAGCGACGACAGCTGATAGGTACGGGTAAGGCGCAGGATCGGGTTGAGCAGCACCGGTGCCAGCAGGAAGGCGCCGCACACCCCAAGATAATAGGTAAGGAAGCCATAGCCGTACTGGTAGGCCAGGCCGACCGTGCCATAGAAGGCCCAGGCGCTGGCATACACACCGATCGACAGGGTGTAGATCGCCGGATGGCGTACCAGTGAACGGGGCAGCAGGCCGCGCTCGGTGGCCCAGGCCACACTGAACAGGATGATCAGGTAGGCGACGCTGAGCAGTATCAGCAGACTCAGTTCAAAGCTCATCGGTATCCCTTGGGCTCTGCAGCAGCATGCCGGCGATGATCAGGATCAGCCACAGTACGTAGGGGCGGTACCAGGCGCCCATGGGCTCGATCCACCAGTCCATGATGGCGGGTGAAAACAGGTAGATACCGATGACCAGCAGCAATACCAGTCGGTAGATATACATGGGGGGTGTCCTCAGGCTGTGCAGCGATGGTAATCAGGCCGGGTTGGCTTGTCACCCCCAGGGTCTCCTAGCTTGGCTCCAGTATCTGCCGGGTGGCCGGCAGGCGTTGTGGTTGCCAGTGGTCGATGGCCCACTGCAGCTGCTCGGCGACCGGCGCCGCAGCCAGCGCGGTAGGTGGCTGCGGGGTGAGGATGCGCAGCGCGCGATACAGGGTGGCCGAGGCCTGTGCCGGTTCCAGCGGGGTCGAGCCGAGGCGCTTGCTGAGTTTCTCGCCTTCATGGCGCATGATCAGTGGTACGTGCAGATAGCGCGGCGTCGGCTGGCGCAGCAGGTGATAAAGCCACAGTTGCCGTGGCGTGGAGTCGAGCAGGTCGGCACCGCGCACGATATCGGTGACACCCTGGGCGATGTCGTCGACCACCACCGCCAGTTGGTAGGCGATGATGCCGTCGCGCCGGCGAATGATGAAGTCACCCGAACTGCTGGCCAGCTCCTGGCTGAAGCGCCCCTGCAGTCGATCATCGAAGCTCAGGGTCTGCGCGCTGACCTTGACGCGTACCGCGTGGTCCGCCGCCGCCGGTAGCTGGCGATCGCGGCAGGTGCCGGGGTAGATGCCGTCATGGGCGATGATCTGGCGTCGTGAGCAGTCGCAATGATAGGCCTGGCCGGTCTCCAGCCAGTGGTCGATCACGCTCTCGTACAAGGCCAGCCGCTGGCTTTGCCGTACCACCTCGCCATCCCAGTGCAGGCCGTAGGCTTGCAGGGTACGCAGGATATGTTCGCTGGCACCGGCGACATTGCGTGGTGTATCCAGGTCCTCGATGCGCACCAGCCATTGGCCTTGCTGGCTGCGGGCGTCCAGATAGCTGGCGACGGCGGCGAGCAGGGAGCCGAAATGCAGATAACCGCTGGGGGTGGGGGCGAAGCGCCCGATATAGGCTGGGGAGGGCATGGCCGCAATGCCTTGCGCAGAGGTGATCGGCGACAGTAGGGCAGGCCATGCCGCCGATCGGGTGCAGATCAGCCGCCGATCTGCTTTTCCTTGATTTCGGCCAGCGTTTTGCAATCGATGCACAGGGTGGCCGTGGGGCGGGCTTCCAGGCGACGGATGCCGATTTCGACACCGCAGGAGTCGCAGAACCCGTAATCGTCATCCTCGATGCGCTGCAGGGTCTGATCGATCTTCTTGATCAGCTTGCGCTCGCGGTCGCGGGTGCGCAGTTCCAGGCTGAACTCCTCTTCCTGGCTGGCGCGGTCGGCAGGATCGGGGAAGTTGGCCGCCTCGTCCTGCATATAGGACACAGTGCGATCGACTTCTTCCATCAGCTCACGCTTCCAGCTGTTCAGGATGTCGGCGAAATGCGCGAGCTGACGCTCGTTCATGTACTCCTCGCCTTTCTCTTCCTGATAGGGAACGAAGCCGCGAATCAACAATGAGTTCTTCTCTTTGGTATTGCTGGGCATAGAACAGCCTCACTCTTAGCTCAATCATCCTGTGCCAGGTCGAAACCTCTGCTGACCTGCGGGGGTGCGGCCTGTGGCCTGCAAGCGGGCAAAACTACCAGAACCCGATCAGCGAAGCTACTTTTTGCCGACTTAAAGATCATTTCATGATGTCAGCATAGCTCGAAAATGGACCGGGGCTGTCGAGCTTTCGCAATGTCCCTCCGTTGCCGGTATCCGGTACCGCGGCCGAATACGGCTCGGGGCGGGCCAATCGTTGCCGCGGCGGGTATCATGGCGCTTTTTGCCGGTGGTGGTAACGGAGGTGGGCATGCTGAAACGGCGCTGGGCACAGCGGATAGGGGATATCGAACCCTTTCATGTGATGGCGGTACTGGAACGGGCCAAGCAGCTGCAGGCGCAGGGCCATGATGTCATCCACATGGAGATCGGCGAGCCGGACTTCACCACACCCGAGCCGATCATGCGCGCCGCCCAGGCGGCCCTGGCAGCGGGGCACACCAGCTATACGCCAGCGCTGGGCCTGCCGGCATTGCGCGAGGCGGTGGCGGCTTTCTACCAGCAACGCTACGGCATCGACCTGGACCCGCGGCGGGTGGTGATCACTCCCGGTGGGTCGGGAGCGCTGCTGCTGGTCAGCGCGCTGCTGGTGGATGCCGGCGCCAGGGTGCTGATGGCCGACCCGGCGTACCCGTGCAACCGGCACTTCCTGCGCCTGGTCGAAGGTGGAGCCACCCTGATTCCCACCGGGCCGGACAGCGACTACCAACTGACCCCGGCGCTGATCGAGCAATACTGGGATGCCGACAGTGTCGCGGTGCTCAGCGCCTCGCCGGCCAACCCCTCGGGCAGTGTGCTCAGCCGCCAGCAGCTGCAGGCCATGGCCGATACCACCCGGCGCCTGGGCGGCCAGTTGATCGTCGACGAGATCTACCACGGGCTGACCTATGGCTGCGATGCTGCCTCGGTGCTGGAGGTGGCCCCCGATGCCTGGGTGCTGAACAGCTTCTCCAAATACTTCGGCATGACCGGCTGGCGTCTGGGCTGGCTGGTGGCGCCGGAAGAGGCCGTACCCGAGCTGGAGAAACTGGCGCAGAACCTCTACATATGTGCGCCACACCTGTCGCAACAGGCGGCTCTGGCGGCCTTCAGCGGGGAGACGCTGGCGATCTGCGAGGCGCGGCGCGAGGCCTTCCACCAGCGCCGTGACTTCCTGCTGCCGGTATTGCGCGAACTGGGCTTCGGTATTCCCAATACCCCGGCTGGCGCCTTCTATCTGTATGCCGACAGCAGCGCCTTTGGTCCCGACAGCCAGCAGCTGTGCCGGCACCTGATCGAGACCGAACATGTGGCGATCACCCCGGGCCTGGACTTCGGTCATCATCGGGCCGCCGAACATGTGCGTTTCGCCTATGCCAACTCGCTGCCGCGCCTTGAGCAGGCAGCGGAGCGCATCGCCCGCGGTCTGCAGAGCTGGCCGGGATGCTGATTCCCTTTGCGCAGCCGCTGCTCGGCGGCACCCTGGTCCGCCGCTACAAGCGATTCCTGGCGGATATCCGGCTGGATGACGGTCGTGAACTGACCCTGCACTGCCCGAATACCGGCTCGATGAAGAACTGCGGTGAGCCGGGCAGCCGGGTATGGGTCGACCTGCACCAGCGCCCCGGGCGCAAGTTGCCGGGTACCTGGGAGCTGGTGGAGACTGCGCCGGGGCAACTGGCCTGCGTGCACAGCGCCCGGGCCAATGCGGTGGTCGCCGCGGCGCTGGCCGAGCGCCTGATCCTGCCGTTGGCCGGGTATACGGATATCCGCCGCGAGGTCACCCTGGCCCCGGGTGGCAGCCGTTTCGACTTTCTGTTGAGTAACGGGCAAGACGTTTGCGTGGTCGAGGTCAAGAGCGTGACCCTGGCGCTGGGTGACGGGGAAGGGGCGTTCCCCGATGCGGTCAGTCTGCGTGGGCAGAAGCACCTGCGCGAACTGACCGAGCTGGCGCAGAGCGGTCAGCGCAGTTGCCTGCTGTTCTGCGTGATGCACAGTGGCATCACCCGGGTGCGACCGGCGGACGAGATCGATCCGCGGTACGGCAGTCTGTTGCGCGAGGCGCAGGCCGCGGGGGTGCAGGTGCTGGCCTGGTCGGTACGGCCTTCGCCACGGGGGCTGGAAGTGGCCGGCCAGTTGCCGGTGGATTATTCGGGGAATTGAACAGCCCACTTATGTGGCCGCAGCAATGCAGATTGCGACGCTGGACTAACAGTCTCTAAGATGTGCTGTTCTTGAGCGCCGGCAGGAGTAGTCATGGCAGAGGCAAGTCGAGCACCGCTGGTCATTTGCGAACATTGTGATTCGGTCTATCAACGCCCAGTGCTGGCGCGCAAGCAGACGGCCCACTGCCAGCGGTGCGGCGCCTTGCTGGCGCGGGGGAGGCGTTTGAGTACCGACCAGTTGCTGGCGCTGACCATGGCCGCGGCCATTGTATTCCTGTTTGCCAATACCTTTCCCATCATGGGCATCAGCATGCAGGGGCTGAGTAACGAAGCGACCTTGTGGCAAACCGTCGAGGCTCTGGCGCAGGGACGTATCACCCTGATCGCGCTGGTGACCGGTCTGAGCATCATCTTCGCGCCGGCGCTGCAGATCATTCTGCTGGCCTGGGTGCTGGTCCATGCCCGAGCCGGACGGGTGGCGCCGGGGTTTCGCGCCTGCATGCGTGCGCTGGAGCACCTGCGGCCGTGGAGCATGCTGGAGGTCTGCCTGCTCGGCATTCTGGTGGCTATCATCAAGCTGGCAGGCATGCTTGAGGTGCATCCGGGGATCGGGCTGTGGGCCATGTCCATGCTCACGGTGCTGATCATCCTGATCGGCGGTCGTGATGTGCGCGGGCTATGGGACGAACTGGGAGTAGGGCGTCCATGAGTGTGCCGCCCTATGCCGGTGAACTCGGTCTGCAGCTGTGCCACACCTGTGACAAGGTCTGCCCCCTCGATACGCACGAGTGTCCACGCTGCTGGTCTGTGCTGCATTCGCGCAAGCCGAACAGTCTGGTTCGCACCTGGGCGCTGTTGATCAGTGCGCTGATTCTCTATCTGCCGGCCAACCTGCTGCCGGTGATGTATACCGACATGCTCGGCAACGGCAGCGAAAGTACCATTCTCAGTGGCGTCATCGAGTTCTGGCGGGGTGGCTCCTGGGATATCGCCGTGCTGATCTTCATCGCCAGTGTGGTGGTGCCCTGCATAAAATTTTTTGTATTGGGACTGCTGCTGGTCACTGTCCAGCGCCGCAGCCGTTGGGCCATGCCGGAGCGTTCGCGGCTGTACCGTTTCATTGAAATCATCGGTTACTGGTCGATGCTTGATGTACTGGTGGTCGCTCTGGTGGCGGCGCTGGTGCAATTTCGTGCATTGAGCACCATAGAGCCGCGGCTGGGCATTCTGTTCTTTGGCCTGGTGGTGGTGCTGACGATGATGGCCGCCATGAGCTTCGATCCTCGATTGATTTGGGATGCAGAGAAAAACGATGTCAGATAACCCGTATGACCCCGCCTCCACCCGTACCGGTGAGCCGGATATCAGGCAGCGCCGGGTGCGCATTTCACTGGTGTGGCTGGTGCCTATCGTTGCCGCGTTGGTGGGATTGTCCATGGTGGTGCAGAACTGGCTGTCCGCCGGCCCACAGATCACGGTGAGCTTTCTGACGGCAGAGGGGCTTGAGGCCAACAAGACCCAGGTCAAGTACAAGAACGTGGTCATTGGTCGCGTTACCGGCATCACGCTCAGCGAGGATCGCACCCGGGTGATTGCCAATATCGAGCTGGATCAGGGTAGCGAGGCCTTTACCCGCGAAGATGCCCAGTTCTGGGTGGTGCGCCCGCGCATTGGTGCCAGTGGTGTGTCCGGAGTCGATACCCTGCTGTCCGGCTCGTTCATCGGCGCGGACCCGGGGGACGCACAGGGCACCCAGCGTGAGTTCATCGGCCTGGAAGAGCCGCCGCCGGTGACCTTCGGTGTGGAAGGCAAGCGCTTTACCCTGCGCACCAGCGACCTCGGCTCGCTGGGTGTGGGGTCGCCCATCTACTACCGCCGCATTCCGGTAGGCCAGGTGGTCTCCTATGCCCTGAGCGATGATGGCAAGGGCGTGGTGGTGCAGATATTCGTCAATGCGCCCTACGATGACTTCGTGACCAGCGACACGCGCTTCTGGAACGCCAGTGGCGTGGATGTCTCGCTCGCCGCTGATGGCTTCAAGGTCAATACCCAGTCGCTGTCGGCGATTCTGGCTGGCGGTATTGCCTTTCGCGCGCCCAACTACAGTCCTGATCCCGAACCGGCCGCCGAGGGCCGTGCGTTTCAGCTGTTCAACGATATGAGTCAGGCGATGGCGCCCGATGATGGGCCGGCGCGTTTCGTGCAGATGCGTTTCGACCAGACTCTGCGCGGGCTCAATGTCGATGCGCCGGTGGAGTTTCTTGGCGTGCCGATTGGACACGTGGTGGCGGTCGACCTCGACTATGACGAGCAGAGCAAGAGTTTTCCGGTGGTGGTGGGTGCGCTTATCTACCCCAACCGGCTCGGTGGCGCGCAGGACAAGCTGCTGGCGCAGATCGACGGCGACGGTGAGGAGCGCAATGCGCAGTTGATGCAGGTGTTCGTCGAGCGCGGGCTGCGGGCCCAGGCGCGTACCGGCAATCTGTTGACTGGCCAGTTGTACATATCTCTGGATTTCGATCGCCGTGCCCCCGCCGTGGTGTTTGATGCGCACGCTCGACCGCTGATGATCCCCACCATTCCCGGCAGCTTCGACAAGTTGCAGGAGCAACTGCAGGCGGTGGTGGACAAGCTCAGCAAACTGCCTATCGACTCGCTGGCCAACAACCTCGACGGTAGCCTGAACGAGCTGCGCAAGACCATGGAGCAGGTCAATGGCAGTGTGCTGCCGCAACTGCAAAGCACCCTGGAGCGCTCGGAGCAGACCCTGCAGAACGCCAACCGGGCCATGGCCGATGGCTCGCCCCAGCGCCAGCAGTTGACCGATACCCTGGAGGAGATGCAGCGTGCTGTACGTTCCGTACGGGTGCTGTCGGACTATCTGGGGCGCCATCCCGAATCCCTGATCCGGGGTCGTGGCAACGATGCCGCGCCGCCGAGCTTCAAGGGCGGTGCGACCTCGCGTGAACTCAATACGGAGCTTCAATAATGACCCTGCGTTCCCATCTGCTGATTCTGGGCTGTCTTCTGTTGAGTGCCTGCAGTTCAACGCCCATGCGCTACCACACGCTGATTCCGACCCAGCCGACCGCCGCCGGCGGCGCGCAGGCTGACTTCCAGTTGCAGTTGATGCCGGTGCGCATCCCTGTGCAGGTCGACCAACCGGGACTGGTGGTACGCGAGAGTGACGGACGCCTGGCGATTCTGGATAACGTCCTCTGGGCTTCGCCGCCGGCGGATGAGTTCCATGACGCGCTGGCCTTCGCGCTGGAACATCGCCTCGGTGTGCGTGATCTGGCGGGCCTGCCGGGCAATACGGTGCAGCCGGTGGTGATCGTGCGTACCGATGTGCGCCGTTTTGACTCCCTGCCCGGCATGCATGCGGCGCTGGATGTGGTCTGGAGTCTGGAACTTGGCAATCATCAGCCGCCACGCCCGGCGCTGACCTGTGCCAGCGTCATTAGCCAGCCGGCGACGGTGGAGGTGGACAGCCTGGTACTGGCCCATCAGCGCGCGATTGACCAGTTGGCGGAGAAGATCGCCAGTACCGCGCGGCAGTGGGTTGGCAGCGGTGCCACGGTGTGCCCGTGATGAACCCCTTTGCTACTGGCAAATGAAACGGGAGCAGCCCCTGGATGAAGGACTACTGGTCTGAATCCAGCCACACCTGCCCGGCCTCGATGTGGCTGGCAACTGGGGTCAGGCTGGCGCCGCTGCAGGGGCCGGCCACGCACTCGCCGGACTCGGGCAGAAACAGCGCACCATGGCTGGCGCATTGGATCAGTTTTCCGGAGCTGTCGAGAAACTGGTCGGCTACCCATTCCAGCGGGATGCCACGGTGCGGGCAGCGATTCTCATAGACGAACACCTGGGACCCCTGGCGCACGGCGAACAGTTGCCGGCCCTGTACCACGAAACCCTTGCTGCCCGGATCGTCCAGGGCAGCAAGGCAGCATAGCGGCAGGGGATGGTTATCAGTTGGCGCTAGCATGCCGGCAGCAGCAACGCGGGGCTGTGGCGCATGATATCGATGATCCCGCTGGCCAGGCGGTCGGCCTGCTCGGCCAGGGAAAAGTCTTCCGGGCGCAACAACCAGGTATCCAGGGTGCCAATGATGTAGGCATGCAGGGAACGGGCAGCCATGGGTACATCCAGCTGTTCCGGTAGCTGCCCCTTGCTGATGGCGTTGCGCAGGGTGCTTTCCAGCTTCTGCAGTGATTGCAGGCGCAGCAGGCGCATATGTTCACGCAGATCACACATCTGGTCGGTATATTCACACTTATGAATTATGATCTCGTTGATGCGCCGCGCGGATGGGTCACATTCGACCTGGCGAAAGACTTCCGCCAGCAGGGCATGCAGGCGCCCGAGTGGGTCGGGCTCATCACTGCTGCGACTGGCTTCCTCCAGGTGCTGCACCGGCGTTTTGGCTCGCAGCAGCAGGGCATCGAGCACTTCGCCCTTGTTCTCGAAATGCCAATAGATGGCGCCCCGCGTCACCCCGGCGGTCTTGGCGATATCCGCCAGGGAAGTCTGCGAAACGCCTTTTTTGAAAAAACACATCTCCGCTGCGTCGATGATCTGCGCACGGGTTTCCAAGGCTGCCTGTTTGGTGCGTCTGGCCATGTAGCTCTCTGGTTGTTGTAAGGCCATCTCGACAAGGGAGGCCGGCTGCAAGAAAGGGCGGTGAGGGTTGAAGAATGACTGCTGAATAAATGTTAGCCAATGTGAAAACAACTTACAAACATTCGTGAATGTAAGTATTATTGCATGTCTCGAATGAGCCGTTTCCTGTTTTTGTCACGTTTCTTTTTGCTGATCCACTGTATTCCCAAGAGGTGCTTCGCCCATGTCAGTCAAGCCAGCCCGCGCTGCCCTGATTCCCCTGTTTGCCATGATGGCTCTGCTCAGCGCCTGCTCCGAGCCGGATTCTACCGATGCCGACGCCGCCGAGGTGCCACAGGTTGGGGTGGTGACTATTGATGCCGAGCACTTCCTGATGACCTCCGAACTGCCAGGGCGCACCAAGGCCTATCGCGTGGCTGAGGTCCGACCCCAGGTCAATGGCATCATCCAGAAGCGTCTGTTCGAGGAAGGCAGTGAGGTCAAGGCCGGCCAGCAGCTGTATCAGATCGATGCAGCGGTGTATGAGGCGGCGTTGAAGAGTGCCGAAGCCACCCGCCTGTCCACAGGCACCCTGGCCGAGCGCTATGAAGTGCTGGTCAAGGATCGTGCGGTCAGCCAGCAGGCCTACGATGAGGCGCGGGCGGCCAGGCTGCAGGCGGATGCGGCGCTGGAACGGGCCAGGATCGACCTGCGCTATACCAGCGTGGCTGCGCCGATTTCCGGGCAGATCGGGCGTTCCGCGGTGACCGAGGGCGCGCTGGTCAGCAACGGCCAGGCACAGGCGTTGGCGACCATTCAGCAGTTGGACCCGATCTACGTCGATGTGACCCAGCCGTCGCGCGATTTGCTGGCGCTGCGCCGCGACCTGAACAGCGGGCGACTGGAGCGGGCGGGCGACAACGCCGCCAAGGCGATACTGCGGCTGGAGGATGGCTCCGAGTACGAACATGAGGGCCGTCTGGAGTTCTCCGAAGTCTCGGTCGACTCGAGCACCGGCTCGGTGACCCTGCGTGCGGTATTCCCCAACCCCGACCGGCTGCTGCTGCCGGGCATGTTCGTGCATGCACAACTGGTCGCCGGGGCCCGGAGCGATGCCATCCTCGCGCCGCAGCAGGGCGTGACGCGCAATCCGCGTGGTCAGGCGGTGGCGATGCTGGTGAACGCCGAGAACAAGGTCGAGCAACGCATCATCAAGACCGAGCGCACCGTGGGTAACCGCTGGCTGGTCAGCGAAGGGCTCAACGTGGGTGACCAGTTGATCACCGAAGGCCTGCACATGGTGCAGCCGGGCATGCTCGTGGAGCCGGTACCGGCAGCCAATGTCGACACTGCTGGCGCCGTCAATACAGTCGAACAGGAAGGATAATCCCGCATGCCACGCTATTTCATCGACCGCCCGATCTTTGCCTGGGTGCTGGCGATCCTGGTCATGCTGATGGGCGGCCTGGCAATCGTCGGGCTGCCGGTCAACCAGTACCCGAGCATCGCCCCGCCAGCGGTCAATATCGCCGTCAACTATCCGGGGGCCTCGGCGCAGACCGTGCAGGATACCGTTGCCCAGGTCATCGAACAGCAGTTGAACGGTATCGACGGGCTGCGCTACATCAAGTCGGAGAGTGGTTCCGATGGCAGCATGCGCATCACCGTTACCTTCGACCAGGGCGTCGATCCGGATATCGCCCAGGTACAGGTGCAGAACAAGCTGCAGCTGGCCACGCCGATGCTGCCGCAGGAAGTGCAGCAGCAGGGTATCCGGGTGACCAAGGCTTCGGCCAACTTCCTGATGGTCGTTGGTCTGATCTCGGCTGATGGCACGATGAACAATGAGGACCTGTCCGACTTCATCATCTCTACCGTGCAGGACCCGATTTCCCGAACCAGTGGTGTGGGTGACTTCCAGGTGTTCGGTTCCGCCTACTCCATGCGCATCTGGCTCGATCCGGCGCAGCTGAACAAGTTCCAGCTGACACCGGTGGATGTGCGCAACGCCATCGCTGCCCAGAACGTCCAGGTTTCCGGTGGTCAGCTGGGTGGCGCACCGGCGGTGCCGGGCCAGCAGCTCAACGCCACCATCATCGGCAAGACCCGCTTCGAGACACCGGAGCAGTTCAGCAATATTCTGCTGAAGGTCAACAACGATGGTTCCCAGGTGCGTCTGGCGGATGTCGCCCGGGTCGAGCTGGGTGCGCAGAACTCCGCGTTCCGTGCGCTGTACAACGGCCAGCCGGCCACCGGTATGGCGATCCAGCTGGCTACCGGTGCGAATGCGCTGGAAACCACCAAGGCGGTCAAGCAGACCATTGCCGATCTGCAGCCCTTCTTCCCCCAGGGGGTGGAGGTGGTCTATCCGTTCGAGACCGCGCCGGTGGTATCGGAATCCATCTCCGGCGTAGTACATACGCTGATGGAAGCCATCGTGCTGGTGTTCCTGGTGATGTACCTGTTCCTGCAGAACTTCCGCGCCACGCTGATTCCGACGCTGGCGGTACCTGTGGTATTGCTGGGTACCTTCGGCGTGCTGTCGATGTTCGGCTTCAGCATCAATATCCTGACCATGTTCGCCATGGTGCTGGCCATCGGTCTGCTGGTGGATGACGCCATCGTGGTGGTGGAGAACGTCGAGCGGGTCATGGCCGAGGAGGGGCTGTCGCCGGTCGAGGCGACCCGCAAGTCCATGGACCAGATCCAAGGGGCGCTGATCGGTATCGGTCTGGTGCTGTCGGCGGTATTCGTACCCATGGCCTTCTTCGGTGGCTCCACCGGGGTCATCTACCGGCAGTTCGCCATTACCATCGCCTCGGCGATGACGCTCTCGGTACTGGTGGCGCTGATCTTCACTCCGGCGCTGTGCGCGACCATCCTCAAGCCGATTCCCAAGGGACACAATCACGAGAAACGTGGTTTCTTCGGCTGGTTCAACCGTACCTTCGAGCGTGGTGTACACCGCTATGAAAAAGGGGTCGCCGCTGTGCTCAAGCGCAAGGCACCCTACTTGCTGCTGTATGTGGTGATCGTCGGGGCCATGGCCATGCTGTTCACCAAGCTGCCCAGCTCGTTCCTGCCGGACGAGGACCAGGGGGTGATGTTCGTCCAGGTCCTGGGACCGGCCGGCTCGACCATGGAGCGTACGCAGAAGACCGTGGATGCGATGCGTGAGCACCTGCTCACCGAGGAAGGCGATCTGGTGCAGTCGGTGTTCACCGTGACCGGCTTCAGTTTCGCCGGGCGTGGCCAGAATGCCGCCATCGCCTTCGTCGGCCTCAAGCCCTGGGATGAGCGCCCGGGTGCCGACATGAGCGTGTTCGCGCTGGCCGAGCGGGCGCAGGAACACTTTTCCCACTTCCGGGACGCGGCGGTGATGGCCTTCGCGCCGCCGGCGGTGATGGCGCTGGGCAACGCCACCGGCTTCAACTTCTTCCTGCAGGACAACGCCGGACTGGGCCATGAAGCGCTGATGCAGGCCCGTAATCAGCTGCTTGGGCTGGCGGCGCAGAGCGACATGCTGACGGCGGTACGCCCCAATGGCCTGAACGACGAGCCGCAGTACAAGCTGCTGATCAATGATGAAAAGGCCCAGGTGCTGGGTGTGTCGCTCAGCGACGTCAACAGCACCCAGTCCATCGCCTGGGGTTCGAGCTACGTCAACGACTTCATCGATCGTGGCCGGGTGAAACGGGTATACATGCAGGCCGAGGCCGATGCACGGATGAACCCCGAGGACATGGACAAGTGGTTCGTGCGCAACAACCAGGGGGAGATGGTGCCGTTCAGTGCCTTCGCCTCCGGCGAGTGGATCTATGGCCCGCCCAAGCTGGCCCGCTACAACGGTGTGCTGGCCATGGAAATCCAGGGCGAGGCGGCGCCGGGCTACAGTACCGGGGATGCCATGGCGGAAATCGAGCGCCTGGCCCAGCAGCTGCCGCCCGGTATCGGCGTGGACTGGACCGGCCTGTCCTACGAGGAACGCCTGTCCGGCGACCAGGCACCGGCACTCTATGCCTTGTCGCTGCTGGTGGTGTTCCTCTGTCTGGCAGCGCTGTATGAAAGCTGGTCGATCCCGTTCGCGGTGATGCTGGTGGTGCCGCTCGGGGTGATCGGTGCACTGCTGGCGACCATGGGGCGCGGGCTGTCCAATGACGTGTTCTTCCAGGTGGGGCTGTTGACCACCATCGGTCTGACGGCGAAGAACGCCATTCTGATCGTGGAGTTCGCCAAGGATCTGCACGAGCAGGGCATGTCGCTGTTCGATGCCGCGGTGGAAGCCTGCCGTATGCGCCTGCGGCCGATCGTGATGACGTCGCTGGCATTCACCCTGGGCGTGGTGCCGCTGGCGCTTGCCAGTGGCGCCGGGGCAGGCAGCTCGCATGCCATCGGCACCGGGGTGATCGGCGGCATGCTCACCGCCACGGTGCTGGTGATTTTCTGGGTACCGTTGTTCTATGTAGTGGTGTCTTCGCTGTTTTCGCGCAAGGTCACCTATACCGATGAGGAGAAAGCACAGTGAAGCGTTCGTTGATGTGTCTGGCTGTGCTGGGGGTGCTGAGCGGCTGTTCGATGATCCCCGAGTATGAGCGTCCTGCTTCGCCGGTAGCCGATGTATGGCCGTCGGGCGAGGCCTACGGTCCGCAGAACTCGCAGACCCAGCCGATGGACCTGAGCTGGCGCGAGTTCTTCAAGGACCAGTCGCTGCAGCGGTTGATCGAAGTGGCGCTGGACAACAACCGCGACCTGCGGGTTGCCGCATTGAACGTCGAGGCCTACCGCGCCTTGTACGGTATCCAGCAGTCGGCGCTGTTTCCCGAGCTGTCGGCCGATGGCAGCGGCAACCGCACGCGCACGCCGGAGACGTTGAGCCAGACCGGTGAGGCGGTCACCAGCAGCCAGTACAGTGCGACCCTGGGCGTGTCCTGGGAACTGGATCTGTTCGGCCGCCTGGGCAGCCTCAGCGAGCAGGCGTTGCAGGAGTACCTGGCCAGCGAGGCGGCGCAACGCAGCGTGCAGGTCAGCCTGATCGCCAGCGTCGCTACCAGCTACCTGACCTGGCAGGCCGATCGCGAGCTGCTGGCGGTCACCGAGCAGACCCTGGAGGCCTACCAGGACAGCCTGAGGCTGGTGCAGCGCAGCTACGACGTCGGGGTGGCCTCCACGCTGGAGCTGACCCAGGCGCGCACGGCAGTGGAAACCGCGCGGGCGGCGCTGGCGCAATACCGCCGGCTGGTGGCGCAGGACCGCAACGCGCTGACGCAGCTGCTGGGGCAGAACATTCCGCTGGATGAGATCGACATCGGTGGTGTGGACATGGATCTGCTGGCCGAGCTGCCGGTCGGCCTGCCCTCCGAGTTGCTGTTCAAGCGGCCTGACATCATCTCCGCCGAGCACCAGCTGCGGGCAGCCAACGCCAGCATAGGGGCGGCACGGGCGGCGTTCTTTCCGAGCATTCGGCTGACCGGTGCCGCGGGCAGTGCCAGCAGTGACCTGTCGGATCTGTTCGACAGCGGTTCCGGCTACTGGAGCTTCATGCCGAGCATCAGTGTGCCGATCTTCAATGCCGGCCGTCTGCGGGCGAACCTGGACTATACGGAAATCTCCCGCGACATCCGCGTGGCCCAGTACGAGCAGTCGATCCAGGATGCCTTCCGCGAGGTGGCCGACAGTCTGGCTGCGCATGAGACCTACGCCGAGCAGGTGCAGGCACAGCGCGACCTGCTGGAGGTCAGCGAGCGTTACTATGCCGTGGCCGAGCAGCGCTACCGCACCGGCGTGGACAGCCACCTGACCCTGCTCGATGCGCAGCGGCAACTACTGACCGCGCAACAGCAGTTGGTCAACGACCGGCGCAATCAGCTGGTCAGCGAGGTGAATCTGTTCAAGGCGCTGGGTGGCGGTTGGCAGGTAGGGAATACGGCGGCGGCTTCGGCGGTTCCGGAAGCCTGATAGTCGGGTCGCGTCAGTCTGGCTGGCGCGGCCAACCCTGGATGGCATGCCACAAAAAAAAGGGCCCGCTCAGAGAGCGGGCCTAAATCCGTGATTAGCCTGATGAGGAGATAACCGTCCGTCTCGCGACATTCCGTTATCCAAGCCATCTCGCGATGACTTGTAGCTAATAATAATCGTTATCATTTGCATGTCAAGCACAATTGCAAATTAATTTATTGCCAGCTGCTTGTAGTGGGTCAATTCCTTGTTCATCAGGTCGATCCGGCGGGCCATGCTTTCGATCAGGCTGTGGGCGATTCGCGGGTTGCTCTGCATCAGTGCAAGGAACTGTTCCTTGGGAATCATCATCACTGTGGTCGGTACGCTGGCGATGACCGTGGCGGAGCGTTTTTCCCGGGTGAACAGGGCCATCGCACCGAAAATCTCATCCTTCTGTACATCACCGACCTTGATCCCGCCAACGAAAGCCTCGGCATGCCCTTCGGTAATGATGAACACGTGGCCGGCATCATCACCCTGGCGGATCAGCTCCGCCCCCGGTGCGAAATGCTGGAAGCCGGTCACCGGGCGCACTTCGACCGGCTTGCTGCGTGCCAGAGCGTCGGACATCAGCGCGGCCTGGCCGAGAATGTATTGGGTGAATTGCTCCTGGCGGTCGTTGCTGGCATGGATATGCCGGAACAGGGACTCGCGGTCGTAGGGCACCAGGACCAGCGGCTCCTCACTCATGTAGACGCAGGGCGCGGTATTCAAACCCTGGCGCAAGCCGATGAGATCGCCTTCCTGCATATAGAACAGTGGCTTGTCATCGATCAGTGCATGCAGCAGGCCGCTCTTGAGCAGATACAGGTTGCGATTGCCGATCAGGCTGTAGAGATCATCCACCGCCTGCAGGCTGATCGGCGCAGCACAGGGCTCGAGTCCGGCAAGCAGCTGTTCGGGTATGCGTTGCAGGGTATTGATCAGCTTTTCCGCATAGGGGGGCTGGTCGCCGATGAGATACATGCTGAATTCCTTTTTCCTTGGCTGTCGATACCATACTGCAATTGCTTTCGCTCCCGCCAATGGAAAAGCGCGCAGGTGTTGGCAAAATTGCACTCTCGTCAACAACTCCTACTGCTGCTGGTGTTCCTCCAGTTGTTGCAGCAGCTGTTGCTTGTAGGTGGGGTCCAACTGGTTCCAGTGAATGTCCTGCAGGGCGCCGGCGATGGCGAACAACAGGGTCTTGGAGGCGCGGAAGCCGCGCGAACGCACCGCGCAATAGGCGGCGACGGGGCCGCGTCGGCGCAGTTCTTCGGCGCTGTGTATACCGGTGGCGCGCAGCCACTGGACCGAGGTCTTGCCGAGATTGCGCAGGCTGAGGAGTTCGCTGTCGGACATGCTTACCCCGCTGCCTGAGTGGGCGGGCGGCGATCATGGCGTGCCATGAACCGGCAAGGTGGGGCACCGACCGAGACGGTCGGGAGGTAATCGATTCTTGGCATGGCTCGGGCTTCTTTTTATTGGTTCCCGAAAACCAGTGTAGTTGCCGCCGGCTGATCCGTACAGCCGGCGGCCCGGCTCACAGTCGCTGGCGCAGTTGCTCGGTGACCCGGTCGATATTGTCGCGCTGCTCGGTGGCCACGCTCAGGGTGATCTGCTGCTCCTGCTCATCCAGCGGCTCGAGTTGCTCAAGCTGATGGCGAACCACGTGGATATCGGCATCGGAGGGGTCGCCGCCCTTGCGCTGGCGCTCGTTCAACCAGATTTCGATGGTGTCCAGCGGTGCCTGGCAGTGCAGGATCAGGCAGGGGACACCCTGGTCCTCGATGGCCTGGCGCACCAACTGGCGCTGGGCGCGCTGCAGGTGGGTGGCATCGACCACCACCGGATAGCCGGCGGCGAGGATCTGCGCCGCCAGCTCGGCCAGGCGGGCATAGGTCTGCTGGCTTTGCTCGGGGGTATACAGGCCCTGGTCCAGCACGCCGACCTGCTGCTGCCCGAACAGGCGCTTGCGCTCGATATCGGAGCGCACACGGATCATGCCCAGGCGCGATACCAGCTGGATGCTCAAGGTGCTCTTGCCGGAGCCGGATACGCCATGGGTTAGCAGGCCGAAGCGTCGGGGTATACTGGTGTAGCTTTCGGCCAGGGCAATATAGCCATGGTAGCGGGCAAGCACCTGGTTGCGTTGCTGCTCGCTATCGGCGTGGCCCAGGCCCAGCAGGGCTACCTTGGCGCGCACCATGGCACGGTACGCCTTGTAATAATTCAGCACGCCAAGGCCGGCATAATCCCCGGTATGCTCCAGCCAGGCATTGACGAAACGCTGGGACAGGTCCGACAGGCCGCGGTCCTCCAGATCCATGGCCATGAAGGCGACATCGCTCATGACGTCGGTCCAGCGGAAGGCGTCATTGAACTCTATGCAGTCAAACAGGGTCACTTGTCCGTCAATCAGCGTGACGTTGTCCAGATAGGTGTCGCCATGGCATTCGCGAATCAGCCCGTCGGCTTTGCGTTGTGCCAGTTGGGGAATCAGCCGTTGAAAGGTAGTATGCGCCCATTGTTCCAGCTCATCGAGTTGTGCGAGGTCGGCCGGGTCGCTCAGCAGCGGGCGGATCTGCTCGAAGTTCTGGGCTACCGGGGCATGCACCTGCTCGGGCTGGCCCCAGATGGAGTCCGGCGCCGCCTGTTCGATGCGCTGGTGAAAGCCGGCGAGGGTGGCGGCCAGCGAGTCGATGTGCTCGGCGGTCAGGGTGCCGTCACGCTGCATGTTGCCAAGCAGGTCCTGCTGGCGGAATTGCCGGGTCTTGACCATGTATTCGATGATCGGGCCATCGCCATCCAGGCTGGGCGCGATGTCGCTGCCGCGGATGGCGACCACGTCCAGGTACAGGTCGGGTGCCAGGCGCCGGTTCAGGCGCACTTCCTCGGCACAGTAGTGCGCCCGCTGCTCGAGGCTGGAGTAGTCGAGAAAACCGAAGTTGACCGGTTTCTTGATCTTGTAAACGAAGTCGCCGGTGAGGATGACCCAGGAAATATGGGTTTCCATCAGCGTAAAGCCGCTGACCGGGTGGTCATACAAGGCCGGGTTTTGCAGGGCGTTCAGCAGTGTCTGGCTCACGTCGGATCCTGTGGTGGGCTGGCAATCCGGGCATTATGAAGGCTGGCCGCAGTGAGGCCAACCGTTGTCACACCCGCCAGAGCGGGTGTCGCTTCCCGAAACATGGGGTAATCAGGGGATTATGGGTAGAAAACGCAGTAAACGGGCAGCCCGCAAGGTCGGGTTCTGGCGGCGCTGGTCAGGCCTGCTGTGGAAGCTGGCCCTGGTCGGGCTGGTCCTGCTGGCGGCGCTGACCATCTATCTGGATGCGGTGGTGCAGGAGAAGTTTTCCGGCAAGCGCTGGGCGGTGCCGGCCAAGGTGTTCGCCCGGCCGCTGGAGCTGTATGCCGGGCAGAAGCTCAGTCGTGATGATTTCGTTACCGAGTTGTCGGCGCTGGGCTATCGTTCGGTGAACGCCATCAGCCAGCCCGGTCAGATGTCGGCGGCAAGCAATCGGGTGGATGTGTACACCCGCGGCTTCCAGTCCTTCGAGGGCTCGGAGCCGGCGCAGCGCATCAGCGTCCGCTTCAATGGCCAGCAGGTATCCGGTCTGTCGGGTAGCGGCGATGTGGTCATGGCGCGGCTGGAGCCGCTGATGATCGGTGGTATCTACCCTGCGCACAACGAGGACCGCATCCTGGTACGTCTGGACCAGGCGCCGGCGTACCTGGTGGAGGCGCTGGTGGCGGTCGAAGACCGCGAGTACTTCCAGCATTTCGGCGTGTCGCCCAAGGGCATCGCCCGGGCGGCCTATGTCAACCTGGTCGCCGGCGGTGTGGTGCAGGGCGGCAGTACCCTGACCCAGCAGTTGGTGAAGAACTTCTATCTCAACAGCGACCGCAGCCTGCTGCGCAAGGGCACCGAAGCGATCATGGCGGTGTTGCTGGAACTGCACTATTCCAAGGAAGAGATTCTGGAAGCCTACCTGAACGAGGTATTTCTCGGTCAGGACGGCCGCCGCGCGGTGCATGGCTTTGGCCTGGCCAGCCAGTATTATTTCGCCCAGCCGCTGCATGAGCTGGAGTTGCACCAGGTGGCGATGCTGGTGGGCATGGTCAAGGGGCCGTCGCTGTACAATCCGCGGCGCCAGCCTGAGCGGGTGAAGAAGCGCCGCGACCTGGTGATCCAGATGCTCGAGGAGCAGGGCGTCATCACCAGCGAGCAGGCGCAGGCGGCGATCGAGCGGCCGCTGGATGTTACGGTGCGCGGCAGCATGGCCGATACCAGCTATCCCGCGTTCATGGACCTGATCAAGCGCCAGCTGCGCGAGGACTACCAGGATGAGGACCTGACCAGCGAAGGCCTGCGGATCTTCACCAGCTTCGATCCGCTGCTGCAGTTGAAGGCCGAGAAGGCGGTGGAAACCGCGTTCAAGCGTCTGGGCGAGCGCGCTGGCAGCGAAATGGAGGCCGCCATGGTGGTCACCGGCGCGCAGACCGGTGAGGTGCTGGCGCTGGTCGGTGGGCGCAATCCGCGGTTCTCCGGCTTCAACCGCGCGCTGGATGCGGCGCGGCCAATCGGCTCGCTGGTCAAGCCAGCGGTGTTCCTGACGGCGTTGGAGCAACCACAGCGCTACTCGCTGATCACCCCGGTGGATGACTCACCGATCACCCTGCCGGCCGAGCGCGGCAAGACCTGGTCGCCACAGAACTACAGCCGCGAAAGCCACGGCCTGGTGCCGTTGCACGAGGCGCTGTCGCGCTCCTACAACCAGGCGACGGTACGCCTGGGGGTGGATGTCGGGGTCGACAAGGTGTTGAACACCGTCGAGCGCATGGGCGTGCGGCATCGCTGGCCGACCTATCCGGCGATGCTGCTGGGCTCGGGGGCGATGACGCCGCTGCAGGTGACCGACATGTATCAGACCCTGGCCAGCGGTGGCTTCAATACACCACTGCGGGCGATCCGCAACGTGCTGACGGCGGATGGCGAGCAACTGCGCCGCTATCCCTTCGAGATCGAGCAGCGCTTTGACTCGGCTACCATCTTCCTGATGCAGGAAGGCCTGAGCCGGGTGATGGCGGAAGGGACCGGGCGCTCGGCCTATAATCAGGTACCATCGAGCATTCGCCTGGCGGGCAAGACCGGTACCACCAACGATCTGCGCGACAGCTGGTTTGCCGGTTTCTCCGATGATCTGCTGGCGGTGGCCTGGTTGGGGCGTGATGATAATGGCCAGACGCGCCTGACCGGAGCGACGGGCGCGTTGCAGGTGTGGAGCGCGTTCATGGCGCAGGCGCACCCGCGTAGTCTGTCCGAGGTGCCGCCGGAAGGTATCGTCTATGCCTGGGTCGACCGGCTGACCGGTGAGGGCAGCGATGCCAGTTGTCCGGACACGGTGCAGGTGCCCTTCCGTGAGGGCTACCAGCCGCTGCCGGGACCGGGCTGTCGGCCGCTGATCGATGTCGAACCGGTGAAGGAAGGTGCCGGTCGAGTGATGGACGTCATCCGTGGATGGCTGCAATGAACATGAGGAACAAGGCGATGGATACTAAGCGAATTGGCCTGCTGGCCGGCTGCATCATGGTACTGGCGGGCTGTGCCGGTTCGGGCGGCGCCATACCGGTCGTGGATTCAGGGCGTCCGGTCTCCAATGAGGACATGCAGACCGGCGCCGGCATGTCGGCGCCGACGCCGACGCAGGCCCAGACGCAGCAACCGGACGATGGTGGAGTGGTGGTGCTGGTGCCGGATGGTGAGGGCGGCTCCAGTGCGGTTGAATCCTATCCGCTGGACAGTGCGCCGGTCAGCAGCCAGCCATCGACCCAGACGCCGACGTCTGGCAGTGGTAGCAGTCTGCAGGACGATGAGCAGCTTGACGGGCCGGTGCTGGCGCTGCTGACTTCCGCGCGTCAGCAGGAGAGCAGCGGCGACCTGAACAGTGCCTCGGCCAGCCTGGAACGGGCGCTGCGCATCGCCCCGCGCGAGCCGCAGGTACTCTACCGGTTGGCCCAGGTGCGGCTGGAGCAGGGTGATGCTGCCCAGGCCGAACAATTGGCGCGTCGCGGGCTGTCCTACGCTGCGGGCCGCCCCGCATTGCAGGCCGGGCTCTGGGGGCTGGTGGCCGATGCGCGGGAGCGCCAGGGTGATGCCGAGGGCGCGGCGCAGGCCCGTCAGCGGGCCAGGGTGTCGCTGTAATGCGCTGTTGGCACGGGCTGGCAGATGCACTGTTGGAACTGGAGCGTGAGCTGCGCGCGTTGGACCTGTGGTCGGCGCAGGCACCTTCGCCCAGCGCCCTGGCCAGCAACGAACCTTTCTGTGTGGATACCCTGGCCTTCGAGCTGTGGCTGCAATGGGTATTCCTGCCGCGCATGGTGCAGATCATCGAGAGCGATGGCCTGGTCCCGCCAGGTTGCCATATCCAGCCGATGGGCGAGGAGGCGTTCGCCCATCTGGGCCGGCGTGGTCACGGTCTGCTGGCAGCGCTCGGGCGTATCGACCGGCAGGCGGCGAAGCTGGCATCGGCTGCCCCCTAACTTCCCTGGCAGTAGCCCTGTATATCCTCTCGCGTCGAGCTGATCAGCCGCTGACGCTCATCCTCCCCGATACGTTCGACTTCGCCGGCCGCGTTGGTGCGGCGCAGTCGTGGGTTGTCGAGCAGGGTCTGCAATTGCGCGCGTAGCGTCTGGCAGGTGGAGTCACGCTGTTCGCTCTCGGCCCGTGCCGTGCGGCGCTGTTCGGCGGCGGCCTGGCGTTCGGTCCTGGCCTGGTCGGCATCGACCGGCGCGGCGGGGGTGCGCAACTGGCCGCCGGGTGGTGGCGCGGCCTTGATGTCGATCGAGCGGTACTGGCTGTCGGCTGGTGGCAACTGGCCGTACTGCACCCTGCCGCGCTCGTCGGTCCATTGGTAGATCGGTTGCGCCAGGCTGGCGCAGCTCAGCAGGCTCAGCGTCAGTGCGGTGAATAGCTTTGGCATGGTGTCTTCATCCCTGTTGCGTGCATCTCATTACCGGCCTGGCTACTATAGCCGTTTGCCGGGTGAGCGGTACACGGCTGCGACAGATGTGTGAAACGTTAGGCTTTTGTCTTACGTGGCTTGACTTGTCGGTCTCGAGTGTAAACAATTCGGGGTTCTCATGAGCATGCTGTGATCGGTGCCTACTCGGCCGCCGGGGCAGTCTGCTTTGTTGCTCAATCCGGGAGGCGACAACCGCTTTCTCCCGGCCTGGCCCCGCACGCGCTACCTCGCGCTGGGTGAGGCTGCTACCGCCATCTGCGGGGCATGCTTCCATTGCACGCAGTCAAGCTGTTGCATGACAACCACCGTTGCCAATGCACTGCCGAGCAGTAAACAGGTATCCTGCCGCTCGCCTGGGGTGAACGGCATGCTAGAGGTGATTCAAAAGTGGAACTTTTATCCGGCGCTGAGATGGTCGTCCGCTCCTTGCGTGACGAGGGTGTAAAATTTATCTACGGGTACCCCGGTGGTGCCCTGCTGCATGTATACGATGCGATTTTCCGCCAGGATGATGTAACCCATGTGTTGGTGCGCCACGAGCAGGCCGCCGCCCACATGGCTGACGGTTATGCGCGTGCCACCGGCAAGCCCGGTGTGGTACTGGTGACCTCCGGTCCCGGCGCGACCAACACCATCACCGGTATTGCCACCGCGTACATGGACTCCATTCCCATGGTGGTCATTTCCGGCCAGGTGGCCAGCCACATGGTCGGTACCGATGCCTTCCAGGAAACCGACATGGTCGGTATTTCCCGTCCGATCGTGAAGCACAGCTTCATCGTCAAGGACCCGCGCGAGATTCCGGAAATCGTCAAGAAGGCCTTCTACCTGGCCCAGACCGGTCGTCCCGGCCCGGTGGTCATCGATATTCCCAAGGACATGACCAATCCGGCGGAGAAGTTCGAATACAGCTACCCGAAGAAGGTCAAGCTGCGCTCCTACAATCCCGCGGTACGTGGTCATTCCGGGCAGATCCGCAAGGCGCTGGAACTGCTGGTCGAGGCCCGTCGCCCGATCATCTATTCCGGTGGCGGGGTCATCATGGGCGGCGCAGCCAAACAGCTGACCGAACTGGGCAAGGAACTGGGCGTGCCGGTCACCAATACCCTGATGGGCCTGGGCGGCTTCCCCGGTACCGATCGCCAGTTCGTCGGCATGCTCGGCATGCACGGCAGCTATACCGCCAACGTGGCGATGCACCATGCCGATGTAGTCATGTGCGTCGGTGCGCGCTTCGATGACCGCGTCATCAATGGCGCGACCAAGTTCTGCCCGAACGCCAGGATCATTCATATCGACATCGACCCGGCGTCGATCTCGAAAACCATCAAGGCCGACATTCCGATCGTCGGTCCGGTCGACAGCGTGCTGACCGAGATGCTGGCCATCGCCCGTGAGCACAAGCTGCGTCCGAACGCCGATGTGCTGGCCGCCTGGTGGAAGCAGATCGATGAGTGGCGTGGCGATGGCAAGCTGTTCCCCTATGACCAGGGCGACGGTTCCATCATCAAGCCGCAGCGCGTCATCGAGACCCTGTGGGAAGTGACCAAGGGTGATGCCTACGTGACCTCGGATGTTGGTCAGCACCAGATGTTCGCTGCCCAGTATTATCCGTTCGACAAGCCCAATCGCTGGGTCAACTCCGGTGGCCTGGGCACCATGGGCTTCGGCTTGCCGGCGGCCATGGGTATCCAGCTGCACCATCCGGATGCGGCGGTCGCCTGTGTTACCGGCGAAGGCAGTATCCAGATGAATATCCAGGAGCTGTCGACCTGCCTGCAGTACGATCTGCCGGTGAAGATCATCACCCTGAACAACCAGGCCCTGGGCATGGTGCGTCAGTGGCAGGACATGCAGTACAACAGTCGCTACTCGCACTCCTACATGGAGTCGCTGCCCGACTTCATCAAGCTCACCGAGTCCTACGGTCATGTCGGCATGCGTGTCGAGAAGCCGGAAGACCTCAAGCCGGCCATGGAGGAAGCGTTTGCCCAGACCAAGCGCCTGGTGTTCATGGATATCCGCGTGGACAACACCGAGCACGTCTACCCGATGCAGATCGCCGGTGGCTCGATGCGTGACATGTGGCTGAGCAAGACGGAGCGTACCTGATCATGAGACATATCATTTCCGTACTGCTGGAAAACGAGCCCGGTGCATTGTCCCGTGTCGTCGGGTTGTTCTCCCAGCGTAACTACAACATCGAAACCCTGACCGTGGCGGCTACCGAAGACCCGACCCTGTCGCGTCTGACGCTGACCACCATCGGCCAGGAAGATGTCATCGAGCAGATCACCAAGAACCTCAACAAGCTGATCGAGGTGGTGAAGCTGGTCAATCTGTCCGAAGGCGCACATATCGAGCGTGAGCTGATGCTGGTCAAGATCAAGGCCACCGGCGCCCAGCGTGCCGAGGTCAAGCGGACCACCGATATCTTCCGCGGCCAGATTGTCGATGTGACCAGTAGTGTGTATACCGTCCAGCTCACAGGTACATCTGATAAGCTGGACAGCTTCATCGAAGCGGTTGGCCCGGCGACGGTACTGGAAGTCGTGCGCACCGGTGTGTCCGGTATCGCGCGCGGCGACAAGGTTCTGAGCATTTAAACAATTGAGCAGTGGTCCGGCGGGACCCGCATAGCAAGGGGATTTACATGCAAGTTTATTACGATAAAGACTGTGATCTGAGCATCATCCAGGGCAAGAAGGTCGCCATCATCGGTTACGGCTCCCAGGGCCATGCCCATGCCTGCAACCTCAAGGATTCCGGCGTTGACGTTACTGTGGGCCTGCGCCCGGGTTCGTCCTCCATCGCCAAGGCAGAAGCCCATGGTCTGAAAGTCTCTGACGTACCGGCTGCCGTTGCGGCTGCCGATGTAGTCATGATTCTGACTCCTGACGAGTTCCAGTCCCAGTTGTACCGTGACGAGATCGAGCCGAACCTGAAGCAGGGCGCCACTCTGGCCTTTGCCCACGGTTTCGCTGTCCACTACAACCAGGTCGTGCCGCGCAAGGACCTGGACGTGATCATGGTCGCGCCCAAGGCGCCGGGTCACACCGTACGCTCCGAGTTCGTCAAGGGCGGTGGTATTCCTGACCTGATCGCGATCTTCCAGGACGCTTCCGGCAATGCCAAGAACGTCGCCCTGTCCTACGCCAGCGGTGTGGGCGGTGGTCGTACCGGCATCATCGAAACCACCTTCAAGGACGAGACCGAAACCGACCTGTTCGGTGAGCAGGCGGTTCTCTGTGGTGGTGCGGTCGAGCTGGTCAAGGCCGGCTTCGAAGTACTGACCGAAGCTGGCTACGCGCCGGAAATGGCCTACTTCGAGTGCCTGCATGAGCTGAAGCTGATCGTCGACCTGATGTACGAAGGCGGCATCGCCAACATGAACTACTCGATCTCCAACAACGCGGAGTATGGCGAGTACGTGACTGGCCCCGAGGTGATCAACGACGAGTCCCGTGCTGCCATGCGCAATGCTCTGAAGCGCATCCAGTCCGGCGAATACGCCAAGATGTTCATCGCCGAAGGTGCGCACAACTACCCGTCGATGACTGCAGCGCGTCGCAACAACGCTGCCCACCCGATCGAGCAGGTTGGTGAGCAGCTGCGCGCCATGATGCCCTGGATCGCGTCCAACAAGATTGTGGACAAGTCCAAGAACTGATCGTGGTTCGATGACGAAAAACGCGGCCTCGGCCGCGTTTTTTTATGGCTGAGCGGTGAGCAGGACTGGTCATTTGCGGGTCAAGTTGCGACACTGCATCACTCGGCCCAGTGGTAAGGTTTAGCATATGAAAGACGATCCGCAGCACGATTCCAGTTTCGAGGGTGATGGCCCGCATAACCTCCTGCCCATCGATGAGCACATCGAGGAAGTCCCCGGGCCTGACGGCAGGAAGATTCGTCATCGCGGGATCTATCTGTTGCCCAACCTGTTCACCACGGCAGCACTGTTCTCCGGCTTCTACGCCATTGTCAGTGCCATGAACGGCAATTTCTCGCATGCAGCCATCGCCATCTTCGTGGCCATGGTGCTCGATGGCCTGGATGGCCGTGTGGCACGGCTGACCAATACCCAGAGTGCCTTCGGTGCCGAATATGACTCGCTGTCGGATATGGTCGCCTTCGGGGTGGCCCCGGCACTGGTGGCCTTTACCTGGGCGCTGGCCGATATGGGCAAGGTCGGCTGGATATTCGCTTTCATCTACGTGGCTGGTGCAGCTCTGCGTCTGGCGCGCTTCAATACCCATATAGGCTCTGCCGACAAGCGTTACTTTACCGGCCTGGCCAGCCCCTCTGCTGCCGGTCTGGTGGCGGGGATGGTCTGGGCGTTGAGTGATTTTGGTGTTGATGGTGGCGATATTTCGCTGCTGGTGGGCGTGCTGACCGCACTTGGCGGTTTGCTGATGGTCAGCAACGTACGCTATTACAGCTTCAAGGATCTGGACATGCGCGGCCGAGTGCCGTTCGTGGTGATCCTGCTGGTGGTGCTGGTGTTCGCGGTCATCTCCACTGATCCGTCACGTATTCTGTGGTTCATCTTCATCGCCTACAGTATCTCCGGCCCGCTGCAGGCGGTCTGGCGCTGGCACCGTCGGGACAAAGTGCCCAGCGATTCCGATAAAGTTGAATAAACTGCTTGACGGCAAAACTGTCGGGCCTATAATGCGCCCCTCGCTTTTCGCGTTGCTGTTTGAAAACCTCAATTCAATCAAGGGGTTATCCTGTTTTGCACGATGTGCTCAGGGTGATTTTCCAGTTGACAGACAAGCGAAACGGCGTAGAATGCGCCGCTCACCGCCAGGGTGGTTCGGACAAGGTTTCGAACAGCCAGTGACCGGTGAGAACGGATTGAACGGAAGGCGTTGACACAGGGGTTTAGTCCTGTAGAATGCGCCTCCCTGGCCCGGAACGGCAAGATGGTTTCAGGTCGGATCTTCGGGTGGTGAGCGTGTAGATTGCCTCACAAAAACACTTGACAGATCAGAAGGTTGGCGTAGAATGCGCGGCCTTGGTTGAGCAGAGACTGCTGACCGAATCGCTCTTTAACAATTGGAATCAAGTAATTCGTGTGGGTGCTTGCTGAATGGTTGGATGATCGACAGATTGTCAGCCAACGCAAGTTACTCTGTGAATTCATCGAGTTTATTTGCAAGGCTGAGCCAAGTTTAGGG